>Ga0105047_10005792_pt1 | contig 21088 bp, 15 predicted proteins | sample MAT04_FD_78384 | JGI IMG/M metagenome (GOLD analysis project Ga0105047, IMG submission 78384) | Freshwater microbial communities from Lake Fryxell liftoff mats and glacier meltwater in Antarctica - MAT-04 (megahit assembly) | ecosystem: Environmental > Aquatic > Freshwater > Ice > Liftoff... | reverse complement strand
GGCGAGCGGCAGGACGTCAGTCCTCCGATATTGGCGCGCCCATGGGTTCGATACATCAGTGTGGCGCGGTGGAATCGGGCGACTGACGTTGCTCCGCTCGCCGAGTTGTGGAATCAACAATGTTTACTTCTTCACAACCCAGATGTTGCGATAAACCACAGGATTTCCGTGGCCCTGAAGATAGATCACATCCGGTGCATCGGCTTCCGGATTCTTTCCGGGTGTCCCATGAGTCAACTCAAGGTTATCATGAATCATGATACCGTTCTGTTTGATCGTGACGCGAGCGTTTTTCACCTTGTTCCCGTTTTCGTACCGGGCCGCAGTGAAGTCAATGTCGTAGGTCTGCCATGTCAGCGGCGGGAAGCACGCATTCACTTTGGGTTTTGCAATCGAATAAATCCCGCCGCACTCGTTGTTCTCACCTTCCAGACCGAATGAATCCAGCACCTGGCATTCGTAGCGGCCTTGAACGTAGACACCGCTGTTGCCGCGTTGCTGACCACGAGCCGCTGGTTTGAACGGCGTGCGGAACTCGATGTGCAATTTGTGGTCGCCGAATTTTTCTTTTGTCTCACAGTCTGCCGCCAGCAGATCCGTCATCGTGATCTTGCCGCCGTTGAAGTGATCCGCCGATGTTCCATCAAACAGCACGATTGCCCCTTCCGGCGCTTTGGCACCCAACGTCGGACTCTTGCGATCGACTTTTTTCAGAGTCCCGAGTTCGGCTCCGTCTTTTGCAAACAAAAGTGCCGCCCCATCCTTCACAATCGCATGGCCATGCTCATCATCAACAATCTTCGTTTCGCCGTCCTGAGTTGCACCATGCGCTTTGAATTTCTCTTCTCCTGTCCAACCCTGGCCTGGCAAACCGCCGGGATACGACACGGCATCGAACTTGTCGTCTCCCAAAGCGATAACTTGCAGACCAAGCGGTATGTCCCGACCATCGACCTTGATCATGCCAGCATATTCGCCTTGCACGGCATAGTCCGGCCCGGCGTCTTCGACTGTTAAAAAGGTGTCGTCCGCCAGGACCGACGCCATCAGCAATGGCAACACTGTTAATAACTGAAATGTTCTGATCATAAGATTTACTCTCAACTCGATAAGTTGTGGAATTCGCGACTCCCAAAGCAGCCGCCCGGCCGCAAACGGGGACACTCCCCCTCAGGCCTTCTGGACATTGTAGGAACTCCGTCCAGAAATCTCGACGATCCGGAATCACTCGTCCTCAAGGCCACTGCCGAGGTAAGCGGCGATCACACGTTCATCGATCTGTACTTCGCTCGGGGTTCCCTCGCAGATTGTGACACCATGATCCAGTACAATGATGTTTTCGCAGATCTCCATAACCAACGGCATATCGTGTTCTATCAGCAGCACTGCCACCCCAAATCGGTCACGGATCTGCTGAATTGATTGCGCCAGCAGTTTCTTTTCCTGAGGATTCAGTCCGGCGGCTGGTTCATCCAGTAACAGGACTTTGGGATTTGTCGCAAGTGCTCGCACGATTTCCAGCTTACGCTGATGACCGTAGCTTAGATTGCTGGCGAGTTCATAGGCTCGGTCCTGAAGTTCAAAGATCTCAAGCAGGTTGAAAGCGCGAGCTTCCAGCAACTGCTCCTCACGACAGTGCCCCTGAGTCCGCAGCAGCGTGGAAAATAATCCGTGGTGATTCCGCAACTGTCCGGCAAGGCGTACGTTGTCGAGTACACTCAGATCCGGAAACAGACGGATGTTCTGAAACGTCCGCGCGATTCCGGCGGCCGTGATTTCATGCGGCTTGCGTTTGTAAATTCTTCGCGACGCCAAATGAATCTCGCCGCAATCAGGTTCATACACGCCCGTCAACAGATTAAAGATCGTCGTTTTGCCGGCACCATTGGGGCCGATGAGTCCGAACAAACCGGCAGCAGGAAGCTGCAGCGAAAATTCCTGGACGGCTTTGAGACCGCCAAACGAAATTCCGATCGCATCGACATTGAGCAAAGTGTCGGATGCAGATCCTGAATCCTTTGCGGTTGATGTGCTTGTCGCAGGCATCTTCATGGCTCTGCTCCTGCTGTATCCGCTGCCGCGCGCGCGCTCGTGCGGCGAAACGGCCAGACATTCCAGACTTCATGAATCCCCAGCAGTCCCTGCGGCCGGACGAGCATCATAGTGATCAGCAGAAGTGCATACACGATCAACCGGTACTGATCAAAGTCACGCAGAAACTCCGGCAGCGCGGTGAGAATTCCGGCGGCCAGCATCACACCAGTAATGGAACCTCGACCACCGAGAACCGTCATGATCACGTAGTCGAAGGATCGTTGAAAGCCCGCATCCTGAGGACTGATAATGACTCCCGTTTCGTGAGCGAACAAGCCTCCGGCAACGCCCGCGAAGAATGCTGCGATCACAAACGCCAGAACTTTCTGCCTGGCGATATTGACTCCCATCGCCTGTGCGGCAATTTCGTCTTCGCGGATCGAAATCATGGAACGCCCCAGACTGGAACGTTTTAAACGATACGCCGCCACGACAGTGATCGTTAAAATCGTGAAGACCCAAAACAGGTTCGTGTATTTTGGCACCCCGCCAAACCCGAGGGCACCACCAACTGGCGGCGGAATCATCTGCGACCAACTGGCTTCCTTAAATGCATCTACTTTGTTGATCACTCTGCCGGTTTGCTGGAGGACGACGCGAATGATTTCGCCAAATCCAAGCGTCACAATCGCAAGGTAATCACCTCGCAAGCGAAGTGACGGCAGTCCGACGACATAGCCAGCACCTGCGGCCAGCACTCCACCCATGATGCAGGACACTAAAAACAACAATTCGCCAGATCCAAGCAATCCGCCGTGTGTCTTGACGTCGCCCCAGATGCACATCGATCCGTAAAATGTGATAAACGCGGCAAGATAACCGCCCAATGTCATGAAGCCTGCGTGGCCGATTGAAAACTGTCCGGTCATGCCATTCACAATGTTCAGCGACACGGCCATAATCATGGCGATACCGATATCCATGACGATGCGAGCGTAATAGGCGTTGACGAGTTGCGGCAGTCCAAAGTGCAGCAGAAGCGCCATGGCAATTCCGATCGCCAAAGGTAACAAACCAGCAAGTGTATTACGTAGAGCGTCCGCAGTGGAATCGGACGATTCTGTGAATGTTGAAGTAGGAATCTGAGGCGTCTTTGCATGGTCTGAGTGCGGCGGCTTTGGCATGATTATACCTTCTCCCGCACGGTTGTTCCGAGCAAGCCGCTTGGCTTCACGAGGAGAATGACAATCAGCAATGCGAACACGTACACGTCACGGTAAGCCGATGAAATATAGAATGCTCCGAACTGCTCTACGAATGCAATAACGAAGCCGCCAAGCACTGCCCCGCGAACATTGCCGATCCCTCCGATCACGGCCGCAACAAAGGCCTTTAGTCCCAGCAGAACCCAGGTCGCATGTGCTGGCTGATTCATGCTGGTGTACTTCATCACCAACAAAAATCCGGCGGCTGCGGCAAGGACTGATCCCAGCACGAATGTAAACGAGATCACTCGATCCACCGGAATACCCATCAATGCTGCCGTATCTGTATTGAACGACACGGCCCGCATGGCAACACCCAGCCTGGTGTGAAAAACCAGATACTGCATCAGCAGCATCATGATTGTAGCCAGCGAAAAAATGACGACATCGATCAGTCCGATGACCACACGTGGAGCTGCTTCCCCTTCACCGAATGAGAATGAAGCCAGCTCGACGTTTGCCAATAGCTGCGGCATACTCTGCGGGCTGGCTCCGAAGACGAAGCTTAGCTGGCCGAAATTCTGAAGCAGTAATGAAACACCGATGGCAGTGATGAGCACATTCAACCTTGGAGCACGCCGCAGTCTTCGATATGCGAGACATTCAATTGCGAACCCCACAACTCCACACAACACCATCGCAGCGAGCATCACGACAGCAGGCACCCAGAACGGCGGCGGAGCTTTCAGATTGAGCGGATCAAGCCCGATCGCGGGCAGAATCCAGATCGCCAGCTTGTAGCTGCTCCACGCCCCCAGCACCACGATGTCACTGTGCGCGAAGTTGATGAATTTCAGAATCCCATAAACCATCGTGTAGCCCAACGCGATCAGAGCGTAGAGGCTGCCGATGGCAAGGGCGGTGATCAGGGTTTGAGCGAAATCAGACATGTAATTGTGATAGTGAACAGAATGGCGGCAGCGTGTCGCTGATTCTTATGGTGTGATTGTTGTTACATACTTCGGCTTGCCGTCTTTCATTTCCAGAATCACGGCTGGCTTCACGGCATTGCGTTCAGCATCAATTGAGATGCTGCCAGTGACACCGTCGAAGTTTTTGGTCTTCGCCAGTTCAGCCGCCAATGCTTTACCATCCAGTGATTCTGAACGCTTCATTGCTTCAAACAGAATTCGCGCGGCGTCGTAGCCGAGGGCTGCAAGTCCGTCTGGAATCTGCTGATGACGTTCCGAGTATTTCTTGATGAAATCCTGAACGCGCGGATTCTGATCTTCGTGTGAGTAATGATTGGAATAGTAACAACCATCAATCGCGCTGCCTGCGATTTCGCCGAGTTTTACTGAATCCCAGCCATCAGCACCAAGCAATGGAATCGTCAGGCCCAGCTTCCGAGCTTGCAGGGTTACGTTACCGACATCCGTGTAGTATCCGGGTAGAAAAATGACATCAGGTTCACTGCGGCGAATGGCCGTTAGCTGAGCAGAGAAGTCCTGATCGCCCGCCTGATAAGATTGCTTGCTGACGATTTTTCCGCCCAGCTTTTCAAACGCCTTTTCAAATTCTTCCTGCAGTCCGACAGAATACGGGGAAGCCTGATCGGTCAGAATCGCAGCCTTGGTGGCATGGATTGCTTCATGCTCTCTAGCGAACTTCGCACAGACGGAACCCTGAAACGGATCGATAAAGCAAACTCGAAAAATCATGTCGCCAATTTCGGTCACCTGTGGATTTGTGGATGATGGACTTATCATCGGTACGCCAGCATCCTGGCATACGGGAGCTCCCGCCAGTGACAGCTTTGAAGCCACTTCCCCCAGTACAGCCACGACGCCATCGTTTGTTGTGAGACGGGTAACCGCAGTACCAACTTCACGAGCATCACCTTTATCGTCATAAGTGATCAGGCGAATTTTTTTACCTTCAATTCCGCCAGTTTCGTTGATTTCATCAACGGCCAGTTTGATTCCATTGTCTGTGGATTGCCCAAACGTTGCTTCGGAGCCTGTCATTGACGCATAGTGACCGATGACTATCTCATTCGAATTGGTTGCGCCTGGCTGACACCCGACCGTCATCAACATCAAAATCGTCAACGGAACGACACGAATCAGTTTCATAAGTAGATGACCTGTGCAATTCATGGAATTCATCCTGTTCTCAAGTGCGGCAGCGACGGAGTCACGACGCTCTGTCAAAGCATTCGACTGTATCGCCAAGCGGAAAGGATTCACATTCTGTGACGAAAAAAAACCAGCATTGCGGAACATTTTCTGAAATTCCTCGTTCGTTTACTGCCAGTGCGGCAGCTTGTACACTGCACGACAAATCGCTTTTGCTCGCAAGAGCTATGCTTCCGTGTGGGTACGAAATGCTATGACAAAGACGTCTGAAGTTCGAGTGGGTCTGATTCAGATGACCTGCGGCACCAATCCGCAGGAGAACCTCGAACGGTCGATTGAGAAAATTCGCGCAGCCGCCGCTGATGGAGCTCAGGTCATCTGTCTGCAGGAAGTGTTCAATACACAATATCCGTGTCAGGCTGAAGAGCATTCGCGGTTCGAACTGGCCGAACCAATTCCCGGTCCCACAACGGTCGCATTACAGAAGATTGCGAAGGAATGTTGCGCGGTGATTGTCGTGCCGCTGTTCGAAAAACGGGCACCCGGTTTGTATCACAATTCCGCAGTTGTACTGGACGCGGATGGTTCGATCGCAGGAATGTATCGAAAGATGCACATTCCGGATGACCCGTTGTATTACGAGAAATTCTACTTTACGCCGGGCGATCTGGGTTTTTTGGCGTTCAAAACGCGGTATGCAAAAGTTGGTGTCTGCATCTGCTGGGATCAGTGGTATCCGGAAGCTGCGCGATTGACTGCTATGCAGGGAGCCGAACTGCTGTTCTATCCTACGGCAATCGGATGGATACCAGGGGAACGCGAAGTCTACGGTGCGAGCCAGTATTCCGCATGGCAAACCATGATGCGAAGTCATGCGATCGCAAACGGCCTGTTTGTCGGTGCACCTAATCGCGTGGGGATCGAAGGTGAGATCCAATTCTGGGGCGGTAGTTTTCTGGCCGACCCTTATGGCAACGTCGTCTCACAGGCCACTCACGACGGAGAAGCCAACGTAGTCGTGTCGTGCGACCTTTCACTCATCAACACCGCAAGAACGCATTGGCCGTTTTTTCGCGACCGCCGCATCGACGCGTTCGGTGATCTGCAGAAACGCTGGCTGGAGTAATGCTGCGATCATTGCCCAATGAAAAAAAGGCCAGTGACGAAGTAAACGCCACCGACCTTTTCTGTAGTACTCACATAATGACGCCTGACCGCGTCGTGAGCAAACATCAACTATTGTTTGACCTCTTTTTCTTCACTGGCATAGCGGAATGCTTCCGGGCCAGCGTGGCTTGGCGACTGGAATGCCACCTGCGTCGGCAGGCGATTCACCTTCATGCCGTGCGGAACTCGCCGCGATGTGGCAACATCGCTTTTCAGACTTCCGTCCTGCCAAGGTCCCATGCCGAGTACAAACCAGTTGTTGTCATCGGACTGAGCCATCGAGACTCCGCCGTCGCCCAGGACGGTTTTCGTTTTCGCATCAATCAGCACAAGTCCCAGTTTTGAATATCCGTACTGAGATTTGCGTTCGGTGAGTCGAATCTCGGGCGTCTGCATTCCGACTCCCAGCGGAATCGGTGGAACGCCAAGATACATTTCCGTGGAATCTGTACCAACGCCTCCGCTACGAACTTCCATAATCACGTCAGCATCTTCCGGTGCAGCGGTAAGAAGACCGCCTGCGTTCAAAACCCGATGCCGTACTGAACCCACGACATAATTCTTGTCAACACATTCCAGGTACTTGTCATCGACCAAGACCTTCTGCCCGGACAACGGTGTGAAATCCACCTTGTCAAGAGATTGATCGACCGCGTTGGAAAGCAGCATCTGCTCTTTAGCAGTTCTGGCGGTGTTCGATGTAGAAGTCGTGGTACATCCGTTCGCTATGATCGCCAGGCCAATAGCAACCAGCAATTCGGTGTTCCTCGACAACATTGGCAATCCTCTGGTAAGTAAGTCTGAGATGTATCTCTGATGCCCGTCCCAAAACATCAATTTCGGCCAGGCCAGACAGACTTGAGACAGATATAAAGTCGGGAATCTAGTTCGTTGACAGGAACTGCCTCAATCCGCATATCGCGTTTATTTCCTCAAAAACTGGCCAGCAAGCTGTGGACAGGCGAAATTGATTCAGGAACCGCCTGCGTTCGGCAAGATCTGCCGAAGGACCATGAGGCTCAGACCTTGTTCAGCCAGAAAGCACCATTTAATCCGCAATCTCGGCGGCCGGATAACTGATACGTCTGCTTCGCAATCCCTGATACCGCCGCGCATTCCCGAATACTGTGTTCTGTCTGACGCCCGGCCCACTGTTTTGAAATTTGCGCGGCCTTGCGGCTACAATCTGAGGCATGGGCTGCGGCCTTGTGAATTGATGATTTCTTCTTTCGAAAGGTGACGTGTTCATGGTATCTCCGATTCGTGTTGCAGTGACTGGAGCGGCTGGCCAGATCGGCTATTCTTTGATTTTCCGCATTGCGTCCGGTGAGGTCTTTGGACCAGACCAGCCGGTCATCCTGCATCTCGTTGAAGTGCCACCTGTTCTCAAGGCGCTCGATGGCGTTCATATGGAACTTGACGACTGCGCGTTTCCAACGCTGGCTGCTGTCGTTAAGGCCGACAGTGATCATCTGGAGGACGGTTTCAAGGACTGCAACTGGGTTTTGTGCGTCGGCAGCGTACCACGAAAAGCCGGCATGGAACGCGGGGATCTGATTCGCATCAACGGCCCGATTTTCACCAGCACTGGCCGCGCGATTGCGGCAGCTGCGGCTTCGGATGTGCGAGTCCTCGTCGTCGGAAATCCCTGCAATACCAACTGTCTGATTGCCATGAACAATGCGAAAAGCGTTCCTGCCGATCGCTGGTTTGCGATGACGATGCTGGATCAGAATCGTGCCGTCTCTCAACTTGCTCAGAAAGCTGGCGTGCCTGTAGCTGCCGTTTCCAATGTTGGAATCTGGGGAAATCATTCGGCGACTCAGTACCCGGACTTCTTTCACGCAAAGATCAACGGTAAGCCAGCCACGGATGTCATCAAAGATCATGACTGGCTGAAAGGCGACTTCATCTCAACCGTGCAGAAACGCGGCGCCGCCGTGATCGCAGCCCGAGGTGCCTCCAGCGCCGCATCAGCAGCCAATGCCGTACTGGACACCGTGAAGGGCGTGATACGACCAACAGCCACTGGATCCTGTTTCAGCGCAGCAGTCTGCAGCGACGGCAGCTATGGTGTCGAAGCGGGTCTGATCAGCGGCTTTCCGCTCACAAGCGACGGAAAGAAAGTTTCCATCGTCCAGGGTCAGAAGCACAATGAGTTTGCTCAAGGCAAAATTGACGCAACCGTCAATGAACTGAAAGAAGAACGCGATTGCGTGAAAGATCTGCTGACGTAGGGCTACGTGACCGCAGGATTTAAGCCGCCAGCGGCGGGGTCGCGGCGGAGTAGCGCGGCGATGCCTTCAACGAGCATCAGGGCTGCCAGGACCAACAGCACCACGGCGATCCAGGCGACGGGATCGCCGGAACCTGCTTTGGCAAATTGCTGCTGCACGATTGTCACCAAAGCCCACGAACTCATCACGTACATGAAGGCGGCTGGAATGCCCGTGACGAAGAACACCCAGACGGCCTGACGTGTCCGCCACAACCACACGGTCACTCCCAGCAGCGTCAACGCGGCGAGAAGCTGATTGCTCGCCCCGAACAGACTCCAGAACACTTTCCAGACGGGAACTGCGTTGCCTCTGACGTCAGTAATTCGCTGCATCACAAAAATCATCGGCACACCGGCGGTCAGCAGTGTTCCGAGCCACATGCCGAACTTATTCTTCCAACCCGTAAGTTCCTGAATAATGAACCGCCCCAAACGGGTGCAGACATCCAGCGTGTCATACACAAACGTATTGAACGCCATAAATGCGAAGGCGACTCCAAATGCAGTGGGGACATTAATCTTGCCCAGAAACGTACCGATCCCGTTCGCGTAGATCAGATTGGGGTTCGGATCAGAACTCAGCAGCAGTGATTCTTTGGGCAACATCATGACGCAGCACAGAGACACAATCGCAACCATCGCTTCCAGCAGCATCGCGCCATACCCGATGGGCTTCGCGCTGCTTTCAGTCTTCAATTGTTTCGATGTTGTTCCGGATGCAATCAGTGAATGGAAACCGGAACACGCTCCGCACGCGATTGTGATGAACAGAAATGGAAACAGGTTTCCTTTTTCCTGGACGAAGCCTTTGAACATCGGTTGTTCGATCGGCTGACCGCCAAGCAGAATTCCAATCGCTCCGGCTCCCAGTGCCGCGTACAGAAAATATCCGCCCAGTTGACCGCGCGGCTGCAGAAGCAACCACATAGGAATCACGGAAGCGATCGCACAGTACACCAGCAGAAATACGTCCCATGACCGCACGGCGTACAGGACAGCTTCATCAGGCGTCAGCTTCGGGTTCATGCGCATGAAGATTTCATCGACATTGAGCGGAATGTATTGTCCGGCCCAGATTGCGACTCCCACGAGTGGCAGAAAAATCCACGTCGCCTTTTCCATGGAAAAGAGGCCCGATCGAACAAGCAAGCCCATGATCATTGGCAAAGCCAGATAAATCAGTGACGAAGTTGCGATTCCTCCTGACAGCACCAGCGTCCCCGCGTTTTCCGCAGCATTGGCAGCAGCCATGGATTTGAACGGCGTTCCATTCTCCACGTCCAGCGCGCCCACAAACATGCTGGCGGTGACGTCCGTGAACGCCACCACGATATAAACCAGAGCTAGCCAAACGAATATCAGAAACAGCAAATACGCGCGACCACTGATATGGATTCTGACAACTTCGAGGATTGATGACGCCTTGTGACGAATGGAAGCCACGAGCGCTGAAAAATCATGAACTCCACCAATCAGAATGGAACCGATCAGAATCCACAATAACGCCGGAAGCCAGCCAAAATACAGGCCGGCCAGAATCGGTCCGACAATCGGTCCGGCGGCCGCGATCGCCGAAAAGTGCTGACTGAGCAGCGGCCCTGTCTGACACGGGACGTAATCCACATCATCCCGCATCGTGACGGCAGGTGTCGGAGTCGAATCATTCAGTTGAAACATCCGCGCCAGCCATCGCCCGTACGTAAAGTAGGCAATGGTCAGAATCACGGCGGACAATAAAACAATGGCCAGCATTTCCATGTCGATGGGCTCCGGTATTTAGGTGGGTGCGGAGTGATAGTCTATCGGACGATGCGCTTCGCGCGTAGCATATTCCCATACTTCGGTGAGCGGCATGCGTCAGCTTGCTGGTACGATGCGATTACACGATGCCCCGACTACAACTGTCGGGTGTTCTGCGGACTAACCTACCGGCGGGCTGACGCCACACCGCTCGCCGGAGTCGGCTACGGAATCAGCAGTTCCACCGGTAACAACTGTTGCTCACGATTGATCGTCAAAGAGACGCGGTCACCGCTGCGGAAACGAGCAAGCTGTTGCTGAAAATCCGTGACGCTGGTAATGACAGCGTCATCCACCATCACGATCAGGTCACCGCGTCGCAATTCGGCTTTTGCGGCGATTGAGCCTTTTGTCACCGCATCGATCCATGCCGGGGTTCTTTCGAGCACATTCGGCAACATCGTCAGACCGAATTGTGCCGTGAGTTCCTGATCAGAAATCATCGGTGTATTGGCCTCAGAATCCTTGGGCCGCGAATCGAATTTTTTGCCGGACATCAGTGCTTCAATCACTGGCTTTAATGTCGTCAGTGGTATCGCATAATTCACCCATGTTCGACTGGCCGCGTGACGAATCTCTCGACCAATCAAGCCGATCGGCGTGCCTTTGGTATCAGTCAGCAAACCTCCGGCCGCACCAGAATTATTTGTAATTGCATCGATCAGCCAGACTGGCGATTTGAGCGGAAACTTCCACCGTCCCTGTGTGGCTTCCAGAGGGATTCTCGCAGCGATGACGCCATGAACCACAGAGACCGGTTCATTGCCGGTCGCAACATGAAACATATTGCTGAAGGCCAGGACGGGAGTCCCTGGATCAGTGTCAATCACCTTCGATAAATCGATACATGCAAATAAATCACCGGGCGCTGTTCGCAGTTTCAGCAACGCCAGATCATGCTCCGCGCTGGTACCGACAACATCGACCGCAAACTTTCGACCATCCGCCGTGATCGCCGTCAGATACCCGGTGCCCACAAGATGATTCCAGACGGTCACTACATGTCCTTCGGCAGACACCAGTGTGCCGGTGCCGTAAGAATCCAGATTTCCGCCACCAGCCCCGAACAATTTGACAATGGTTTGCTGGCGTGACTTCAGAATATCTGCCGTGGATTGAAAATCTGCCTGTGCCGCCTGGCAAATGTCTGACACCAGAAAGAGCGTTATGATCAGAACGAATGGGTGGCCGGGGCTGGACTGAGCGGAGCGAAGGAAGCCCCGGGGTTGCGGGCCTTCGCCCTCCAACCCCGGCCACCCAAAAATTGAGCATTGACGACGTACTGGAAGTTGGTGTCGGACGGTGTTTGTCCTCGTTGAAATGCGACGCATATTCACGGATTTTTCTCTTCTGATGCTGATGAATTACGAACCGTGACGCTGTCGATATTCAGCCATCGCAACTCTTCCCGCACGCCCGAGATCAGTCCAACACGACCGGGAAAAACAGCCCCGTTGCGATCTTCCCAGTCCGCGAACAGCAAGCGAGCCTCGTCAATTCCCTGGGCGTATTCGACATCAACACCGACGGGCAATGCGGACGCTTCATCAAAGTACCAGCGACAGGTGCGAACTCCCTCTCGAGTCAGCAGCACATCAACCTCGCGTTTTAACGGAAGCTGAAACGTGCGACCGGCAGCAAGTTGTTCCGTGAACGCCGCCGCATCACCACTCAGAAGCCTCCGCAGTTGATTCATGGCGATCAGCAAACCTGGCAACTGAGGCGATTCCTCCTGAAGCTGAGGATCGACGGTGCTCTGCAGAAACGGCTTATTGTTCAGGCTCATGCCAACCCCGGTAGCGGCAATTGTCAGTTCTCCGGTGAGTCGTGGTCCTGATTCCGCATTTGCGAAAGTGATTACCCAGGCCGGTGCCGGGTCACCAAAAGTCGCGACTCGCTCCTTCAATGCGTTCACGATTCTCAAGCGATGAAGCTCGTTGAAGTGATAATTACAAAATCCATCACGAGCCACGAACAGACTCTTGAGCGAATCCGGAATCTGATCCGGTTTCTTGTCAGTCTCACCTTCTTCACCTTCCGGATGTTCCGGATCCTGTGGTGGTTTTTGTTGTCGTTCCTCCGGCAGCTCGGGGGCTTTTTGAAATGCGTGCAACGGACGCAGGCGGATCGTCGCGTTGTGCAGTCCGTCGGTATCGCGCCATGTCAGTGGCAATCGTGTGCCGTCGGGAAAAATGCCGAGCACGTTCTGAAAGTCATTGGCAGATGTCAGCAGTCGATCGGCAAACGAAAGCAACTGTACTCCGGGACGTAAGCCTCGGCGATAGGCATCAGAAAGTGCCGAAACCTGAGCCACTCGGACTTCCCCGTTGTCGGACGTTTCTACCGTAAAGTCTGCTACGCCATGATCCACGATCAGTCCGCACTTCAGATGTCCGATAAACTTCTGAATCTGGTTGATCGAAATGGAATATGCCGCGCCCGAGTTAACGCGGCCTCGTTTTTCAAATGAGGCCCGACCGTTGATCCCGATCCAGCGACCTTCAATGTCAAACAAAGGACCACCGGAATTGCCAGGATTGATGGATGCATCAATCTGGATGCAGTCGGTATATTCAAGAAACGTATTGGCCGGATATTGATAGCGACGAACGCCGCTGACGATGCCGTAGGTTACCGTCGGAGTAAAATCGCTCGCCAGCAGAAACGGATTTCCGAGAGCCATCACTTCCTGGCCGACCTGAACCTGATCACTGTCTCCCGGAATCGCAAAGGAAAAATCGGTCCGCCCCTGCAGTTGAATCAGAGCAATATCGCCCGTTGGATCAATTCCAACAATGACAGCATCGTACAGTTTCCCATCGCTCAGCCCGCATTTCATGAACGCACCAGCGCCGGAAGTCACGTGGTAGTTGCTGATTGCATAACCATCCGCTGAAATCAGAACTCCCGAGCCACCACCCTGCCCTTTGGGATCCATGACACAGACGATGCTCGGTGTGATTCGGCGTAACGTTTCGACTCGCGCGGCTTCACGTTCGAGGACAGTTTGCTGAGCATTCGCCGAATTGATGCTGAAAAGCATTGCGAGTATTGCGAGGAGCAAGTAGGTCCATCCTCGCAGAACGGACCTGCCGGACATCACCTGCGCCGGAATTCGATTGGTTCCCTTCACGGCTTTACCTTTGCGATCACAAGTCGTGCATCTGCAAGATCCAGCCAGTCGCAAACGCTGCTGCCATCTCCGAAATCGACAAGCACCGTCAACTTCGAAACACCTTCGACTGACACTCGCAATGGCAACGGCGCGTCGGTCGTGTTAATCAGTTTCTCGAAGAGCACATTGCCGTCACCCATGATTTTTAAAGCGACAGCATGCGATCCGTTGAAAGCGACTTCGTCATCAATTCCCACCACACATTCCAGCGCAGAAAATCTCTGCTCCAGATCCCACTGTATTTCAGAACGAGAATGGATACACAAACCTTTTGCGTATTCACGACCGCGCAATCGGAGTTTGGATTGTCGTTCGATCGTCATGTTTCGCTGTGGTCCAAAGAGCAGTTTCTGCTGGTCGAGAGCAATCAGTCCGGCGAACAGACTATTCTCGGGATCGATGCCGTCAAAGCGTTCAGCGAGCGCTGGCATGTCTGACAGAAACTGAATCCGCCCGCTGCTCAGGTCAATCTTCTGCAATTGGTTCAGCGGCACTGACAGCATTTGCCCCCAACTGGATTCTGCCTTCAACTGATCCGCTTCCAGCACGATCGTTTTTGCTTTGAAGATGTCACCCACAGCACTCGTCAATTGGATCGCGGCTTCCGGTTCGCTTGAAGTTTTCTCAGATCTCGACTGTCGCCCGAACACGATTCCGTAGACACGTTCAGCAGGGACAGGGATCGTGTCGCCATCCAGCAGAAACTGGATACTTTCCGCGGTCACGTTACTCACGATCCCAGCCAGAAAATCCAGTCCCGAACCATCTCGTTTAGCAACAACGAGGTTATCTTTCTCCGAATCACGTTTAAGAAAGGTGTTCCACTGCTGAGTGTAAGTCGGGTTTTCTGCTTGAAGACGCACTGCATGGATCTTATCCACGCTGACGTCTACGGCTCCAAACAGGGCCGTCTGAGCTGTCAGGGATTTTGCGGTGCGAGCGACGGACGTCCCGTGCAACTGACTTCCGTCGGCAAAAGAAATCACCTGAGATTCTTCAGAAGCTACCGGGGCGGTCTGAGGGAAATCGATCGCCATCACGTCGTCGATCGGCAGTGAAATCGCCGCACCATTTTCAGTGATCTCAACCGCAGAGGCAGAGATTGCGGTGAGTGTGCCCTTGCGCGCCTGCCCGTCGAGCATCGAGACTCTGGAATCTGCTGGTGCGAGCAGGATCGCAAGTAGCGTGAGAACGAACATGTGGATTATGTCTCCGGACGGTTATTTTTTCTGTTCCGCGATGCGACGAGTATAGCGGCTGATGGCGTCAAGGAAATTCGGTGGGAACTGCTGGCGAATAAGTTCCCGAGCTTTGGTTTCTGCCTGTTTGTCGAGCATGCCCCAGCTACCGTTTTCTGTGAGATTTTTTCTGTCGGCCTCACCATCAGCCGCCGATCCTTTGATTGAACTCTGGGCCGCTCCCTGTTGCCCCGGCTGATTTGGCTTCCCCTGCCCTTGTGCATCGGACGATTGTTGTTGCTGTTTTTGTTTTTCCATCTCCTCCAGCAACTTGTCCAGCGCTGCAACGACTTCGTCTTCGCGTTTCTGAACAGGATCGTCCGAGTTGCCGAGATCAAGGCGACGCTGCACATCAGACATCAATCTCGCGACTTGCGGCAGACCTTCGGTCGCGACCCGAGCTTCTTCTTTCATCATTTCCGCGACAGTGCGAAATCTTGACGGAACATCCAGGGTATTATTCAGCAGCAAGCTGATATCATCACCGGCTTCAGCAGGTTTCAGCAATCGCAGGCGACACACGGCACGATAAAAGAACAAACTGGCGGGATCAACGACCGTCTCCGGATCGAGTGGCTCCAGCATTTGAATGGCTTCGTCGTAGAAACGATGTTGTGTCAGCCAGCGCCCGTGATACAGGGTGACCTGATCGCGGAAGAACACATCCGATCGCGCACCTTCGAATTCCAGTGCTTTGCGCGTTCCTGTCGAGTGACATGATTCGACGAGCTGCTGCACGGATTTGTCTGCCAATGCAAACGAATCGATCAGACGATCCAGCGTCTGTTCTGCCGACAGTCCTTCAATCTGCTTGTCGTCGGCCCACAGATCCATCACGTGTTTCGACGTCTCGTCGCTGGCGTGTGACAAGTTGAGCCAATGCTGGAGTTGTTCTTTCAGCCGTGTAATTGGCATCCGACCAAAAGCCGCAGACGGCTGTGCCGTTGCAGAACTCCGGTTCGACACATCTTCAGCTTCAGCGCGAAAAGTCGAAGTTGAGGCTTCCGAGATGGTCATCAGGAAGCCAGGGATTGCCAAACACAGACACAGGTATTGGAGATATTTCATACTTTTGTTCACCCTTTGGCTACTCAATTTCGTCTGCACAGTATAGCCGTCCGCACGCTGCCGAGAAATGCCGAAGCAAACATCGCCCTCCCGGTAAATTGCCATGCTTTCTCGCGCCAGTCCTTAACCCGTCTGAGGATGATCCAGCAAATTCGCGAAACGTTCCAGAACCACGGCTTTCAATTCTCCGAATTCCGGCTGGTCGAATCGTCCATCGTCAACGAGATCCTGAGCCATGCGGCGAGCCACCTGAAGAATACTCAGATCCCGCACGGGGTCGGCGAATCGCAACGGCATCGCACCGCTTTGCCGCAATCCAAGTATATCACCCGGACCACGGAGTTCGGCGTCTTTTTCGGCCAGTTCAAACCCATCGGCGGATTTCTCCAATGCCGCCAGCCGTTCCAAAGCCTCCCCCGCATCCGTCGTCGAAAGCAAAAAACAGTAGCCCTGATAGCTGCCGCGACAGATTCGGCCTCGCAGTTGATGCAATTGGGCCAACCCGAATCGGTCAGCCTGCTGAATAATCATGATGGTCGCATTCGGGACATTGACTCCCACTTCAATCACTGTCGTCGAAACCAGAACATCGACTTCGTGATTTCGATAACGATCCATGACGTCATGGCGTCGCTCACGGTCCATTCGCCCGTGAAGCATTTCAACTCGCAACCCGGAAAGCTCTGTTCGCAGCAGTTGAGTGTAGACCGTCTCCGCTGCCGCATCATCGTCTTCCGATTGTCCTTCCACGCGTGGACAGACGACGTACGCCTGTCTTCCATTGGCAATTTGCTGTCGGACGAAACTCCACATCTTCGCCTGTTCCGGCAGATCAACAATTTTTGCCGTCACGACTTTTTGCCGCCCCGGTGGCAGATCGCGAATTACAGAGACATCCAGATCTCCGAACTGCGTCAGACACAAACTACGCGGGATTGGTGTTGCGGTCATCACAAGGACATGCGGACTGACTTCGTTGCCAGTGAAACTTGCACGCTGGCGAACTCCGAATCGATGCTGTTCGTCGATCACCGCCAATGCCAGATTGTGAAACTTGACACTCTCCTGAATCACAGCCTGTGTGCCAATGATCAGTTGGGTTGTTCCGGAACCGATTCCTTCCAGCAGTTCGCGACGTCTGGCCGCCGGCAAACCACCGATCAAAAATCCACGCTGCACACGGCTCTCTGACAAAAGTTCATCGAACGTTTCCCAATGTTGTGTGGCCAGCACTTCTGTCGGGGCCATCAGGACCGCCTGATGACCAGCCGCGATGGCTGACAACATTGCATACACGGCGACAGCCGTTTTGCCTGCACCGACATCAGCCTGCAGCAGGCGATGCATTGGAGCTGGCTGCCGAAGGTCTTTGACAATGTCCTGAATCGCCTGATCCTGACCAGACGTAAATCGAAACTCAAACAGCCGTCGAATGCGAGCGTCCACTTTCGCAGACACGTCGATTGGTTTTGCGGTGAGCGTGCGATTCCAAATTCGTCGTCGCAAAGCCAGTCCCAGTTGAAACTCCAACAAGTCATCCAGCAGAATGCGATACCGTCCGTCCTGCCATTGCTTCACCGAATCCGGCGTATGCAGCCAACGAAGGGCTGTCGACAAATTCGGAAGTCGATGAGCCTCGCGAAATGATTCCGGCACACAGTCGGTGATCAGGTCCGCGAAATTCTCCACCGCAGAACGTGTCATCCGCTGCATCGCATCGAGCTTGATGCCGTCTGTCAGCGGATAGCGCGGCAACACGCCCGCAGCAGCTTCCAAGTCGTCATCCGGAGCAAGAATCGCAACGCGTGGAGCATTAAATTCCCAGCGTCCGGCTTTCTTCTGAGGCTTTCCACTGAACACCAGATGCTCATTGTCACGATATTTTTTGAAAACCCACGGCTGATTGAACCACAAACCTCGTACGTAATGCCCGTCACAGTCCAGCATAATGCCAACGAGCGAGCGACCTCCACCGATCTGCCGCACATCACGATCTACCACGAATCCGTGGACGGATTGCTCCACGTCCACCACCAGCTTCGGAACGGTCCGCACATCGCTGAAGTCGTTGACGCCGGTCGGGATATGAAACAGCAAATCGCGAGCCGTGAAGATGCCCAGATTTTTCAGAGGCTCAGCCCGCTGCGGACCGACTCCACGCACAAACTGCACAGGCGTCAGCAACCGCTCGGCCGGAGACTCCTGTCGCACGCTGGCGCTCGCAGATTGTGGATCTGACATTAGAGTTGTCCCGAAAGTAAGATACTTTTTAGAGTAGTCCGGACCGAGCTCGCCGCACTGCCGGAACTGTGGTCGCAGTCTATTGATGTAGCGAATGACAGAGTTTTCCACGACGAATCGCTCAGCGGGCGATGTTCCGGCAGTAGTTCTCGCGTCGATTCTATCATGTCAGTGGGCGCTTGAAAGCAGCCCGTTTGAAGCGATTCAAAACCGGCCATTGTGAAGGTGTTGAGGTGTCTTGCAGATTCTCTGCGAGGATTTCTTCCTTCGTGAGGAGGGCAGGCATGTGGAACCGGATATCAACGGCACAAACTCCGCCAATCCGACGCTCTCGTCAATAATCGCCCCGGATTCAAAACGGGACGTCGTCCATGCCTTCGTCGAAATCATTGTCCGGAACCCGGTTGCGGAGGCGGTCGGCGAGGCGGCTCTGGAAATCGGCGATGCGGGGGACGAGTGGCGAGTGATGCGTGGCAGCGAGTTCGAGAGTTGACTCGAACTGCTTCGTGATGGCAGCCAAATCGTCAGGATCGCTGTTGCGGAATTCCGTAAAATCGGCGTTGAGCTGCCGAATCAACTCGGCTTCATAGTTGGCCCCGTCGTTGGTCTGTTCAAGTTCCGAAATGATTTCGGCCAGCATGAAGGCGAGTTGCATGTTACTGCTCCTGTCGCCGGGTATCCGAGCATCGGTGCCAAATCCGATTGCGCCTTTCCATGCAGAAGAAAACTCGTCGGCCTCTTCGATTTCGCCCGCCGCAATTTTTCTTTCACGTTCTTCGCGATCCCGATCACATTTGGCAGAGAACTCCGCGTATTCCCGTTGCTGCGCGTCCCATGCTTCTCGCGTTTCGTGCATCGAAAACGCGAACTCGTCATCGAGATCAAGATGATGCCCGTCGATCCCTATAAAGCCGACGCCGAACGCACCGTCAGCCATCATGTTGCAAATTGGACAGTTGCAGTCGATCACATGCTCTTCGGATTCACGCTCGGACATGCCGATGATTTCAACACCTGCTCCGCGCGGAACTCGACGACGGCTGCATTCCATAATAAAAACGGGAGGCGAACCCCCTTCGAACGACGACTGAAGCCAGTTTTCTTTGACGTCGCGGAAAAAAATTGCCAGTTGCTCTGTCAGTGAATTCAAGTCCATCGTTTCAGTAAGCTGACGTTTCGAATCGGCTGAATACGAATCGCGACTATCATCGTCAGCCGACGTCCCTTCGCCCAACCCGAATTGTTCGCGGCACCAAAACCATCCGGAGCCTATTAATTCGCGACAGAGATCAAAATAAATCGCCAGCTCCTCGCGCCCGAACGGCCCGTGCTGATATCCGGCGGTCGATTTCGGCGCGGCCACGATTCGCCCGCCACCCTGCATGAACCGAAGTTGCACGCCCCAAACCAGGCTGTCGATCCACTTCATTCCGCCATGCAGCATCTGCCGGGGAAACTTGCCGCCGAGATCATCGCGCGGCATCATCAACCAGTCTCGGTGAACTTCGATCGTCAACGAATAGGTTGCATTGCGGTCTTCGGACTCCAGCGCCGCTCGACCGCGTTCGGTCATCGCCAGATTCAAAACGCGACTGGCAAGATCCTGAATCAACGCTTCGCCGAACAAAAACTCGCGATCGACAAACGGAATTCTCAACTCAGTCTGTCGCGGCTGGTCGATGGCGTCAGCATCAACATGCTCGTGCAGTTCCCACCACGGAGCAAAATGAACGCTCAGCGGATCAAGCTGATCCCCATTCTCGTCGGTGTGCATCGCGAAGCAGGCGTCGCGCGTGATCTCCTGAAATGCACGGCCGCTGAGAAACCGTTTTTGCACAAAATCGAGTACGATCCACGAATCGGTTTTACAAATCGACTCGATCGCCTGCTCACTCGAAACGATTTCCAATTCGAGCTGGCTGGCGAACTCTGGAACGACGCGACTGGTATAACGTGGCCAGTACTGGCAAACCTCGTTCCAGTCCGCCGGATCTTCAGACGCCACCGCCACTAGCGTCGTAGCAACATCTGAGTCCAGCGTTGCCATTCGCCAGCCATCGCGATCAATCAAAACCGAACAAACCATAGCGCCTTCATGTTCCAACATCACAGCCTCACTTTGGAACGCGATTTTATGGGTTCACCCGATGCAGCGAAAGCCTTCGACTCTGGAGTATTGTGGCTATTAGTCGACGTGCTCCATGCATTCCTTTATGTGCCATCTGGATGTAGCCACCCATTTTGGGTGCATGCCTCCAGGCTTGCCCATTCCAGTTTCGAATTGCGAAGGAGTCGTTACTTGCCATGAATTCGGACGTCTCATTTGTTGATGGGTAAATTAAGTTGCTCTATATTGACATAGAGAGTTTCAGAGGTGTGGTTCAGTGTGATTCTCATTCCAATCCCTCAGTGAGGTCAACCAAATCCTGGGGGATGATGTTGTGCTGCGTCAGGATGCGACGTTGCTCGTCGTCAAATTTTGGTGCGATGGCGACGTGGTCGATTTGCCAATCTTGATACTCGCGAAACGTGTCGATAAATCTGGCGACGTGACCTTTGAAGTTGTTGACGTCAGCGATCAACTTTCCCGGCGAGCGTTTGCAGGAACCAAAACGCAGGCGACGATCGGTTTCGTTCACGGCAACCAAATCAATTTCGGTATCGCTCTTGTCCCAGTAGCCGAGAATGCGATGGGTGAGCGGGAAATCTCCGAGCGCTTTCCGACTGCGTTCTTCGTACAATTG
>Ga0105047_10005790_pt1 | contig 21095 bp, 18 predicted proteins | sample MAT04_FD_78384 | JGI IMG/M metagenome (GOLD analysis project Ga0105047, IMG submission 78384) | Freshwater microbial communities from Lake Fryxell liftoff mats and glacier meltwater in Antarctica - MAT-04 (megahit assembly) | ecosystem: Environmental > Aquatic > Freshwater > Ice > Liftoff... | reverse complement strand
AGTTTGTATTGACCCCCTAGTTTGTATTCCGCCAGCGGGCGAAGGTGAGGAGGACGATCTGGGCGTCTAGCCAGATGGACCAGTTCTCGATGTAATAGATGTCGTGTTGCACGCGGAGGGAGAGGTCGCTCTCGCCGCGGAGGCCGTTGACTTGGGCCCAGCCGGTCATGCCGGGTTTCACAAGGTGGCGCGGCAGGTAATGAGGGATGGACTCCGAGAGCTGGTCCACGTGGCTGGGGCGCTCGGGACGCGGGCCGACCAGACTCATGTCACCGCGCAACACGTTCCAGAACTGCGGTAGTTCGTCGAGGTTCCAGCGTCGCAGAAACGCCCCGATGCGCAGCAGGCGCGGATCATTGCGCGCGGTGCTCTGCTGCGCGGCATCGGTGGCCTCGGCGCCCGGCACCATGCTGCGGAGCTTCCACAGTGTAAACGGCCGGTGGCCCGCGCCGACGCGCGTCTGGCGGAAAAACACCGGGCCCCCCGGCGACTCGCGCTTGATGAGCGCGGCGAGCACGAGGATGACCGGGGCGGACAGGATCAGGCCGACGATGGCCGCCACGAGGTCGAAGGCCCGCTTGAGCGCACGGTTGAAGAGCCGGTGAATCGCGAGTTCCTCCACCCCGAGCACGGGCACGCGGCCGATCGTCTGCAACCGCAGGCCGCTGAGAAAAATATCGAAGGCGCCCGGCACAATCTTCCACTCCACGTAGGCGCGTTCGCAGGTCTCGACGATCCGGCGGACTTCGGCGCGGGGCAGGTCGAGTCGCGTGGCAATGAGCAGGTCGGCCTGCTCGCGGGCCAGGATGGCCGCAAGCTCGGCCACCGGGCCGAGCTCGCGCGGCCGGTCAGGGATCGCCGCCGGGAACGCGGACGTGTCGCCCGCCACCGCCACGAACCCCACGAGCACAAAGGGATGCGCCGGGTCACGGGCGATGCCCGCGGCGAGCGCGCGGGCCTCGTCGTTCCAGCCGAGCAGCACGGCCCGCCGGCGCAGGCGCCCGAGGAGTGAGGTGCGCGTGACCACCGCGTAGGCCAGCGCGCGCCAGAAGTAGAGCAGCGCGACGACGCACACAAAGGCCTCGACGACAAACAGCCGCGAAATTGGCGGATCGAATTTCAGCACGAGCGACACGCCGAGGTACGCGACGAGCCAGAAGGCCGCGCCCTTCAGGATGGCATTGAGACTCTGGTAGCGGCGCAGTAACAGGCGGGCGTCATAGAGCCCGAACTGGGTAAACGCGCCGATCAGCAGCGCCACGCCCACGAGCAGGAGCGGCAGGTAGTGCTCGAAACTGGCGCCCGGCACGGCGACGCCGAATTTTTTGAGCGGCGAGGCGTAGCGCAGCCACCAGCCGAGCGAGAGGCCGGCGAACGTCACCAGCGTGTCGCCCGCGATCAAGGCGAGCGGGACGATAGTTTCGCGGAGCGTGTGGGAAGTGGCGCGGGGCACGGCGGCTTAGGGTGAAACGGGATGGAGTTGGCGCAGCAGGTCGTCAATCACCTGACGCGTGCTCCAAGGGGCTTCGGCGCGGCTTCACGCAGTTCCTCGTCTGCGCCCTTGCGGTCACCGTGGTGCGGCCAGGACACGCGTAGCCTACACGTGGAAAAGAACCGGGTTGGGTAAATGCTTCTGTGCCCAGCGAGCAGGGTGCCCGCACTGGATTGGGGGAGACGGGGGCGGCGCTCATGGGGAAGGTCAGGGCTGGGAATTAAGCCAGGCTCGGAGTAGCGGGGTCGGCAGCCAGCCTTTCGCGGGAAACAAGAAACGCAATTCGCCCGTCGCGAGGGAGTTTTCCTGCACGTCGAACAAATCCACCGGTGTGGCCAGATCGAGATTCCGCATGAGCACCGGATAGCCGGTGCGTTCACGCCGGTAGAGGCGGGCCGGGGCGGCGGTAAAGTCCGGCGGCGCCGGCCGGCGGGCGAAATAGGCGGCGCGTGCCGGCGAGTTGGCCGCGGCCAGGATTTCCGCGGGCGGGACCGATCCGCCGAGCCACCGAATCAGCGCGGCCAGATACGCGGCCTCCCGGGCGGAGGGGGAGTCCGCCAAGGTCCGCGGGTAGTCGGCGAGCAATTGCAGCGTTAGGGCGGTGACCGCGCCGCGCGTTTCGCCGACGGCGGGATTCTTCCACCACGGCGACGTGAGAAAAACGGGGTCGTTGATGCACTCGAGCGCGAAAGCGCGCACCGCGCCCTCACGCTGCCCTTGATTCAGCCGGGCGAGGCCGAGCCCGAAATAAACGCCGCCCTTGTCGGGCACGAGTCGCGCTGCCGCGAGGAAGTGCCGCGCGGCGGCCGCGGGATCACGGACGACCAGCAGCCAGCCAAGGTTAAAGTGGGCGATTTCCTGGTCGGAATTGAGGGCGAGGGACTGGCTGAGGAGCGCGATGGCGGCGTCCACCTGCGCGGCGTCGCGCGCGAGTGCGAGGGCGCGGACATTTAACTCCGGAGTGGGATCGGGCCGACCCCATAGGCCGATCAGGATGAGCGCGGCGAAGGTGGTCACGGCCACCGCGAAGCGTCCGCGCGGGAAGGCAGGCTTCGTGGCGGGCACGAGCAGCGCGCCGGCGGCCGCGAGCGCAAATGCGAACACCGGCACATCCAGCTGCCAGTCGGTCAGGGTGAAGATCGCATAGCCAGACAAGGCCAGCAGGACGCGGCGCGAATCGGGCGAAGCCCAGCTGGCGGCCAGGGCGAGACCAAGCAGAACGAGGGACACCAGCAGGCCGCTGGCGCCGAGTTCCGCAAGGAGTTGCACCGGGGTGTTGTGGAGCTGCAGGACGTTTTCCGCGCCGCCGGCGAGTTCCCGGCGATAAAGCGGATAGGCGAGCGGAGTGGTGCCGGGCCCCCAGCCGAGGAGCGGACGATGCCGCCCCATCGCGAGCCCGCCATCGAGCATGGCGCTGCGCTGGACGTCACTCGCCTGCAACGTGGCCCGCGCGGCCGAACCAGCGAGCAACGTGCGCGTGCGCGGGTTCAATGCGAGCACGGCGACGAGCACGACGGCCATCACGGTGACGACCAACCAGAGGTTCAGGCGCAACGCGCGCGCGAGCGCGGGCACGTGCACCAACCCGAGCACGGCCAAACCGATGAATCCACCGCGGCTGCCGCTGGTGAGCAGAAGGGCGGCCGCCAGCGCGACGGCGGCCAGCCAACCGGCGCGGCGAAGTCCGCGGTCACGCAGTGCCAGCGCGGTGAAAAGGGGCAGCATGAGCAGCGCGAGGCCGGCGGTGTAGTTGGAATGTCCGAGCGGGTAGGGATTGCGTGCGGACCAGACGTCGCCTCCCGGGTGTTGGAGGAGACCCGCCAACCACAGGCCGTTGCCGGCCAGCGCCACGACGGCCAGGAAAATTCCGGCGCCGGTCAGGAGTTGGGCGCGGCGCAACGGAGCGGGTCCGGTCTGCAGGCCGTCGAAAACCAGAAAAAACACCGCGATTGCGGCGAGCAGCGGTGCACTCCAGAGGAGTGCCGGGCCGCGCCAAGGGCTGGCCCAGGCGGAGCCAAGCACCACGGCGGCGAAGGCGCAGGCGGTGATGGTCCAGGCGCGGGACGGAAGGTGGAGCGGCTGGCGGGCGTCGTAGGCCCGCGCCACGATGAGCAGGGCCGGCACGAGTAAGACGGCGGCATAGACCCAAGTCCACGGCCAGGCGTGCATGCGCGTGGCGCCGGGGCTGGCGAGCGTGATGAGGAGCAGCCCGGCGAGACCGAAAACGCCGAGCGCAGCCACAGGGCGAAAGGCGGGGTTCACGGGGCGCAACATCAGCGGGGATTTGAGCCGGCGCCCCTAGGGCGGGCAAGCCTGCCGACGGGTGGGCGGGCGGGAGGGTGGGGGGAGGCGGGTCCCCCCGTGAATCTTTCTCTTTCTTCTTTCTCTCATTCGTTCTCATGCCCCATCCGGAATGAGGCGGGGGAAAGAGAAAGATTAAGAGAAAGATTTCTGAAGGTAGGACCCCCATCGCCACAATCCCCTGCGCTTGACGGTGGCGCGCGGGGGCGGGCAGGCTGGAGCCCATGCCGTCCGAAGCGCCCGCCGCCAAAAAAATCCCGTGGGTAAAGCTTACCGTGGTGGCGGCGGTGCTGGTGGGCGTGGCAGTGCTCGTGGCCGCGCTATTGCTGCGCGGTTCCAGCTGGCACGAGGTGCTGGATCGAGGCCGGTCGCTCGCGGACCAGGGGATGGCGCTGATCCGCAGCGCGAGTCCGCTGGTGTTTTTCATATGCATGGCGCTCCTGCCGGCGTTAGGCGTCCCGGTGCTCGCCTTCATCCTGTCGGCCGGCCCGCTCTGGGCGGAAAAACTGGGCATGGGCCAGGTGATTCTTTTCTCCCTGCTGGCGCTGACGGTGAATTTTACCCTGACCTATTTTCTTGCGCGCTGGGCGCTCCGGCCGCTGCTCACGAAGCTAGTCACGCGGCTGGGCTACAAGCTGCCCCGCGCAGAGGAGGGCGACGCCACCGGCCTCATCGTGATCATGCGCGTGACGCAGGGTATTCCCTATTGCGTGCAAAATTACCTGCTCGGCCTGGCTGAGGTTCCCTTCGGAAAATATTTTCGGTGGACGGCGCTGCTTTCGCTGCCGCAGAACGTCGCCGCGATCCTCTTCGGTGAAGCTCTGATCAACGGCAAGGGCAAGACCGTGGCCATGGTGGCCGGCTTGCTGGTGGCGCTGGTGGCGGTGACGCACCTGGTGCGCCGGCACTACGCGAACAAAAATAAAAGCGCCGCGGCATGAATACCGGCCGGGAAATCGACCTCGGCGGGGAATCGGACCGGGTCGTGTCGGTCACCGAATTCACCCGGCGGGTGAAGGCGCTGCTGGAGAGTGGGATTCGGCCGGGTTGGGTGCGCGGCGAAGTTTCGAACCTGCGCGCGCAGGCGAGCGGGCACGTGTATTTTTCGTTGAAAGACGCGGATGCGGCGGTGAGCGCGGTGCTGTTCCGGGGCGACGCGGCGCGGCAGACGGTGAAGCTGCGCGACGGGCAGCAGGTCGTGGTTTACGGCGAGGTGAGTGTTTATGAGGCCCGCGGGCAGTATCAGCTGATCGTGCGCGCAGTGATCGAGGACGGCGTGGGGCGGTTGCAGCACGAATTTGAACGGTTGAAGCGGCAATTGGCGGATGAAGGTCTGTTTGCCGCGGAGAAAAAACGACTGATCCCGATGATGCCGGCCACCGTGGGTTTTATCACGTCGCCGACGGGCGCGGCGGTGCAGGATTTCATGCGCATCCTGACGCGGCGCGGCTGGCGTGGCCGGTTGGTGGTATTACCCGCGAAAGTGCAGGGCGAAGGCGCGGCGGCGGAGATGGTGGCCATGCTGGGGCTCGCGCAGGAGTTGGAAATATTTGACCTCCTGGTCATCGGGCGCGGGGGCGGCAGCCTGGAGGACCTCTGGGCCTTTAACGAAGAGCCGCTGGTGCGCGCCGTGGCGGCGTGCACGGTGCCGGTGATCTCGGCGGTCGGCCATGAGATTGATTTTACGCTGTGTGATTTTGCGGCGGATGTGCGGGCGGAAACGCCGAGCGGCGCGGCGGAGCTGATCTCGAGTCATTTTCTGGACGGCGCTGAACGGGCGGGCCGCGCGGCGGATGCGATGGCGTCGGCGGGGGAAGGGGCGGTGGACCGGGCGCGCGAACGGCTGGACCATGCGCGGTCCCGGCTGCGCCTGCTGACACCGGCGGCGCAGATCGAGCAGGGATTCCTGCGGCTCGACGATTTTTCCAACCGGCTGACGGCGGCGCTGCGGTCGACAGTGCAGTTGCGCAGCCAGCAACTGGGTGAGATCCGCGCGCGGCTGGCGAAGGCGTCTCCGGAGACGCGCGTGCAGCTCGGGTCGCACCAGCTGCTCTCGCTCTACAAGCGGTTGCACGCGGCCAGCCCGGCGTCGGTGCTGAACCGCGGATTTGCGATTGTGCGGGATGAGGAAGGCCGGCCGGTGTCGCGCCGGGCGAAAGTGAAAGCGGGCCAGCGGCTCACGAATGAGTTCAGCGACGGGTCGGTGAAAGTCCGGGCGGAAGAGTGACGCGAAGGACAGTCTGAGGAAATTTCCCGATCCTGTACCACGGATGACACGGAATGACACGGATCAATCCCTAGACGGGTTTAGACACTTCTGCGGCGGTCGATCCGTGTCATTCCGTGTAATCCGTGGTTAGAGTTTCCAGTACTTGGGATGAATCCCGGTTGAGTTGCGAAACTCCGGCTTCGAGGTAGCTGTAAGTATGAGCTGCTGGGCGGGAATAAACCGCCCCTCACGCCCCTCTTAGCCGTATGAGAAAATTACACCTTTTGACCCTCTTTTCCACGCTGGCGCTCGGTGCCTGCGCCGCACCCGACACCCACTCGATGAATTCCACGAAACCCGCCAAGGATGCCCTGCAATGCAAACCCGGTGAGATCTCCGCCTGCGGCCTGCCCTCCCATGTCGTCATCGACATGAGCAAGGCCACGGTGAAGCGCACCGATGCCGAATGGATGAAGCTCCTCACCCCGACGCAGTATCGCGTCGCGCGCAAGCAAGGCACCGAGCCGCCGTTCCAGAACGAATATAACAACAACCACGAGGACGGAGTCTATTTTTCCGTGTGCAGCGACACGCCGCTGTTCGACAGCCGCGACAAGTTTGAGAGCGGCACGGGCTGGCCGAGCTTCACGAAGCCGATGGAGAAGGCGTTCGTCGGCGAGACCACCGACCGGACGTACGGGATGGAACGCACGGAAGTGCATAGCAACGTGGATGGCGCGCACCTGGGCCATGTCTTTGACGACGGCCCGGCGCCGACGGGCAAGCGCTACTGCATCAACAGCGCCTCCCTGAAATTCATGCCCCGCAAGGAGTATGAGGCTTGGGTGGCGAAGAACGAAGCGGGCGCGAAGAAGTAAGCGGCAAGGGTAGGGCGGGTCTTCGACCCGCCTTATCTTGTCCAAGGGTGATCCTGCCAACGGGCAACCAGCCCGGCCTTGACGGGATTTTCCTGGATGTAGCGCACCGTCTTTTCCCACTCGAACTCGTCGCGCATCCATCGATCGAACCATTCGCGTTGCCAGACTGGCCCGGATCCGCCGAGTGCTTCCCGGATACGATGACCGCTGCGGCCTTTTAGGCGCTTCATGATGTCGGCGAGGGTGGAGGAACAGCCGGGTTGGGGCACGAGCAGCCCATGAATGTGATTCGGCATGATCGTAAAATGAACTGCTTCGACCAGCCACTCGGACAATCCAATCAGCTCTTCGATGACAATTTTGGCGAGGTGGGCATCGCGGAGCACGCACGCGCCCGCACCCGCATCGAGGTATTTTTCCATGGCCAAAAAATACTGGCGCTGGAGGGCGGCGGATCGGGGAGATTGCGGCTCGATCCCGGATAGGCCGCGGTGGATCTCCTGCAAGCGAAGGACAATTTCTCGCGGGAGACTGTCGGCTAAACGAATGGTTATGAAGTACCGGCCTCCCTCTACTTCCCAGTGGGGGAGTTTGCCGCGTTGAAACCGGGTGGTGCGGACAAGGAGCATGGGCTCTTATCCAAGGCGGGTCAGAGACCCGCCCTACTGTTCAGACGTTAAGTTTTCGGAAACTTCTGCCACTTCGCGCTGAGCTTGGGGCTCTTCACCGCGTTGAAACGGGGTGGTGGGGAGAAGGAGCAGGGGTTCCGATCGAAGGCGGGTCAGAGACCCGCCCTACTGCTCAGGCGTTAAGCTTTCGGAAACCGCAGCCACTTCGCGCCGAGCTTCGAGCTCTTCACGACCGTCTCGATGAAGACCATGCCTTCGACGCCGTCTTCGATCGTCGGAAAATCCAGGTCCTTCGGCTGGCGCTTGCCTTCGACCTCGGCGCTGATCGCGCGGTAGGCCTCGAGGTAGATGTTGGCAAACGCCTCGAGGTAGCCTTCCGGATGGCCGGCGGGGATACGGGTGAACTGGCCCATGCGCGGTGAAAGATAGCCGTTGCCGCGGCGCCAGGTCTGGCGGGGCTGGTCGGCGAATTTCACGACGAGCTCGTTCGGGAACTCTTGCCGCCACTCAAGTCCGGCCTTCGTGCCGTAGACGCGGATATTGAGCATGTTCTCGTCACCGATGCTGATCTGCGAGGAGTGCAGCACGCCCTTCGCGCCGCCCTTGTAGCGCACGAGCACGTTGCCGTCGTCGTCCAGCTTCCGGCCTTTCACGAAGGTGGTGAGGTCGGCGCAGAGTGACTCGATGTGCAGGCCCGTGATGTAGCGCGCGAGATTCTCCGCGTGCGTGCCGATGTCGCCCATGCAGCCGGCGGCGCCGCTGCGTTTCGGATCGGTGCGCCAGCCGGCCTGCTTCTGACCGGTTTTTTCCAAAAACGTGCTGAGCCAGCCCTGTGGATATTCGACGACGATCTTGCGGATGACGCCCATGCTGCCGTTGGCCACGAGTTCGCGCGCCTGCTTGACCATCACGTTGCCGGTGTAGTTGTGCGTGAGGACGAGGACCTTCTTCGATTTTTTCACGATCGCGCGCAGCTTGATCGCCTCGGCGAGGTCGAAGGTCGCGGGTTTGTCGAGGACGACATTGAAGCCGGACTCGAGGAAGAGCTTCGCGGGCGGGAAATGCTGATGGTTGGGCGTGACAATGACGACGAAGTCGAGCCGGTGGCTGGCGGGCATCTTTGCCTCGACCCGGGCCATCTCCTCATAGCTGCCGTAGACGCGGGTCTCATCGAGGAAGAGATCAGCGCCGGAGGCCTTGGAGCGGGCGGCGTCGGAGGAGAACGCGCCGGCGACGAGCTCGGCTTTGCCATCCATGATGGCTGCGATGCGGTGGACGGCGCCGATGAACGCGCCGCGTCCGCCGCCGATCATGCCAAAACGAAGTTTTCTTTTCATGAGGATTTCGGAGTTAAGCGCGAAGACGCAAAGACGCTATGGTCGGAGCGAAGAAATTCGGAACACCGGACGTTCTTTGCATCTTTGCGCTTAATCAGGATTACTGGTTCTTTTTGTCGAACGCCGCGTCGAACGCGAGGGAGCTGGAGGGGAAATCCACTTTGCGCACAAAAGCCGCGGCCTCGGTGCCGCCGTGGACGCGGTCCATGCGGATGTCCTCCCACTCGACGGAAAGGGGACCGCGGTAGCCGACGTCGTTGAGGGCGACGATGATGTCCTCGAACTTGATGTCGCCGTGGCCGAGCGAGCGGAAGTCCCAGGCGCGGCGGGCGTCGCCGAAGCTCACATGGCCGCCGAACGTGCCGACGGTGCCGTCACCGTGGCCCCACCACACGTCCTTCATGTGCACGTGGAAGATGCGATCGCCGAAGGCGCGGATGAATTTCACGTAGTCCACGCCCTGGTAGCCGAGATGGGACGGATCGTAGTTGAAGCCGAAACGCTTGTGGCCCTTCACCGCGGCGATGGCGCGCTGGGCTGATGCGATGTCGAAGGCGATCTCGGTCGGGTGGACCTCGAGGCCGAAGTTGACGTTGGCCTTGTCGAAGGCCTCGAGGATCGGACCAAAGCGCTTGCCGAAATCGGCGAAGCCCGCGTCCCAGTAGGCTTGGGACGTCGGCGGGAACGCGTAGATCGAGTGCCAGATGCTGGAGCCGGTGAAGCCATTGACGACGGCGGGGAAGGCGTCCTTGCCCTTGCGGCCCGGCTGTGCGTCGAAGAACACGCGTGCAGCCTTGGCGGTGGCGGCGAGTTTCCTGGCGGCGCGCTTGCGCACACCCTCGGGATCGCCGTTGCCCCAGACATCGGGCGGGAGAATGGCCTGGTGGCGCTCATCGATCAGGTCGCACACGGCCTGGCCCACGAGGTGACTGGAAACGGCGTAGCAGGAGAGGCCGTGGTCCTGCAGCAGCGCCCATTTGTCGGCGACGTATTTCTTGGAGCCGGCGGCTTGGTCGGGATCGAAGTGATCGCCCCAGCAGGCGAGTTCAACGCCATCGTAGCCCATCGATTTGACGAGCGGGGCAAGTTTCTCGAGGGGCAGATCGGCCCACTGGCCGGTGAAGAGCGTGACGGGTCTCGGCATAAAACGCGGCGGTTGGGGGGTTGCGGGGGAGGCGGCGGGACGCGGGGCGTCACGGCCTTCGCTAGACTTCGCGCTGGCCGCCGCGAGCGGCAAGGGAAAATCGGCAAAACCGGCCTGATTATTTACCACGAAGGTCACTAAGAGCACGAAGACCCAGCCACGGAGCGCCCTTCGTGCGCTTGGTGACCTTCGTGGTGCAAATCAGATTTCGTTCAGCGGCAACGCCACCGACTCATGTTTAAGCGTCGTAGGTCGCAGGATGATGACGCCCTCGAAGGACTGTCCTGGAGCGGAGGCGCGGAGGTTGCGCAGGGCGCGGAGAGCGTCATCGTCGGGCTCGATGCAGCGTGGTTTTTCCAGCTTGGGCTGTCCGGAATTTTCACTTGATGAGGTGCTGGCGCTGGCCCGCGCCCAGGACATCCCGACGGTGGAATTGCGGGCGCTGGGCGGCACGCTGGATTTGCCGGCCTGGTTTGCGGCCCACTACGGCACGCCTGCCGGGTTGGCAGCGAGGATGCAGACGGAGCCGGTCCGCATCGTGGCGCTGGATACTTCGCTGAAGCTCGCGGGAACCACCGGTGAGGAATGGCAGGCGACCATCGAGAGTTTTCTGCCGTGGGCGGAGGCGTTGGGCGGTTTGAAGCTGCGGGTGTTTGACGGCGGCACGGCGGGCTCCGCGGCCGAAATTGCCGCCATGACCGAGCGGTTTTCATGGTGGCAGGGACTGCGGCAGGCGCGCGGGTGGCGCAGCCAGTTGATGGTGGAGACGCACGACTGCCTGTTCACGGCCGCGGCGGTGTCGGCGTTGATTGCGGCCGCGCCAGGGGTGCGGATCCTGTGGGATTCGCATCATACGTGGAAGCGCGGCGGGGAGGATCCGGTGACAACCTGGCGGGCGCTGGCGCCGCACGTCTCGCACATCCATGTGAAGGACAGTGTGAGCCGACCCTCGGCGAAACTGTCCTACAGTTATGTGCTGCCGGGGGAGGGAGAATTTCCGGCGGCGGAGCTGATGCGCGTGCTGCAGGCGGAGTATCAGGGTGAGATCTGCCTGGAGTGGGAGAAACTCTGGCACCCTTACCTGACCTCCATGGAAAGCGCGCTGGTGAGCGCGGCGCAGCGGCAATGGTGGTGAGCCGCACCCCTTGCCTCGGAGCGATCAGGGAGAATTGGCGCGACCGGCCTGTTTATTTACCACGAAGGTCACGGAGCGCACGAAGACCAAACACGGATCGACCTTCGTGCGCTTGGGGCCCTTCGTGGTAAAGATCAGCTTTTACTTCGCTTTCCGGCGGCGGGTGGTCCTTTAGGGCCGAGTAGAGATCGAAGGACACGATGGTATAGCAGCAGGGACGCCGCTTGCCGGCGGCCAGCAGCGAGCGGGCCCTTTCGATCCGGCGGGTGCGGGTTGCGGCCTGTTTTGCGGAGTCGATCCAGCTCATAAAATCGCGGCGCGCGATGGGGGTGAGGTCGGCCCATTGCGCGTTCGCTTTCGCAGCGGTCGTGAGGGCGTGGCGAAGATCCGGGGGCACGCTGCGGAGCGACCCTACTCCCGCCGGATCCCGGCATAATCCGGCGCTTCGTTGTTTTTCCCCTTCGCATCCTGTCGTGCGGACTCCGACGCCTCGGAAGGAGGGCTAATTCCGGGTGATGCCGCCACCACTGCCTTGCGCGTTCGAAATCACCCGGTGGCTCATCCAGAGGAACAGCGCGCCGGTCAGGCCTAACGGAATCCGCCTGAGCCAGAAATTAGAAGTCATGAGCCTGACCAATTCGGGCTCGGAGAAGCCCGTGGCGCCGAATTCACGCTGGATCGGTATCTGGATGGCCGCGGTGGAAACCCAGACGATCACTTGCAGTCCGATCGCCACCCAAACCGACCAAAGGGGGATGGCAGCGGGGCGATACCGGAGCATGAGGAACGTGAAGACGGTCGCCAAAAGGGCCGGAGCCACCAGGAAGGCGATGATCCTCGGGCTGACGAAATGGTGATAGCCGAGGAATTCATTGGCGCCGATCAGGCGCCAGCTGGGATAGTTGACAAAGCTTTCCATGAAAGCCGCGCCGTTGGAATAGAAGATCAGGGCGAGCGCGACGATGAAGGGCCAGGGGTTTTTCATTGGGGAGCAGGGGTTCTGCGATTGGGTTGAGCCAACTCGCTGCGCCGGGATTGGACAAACCGAATTGGTGGATGAGGGAATGGAGGCCACGACAAAGTGACTGGGGCCCCTCAGGTCGAAGTCTCGTAGATCGCGGGGGTGATGACGGCTTCGAGGGACTCGCCGGCGGCGTAGGCGCGGAGGTTGCGGAGGGCGAAGGCGGTGGCGTCGGGGTAACGGTCCAGCGTCGGGCCGGCGACGTGCGGGGTCAGGCTGACGTTGGGGAGGCCGCGGAAGCCGCTGTTCACGGAGAGGGGTTCTTCGACGAAAACATCGAGTCCGACGAAGATCTTTCCCTCCTGGGCGACGCGCACCAGGGCGGCTTCGTCCACGATGGCGGCACGGCCGACGTTGACGAACACGCCGCCGGGACGAATGAGACGGAGGTGGCGCTCGGTCACGATGCCGATGGTCGCGGGGATCAGCGGGGCGAGTTCGATGATGATGTCGTTTTCGGAGAAAAGGGCATCGAGCGACGCGGCGCGTTTGACGCGGTGCTTTTGCGCGACGTCGTCGTCGACGTCAGGCGCGAGGACGGACACGGCGCAGCCGAAAGGTGCGATGAGTTTAAGAAACGCGCGGGCGACCGGGCCGAAGCCGTGGATTCCAACCCGGCGTTGGAAGAGTGAACCGGTACGTTCCCAACCGTCCCGCCAGCCGCCGTCGCGATGGATCGTGAATGTCCAGTGCGTCGCGAGTCGCAGGCAGGCGAGAGTGTGGAAGAGGGCGCACTCGGCGACGGTGCGGCTGATGGCGCTGCCCCAGTTGGTGACGAGCAGGCCGCGCTCGAGCTGGGCGCGGGAGACGAGCCTTTTGACCGATCCCGTCAGGTAGCAGAAATAACGCAGGCGCGGCGGGAGGGTCGCCGGCAGCGGCACCGTGGCCCAGCCGGCGACGAGAACCTCGGGGTCAAAGGCGGCGAGCTCGCGGGCGAACGATTCAGGAGTGAGTCCGGTGGGGTCGAGGAGGCGGTATTCCGAGGCCAGTGCGCGCAACTCCGCAAGCGTGGCGCCGGAGAGGAATTTCACCTGCTCATCTGGCGTGGCGACAACGAGGAGGGCGGCGGGGCGGGGCATGTTGAGCGGGGATCTATTTAACCGCGGAGGGAGCGAAGGACGATCCATCAGAAAATTTTACCACGGATTACACTCAGGAACACGGATCAATCACGAGCCTTAGGTCCAGAAGTAGTGCCTGATCCGTATCTAGCCGTGCCATCCGTGGTCAAATAATTCGGGGTTTCTTTGCGTGCTTTGTGGTCTTCGAGGTTAAAATTGAGCCGAGCCTAGCGATACAGCCAGAAGCGCTTGCTCTCTTCCTGGTAAACTTTCGCCTGCCCGCGCCATTGGTGGAGCCAGGCGTCCACGTCCACCTTCACGCCCTTGGCCACGAGGTCGTTGAAAAACGCGGTCGAGCCCATGTGCACGAGGAACGTCCGGCGCTCTGAAGCCTTGGCGGCGACGAAGGGATTCTTCGGCTCCAGCTTACAGGCGAGCCGCATCAGGTGGAAACTCAACGCGGTTGGCTGCCAATCATCGTAGTCCTGGATCTCGATATAGAGGCCGGTCGCAGGCTTGCCGAAGCGGTCGGGCGCGCTGACGCGGCGGAACTGCAGGCCAGGGAGATTGAGGGCGCGCAGTTCCTTTTCGACGACGTCGATCTTCACCGTGCGGTGCGCGATGCCGCGGAACGGGTACGATTTGCCCACGCCGTGCGTGAAGCCGCCGAGGATGCAGCCCAGTCCGGTCATCGGATAACCCATGCATGCGGCATAATCCTGAATCGCGGTCGAGGTGGGAACGAAGGTGAGGCCGGTCTCGGGCCAGCGCATCGCGCGGCGCCAGCCACGCATGGGGACGACCGTGAGCCTGGCCTTTTTCCGCGCGGCGTCTGAGATCGCGAGGCCCCCGGGTGGGGAAGCATCCTTCACCATGAGGGCGAGCTCGCCCATCGTGAGGCCGTGGACGTAGGGCACGCGGAAGCGGCCGACATCGCTCATCCACTGCGGATCGAGCGGCGGGCCATCGACCTTGAGGCCGCCGAGGGGGTTGGGACGGTCCAGGACGATGACTTCCTTGCCGTTGGCGAAGCAGGCTTCCATGGCGGTTTTCATCGCACCCGTGAACGTATAGCTGCGCGTGCCGTTGTCCTGGAGGTCAATCACGAGCGCATCAATGCCGCGGAGCTGTCCGGGAGTGGGGACGAAGTGCTTCGTCTTGCCGTTATAAAGCGAGAACACCATCAGCCCGGTTCGCTTGTCGACTTGGTCGGGGAAGGGCGCTTCGGCGGGCAGTTCGTCGTAGAGTCCGTGTTCGACCGCGTAGAGCGCGACGAGATGCACGCCTGGCGCGTGACGAAGGATATCAATCGTGCTGACGCCGCGGCGGTTGACGCCGGCCGGATGCGTGAGCAAGCCGATCCGCTTGCCCTTGACGGCGTCGAAGCCGCGGGACTCGAGCACATCGATCCCGAGCATCACGGGAAAGACGGGAGCCGACGGTTGCACGATGGGAGCGACGCGCGAAGGAGTGGGCGCGGCGCGCGAAGGAGTGGGGGCGGTGGGAAGGTGTTTGGGCGCGGGAGTCGGCGCGGTGCGGGCGGCCACCGAGATGGAAGCGGGCTTCGACGTCGGGCGGGTGGGCGGCTGGCTCGAGCTGCAGCCGAACAGGCCCAGCAGAAAAATGAGCGGGGCGCCGAGGCGTTTCAAAGGGAGCGGATGAAAAGGGCCGGGCATGTGGGAAGAAACGATGGGCGGCGGTGCAGCTCCGTCGAGAAGGTTTCCGGGAAATTGTTCACAACGCGCGCGCAACCGCGGCGGTGAGATTGGTTTCGGCGGCGGCGAGAGCCTCGGTGAGCGGCTGGCCGGCGGGGGAAATGGCGTGGAGGGTGAGGCCGGGGCGCGGGTCGGCGGTGGTGACTTGGCCGGCGAAAAGATGCACGGGTTTGCCGCGGGCGAGGGCGAGGGTGGCGACGGCGCCAGGGCCCTTGCCGCTGAGCGAGCTGGCGTCGAAACGACCTTCCCCGGTGATAATCAGGTCCGCCGCGGCAATGCGGTTCCCGAGGTCGAGCCACGCGGCGACGAGTTCGAAACCGGGCAGAAGCCGGGCCCGGGCGGCCGCCATCAGGCCAAACGCGATGCCCCCGGCAGCACCGGCGCCGGGCTGGTCCATGAGCGCGTCGGACACGCCGCTGTGCGTGCAGAGCAGGAGGCCGAGCCGCGCGCTGGCGTGGTCGAGGCGGATGAGATCGGCGGAGAGCAGACCTTTTTGCGGACCGTAGACAGCGGCGGCGCCTTTCCGGCCGAGAAGGGGATTCGAGACGTCGCAGGCGATCCGGATGAGCGGAAGCGCCGCGGATATTTTTCCCGCGACCCGTTCAATCTCGTCCCAGCGGGCTGGGATCGGCGGGCGGATGTTCTCCCCGCTGTGCGAGGGAAATTCGAGTCCGAGGGCGGACAACGCGCCGAGTCCGAGGTCGTGAGTGGCGCTGCCACCCACTCCGAGAACGATGGCGGCAGCGCCGGCCTGCGCAGCGGCGGCGAGGAGCTGGCCGGTGCCGAGTGTCGTGGTCTGCCACGGATCGCGTTGATCCGCCGGCAGCAGGGCGAGACCGCTGGCCGCGGCCATCTCGATCACGGCGATCTCGGCGTCAGCGGGCAAGGTGGCGGGAAGCTTGAGCAAGACCCGGGCGGCGGCGGGAATTTTTTTCCACGGCACGAGACCGAAGCCGGCGTTGGTGGCGGCCTGGCGCGGACCGGTCACGGAGAGGGAGGAAAGGGAGCCGCCGGCGGATTGGGTCAGAATTTCCGCGAATCCCTCGCCGCCATCGGCGAGCGGGCAAAAGTCGAGTTGCCAGTCGGGGTGACGTTCCTGCAGTGCGCGGGCCGCGGCCGCGCACGCCGGGCCGGCGGCGAGGGAATCCTTGAACTTATCGAAGGCGAGCAGGACGCGCATGCGGGGCCTACGAGACGTTGGCGCGCAATTGATGGCGAGTGTTTTGAGAAGGATGGCCCACGGAATACGCGGAACACACGGAATCCAAAATTTCTAAATCTTCCGTGTATTCCGTGTGTTCCGTGGGCAACTCAACTTATTCCTGGGCGATGGAGGCGAAGCGCGGGACGCGCTGGCCATCGTGGACGATGATCTCGACAAACATCGCGGCGGGGCGGACCCAGAGGCCTTGCTCGCCGTAGAGTGCCTGGTAGACGACGAGCGGCTCGAGGGTTTCGGAGTGGCGCGCGAGGCCGACCACGCGGTATTCGCCGCCCTTGTAGTGGCGGTAGCGGCCGGGGCGGGGATCGGCGGGGAGGGGTGAGAGGGAATCCATGGAGTTGCGGCAGTGTGGCCGGTTGCCGTAATAAGTCTGGTAGAAAAAATGATCACCGTTCGGCTTATTCGAGAGGAGGACATCCCGGGTTTTCGCGAGGTGCTCGATTTTGTCGCCCGCGAGCGCCGCTACCCGGCGCTGGTGGAGGCGCCGCCGTTGGAGTCGGTCAAGGGTTTCGTCGGCGGGATCATCAAGGCGGGCCATGCCCAGTTTGTGGCGCTCGACGAAGGAAAGACGGTCGGTTGGTGCGATATCCTACCGGGCGAAGCCGCCGCGGGAACAGCTCACGTCGGACGACTCGGCACGGGCGTGCACCCGGCGTATCGCGGACAAGGCCTTGGCCAGCGCTTGTTGGAGGCGGCAATTGCGCGAGCGCGGGAGCGTGGCTTGGAGAAAATTGAACTGACGGTTTACTCCTCAAACCTCGCGGCCATTGCACTCTATCGGAAAGTCGGGTTCGTCGATGAAGGGTGCAAAATGCGCGGCCGGGTCCTCGACGGGATTCATGACGACATCCTGCTGATGGCGCTGGATCTCAGGAAGCCGGCGTGAATCCAAGGGTCGGCGGCGCGGCGCGGAGGGCCCACGCGCGGCCGATGAGCAGGCGGGCGGGGCCGTCGGCGGAGAGTTGTGCGACGGGGCCCGAGGGGAACTCGACCACGCGGGTGTAGACGGCGCGGCCGTTCACGAAGATCTCGATCAGGGAGCGGTCCAGCAGCCAGTGGAGGCGGATCGGCGAGGTGGCGGCGGAGCGTGGGTCTCCTGACCCGGGAGGTTGCGGCGAATGCTGAGTCACGGGTGGGGGCGCCGGGGCCACGCCAGAAAAACTGACGCCGCCGGGGCCGATCGAGATTGTCACGCCGGCGATTTCGCAGCGGATCGTGGCGGAGGGTTCGCGCTCGAGCGTGAGCTCGACCTCGTGGAGGTGATCGCCGGGGAGGGCGAGCGGCGTGGGAGTGGAACCGAGGGTTTGCGCGGGGAAGGGTTTTTCCCCGGAGCGCAGGATCGCCAGTTCGGCGGCGGGCGCGGCGCAGAGGTCGCCGGCGTCATCAAGCCAGATGCGGCGCGGGGCGGTGAGTCGGCCTTGCCAGTGGCGGTTCTTGGGGAAGCGCTGAACCCAGCCGAAGAGCAGGGTGCGTCCCGTCGGATCAACCATCGGGTGCGGGGCGTAAAAACTGTCGCTCTCGTCCACGCGGCCCCGCCGCTCGACTTGAAACGTGTAGGTGGCGAGGTCGAGCATGCCGGTGCACCACTCCACCTCGCGCACGGGGGAGGTGAGGAGCACCCATTTTTTACCGAGCTTGAAGAGGTTGGGGCATTCGAAAAACACGGTCTGGGCTTTCGGCGCGCGAAGGATAATGCCGCGATAAACCCACTGGCGCAGGTTGTCGTCGGGGTTTTCGTAGAGGGCGATGACGGATTCCTCGCCGAGCCATGAGCCGAGCACGAGGAACGTCCTGCCCTCGGTGCGGAAGACAAACGGATCGCGCCAGCCGCGCTCGAACGCGGGGCCGCCGTGGCTCTTAAGATCGATCACCGGGGCGGCGACGTCTTGGGTCCAGGCGATCAGGCCGGGATCGCGGGGCGAGGCGAGCACCTGCGCGCCCGGGTGGGCTTCGTCGTGCATGACGCTGGTGTAGAGAATCTGCGGGGTGCCGCTGGCATCGAGCGCGGCGCAGCCGGAGTAGCAGTGCTTTTCTCCGAGGGTGTGCTGCGGAAAGAGGGCGAGCGGGAGGTGTTCCCAGTGCACGAGGTCGCGGCTGCGGCCATGGCCCCAGTGCAAGTCGCCCCATTCCTCGCCGCCGGGGTTGTGTTGGTAGAAAACGTGATACCACCCGTCGTGCCAGAGCGTGCCGTGGGGATCGTTCATCCACTGTGCCGGCGGGCCGAAGTGCCAGACGGGCCGCGCGGGATCGTTGATCACCGGATAGTCAGGCCAGACGGATGAAGGGTCGAGCATCGGATGGGGAAGGAATTAACCACGGAGGCACAGAGGACACGGAGAAAGTCAGACACCCGGCCTTTGTGCCCTCCGTGCCTCCGTGGTTAAAAACTGGAGTTTGAGCCCGTCGAAACTTCGCGCCGGCGGGCCGAAGTGCCAGACGGGGCGGGCGGGATCGTTGATGACCGGATAGTCCGGCCGGTAATGGGCGGGCATTTCGAAAATCGCAGTTCGCAGATCGGAGTTCGTCAGGCCTGTCAGTCGATCTGCGATCTGCGAACTGCGATCTGCGATCTGCGATCTCCGATCTCCGATCTGCGAAAATCACGGGTCGTGGCGACCCGCGATTTTCAGAATTTCCCGCCGTCGGCTTTGGTGCCGCAGAGGAAGACCTCGAGTCCGAGTTCGGCGGCGAGCGCGGCCTTGGTGTACATTGCGAGGTCGGCTTCAGCGGCGGAATTGGCGTAGGCGACGTGGATGTGGTTGGCCTTGTGGCGGGCCATCATCTGGTCGCGGCTCACACCGTACGTGACGGCGTGCATGATAGGCCATTGGACGGTCGTTTCCTTCCAGCGGCGCTCGGTTTCGGCGCGGGGGAGGGTGACGACCTTGGCGCGGCCGAGGTCCATCTTGAGTTTGCCGTCGGCGATGAAGATGCGGCTCCAGACGATCTCGCCGGGCTTCGCGATGCCGCGGACGGTGCCGCCGCCAAGGCGGAAATACATCAGCGGCTGGCGGAGGGAGTCGGTGCCAGCGTAACCGTCAATGTGGTGCGCGGGCGGGGCGCTGCCGGAGATGAGGAACACCCAGACGTAGTCCTTCGTCGTGCCGCTGCGGTCGTAATCACCCCAGCGCAGGTCGTGGAGCGTGTTCTCGACCGGCTGGCTGAGGGCGGTGTGGACGCGGTTGGTGAAGAGGCCGTCGAGGCCGGCGCACTCGTCCACCTCGTTGAAATGGGTGAGCGGCTGGCCGTCGCGAATGATTTCGCCCTTGGAATTGGCGACGGGCGGACGGTCGGAGTTGTTGAGCAGGCCCTCGACGAGGTCGGAGGCGGGGAGGAGGTCCTTCAGGCCCTGTTGATACTGGATGCCGATGGACTCGCAGCCGAACTCGTCGGCGATGCGCAGGGCGGCGACGTAGGTTTTGCACTGCCAGATGACCTGCGCCTCGGTGAGGTCCTTAACCTCGTCGGCGCCGAGTTGGAACTTCATGCCCTTGGCCTTGAGCCAGTTGTAGACGCCACGCGCCTCGGTGTCGCTGACTTGGGTGGCACCGTAATAGAGTGCGGACTGGGAGAGCCGCTCCTTGTACACGCCGGTGGAGAAGAGCAACTCGTCGGGGATGATGGCGTTAAACATGCCCATGCAACCCTCGTCGAAGACTCCCATGATGGATTTCCTGCGGCGGAGATCGTCGGCGATTTTCTTCGCGATGGCGCGGGCCTTGGGCGGCACGGTGGATTTGCCGAGGGCGCGGACGTGTTTCACGGGGTGTTTCACCACGCCGGACTTCAGCCAAGTGGCGAGGCCTTGGAGGAAAAACCCGTCGGTAAAGTCGGCGCTCCAGAGCGTGGAGTATTTCACGCCGGCCTTGGTCAGGGAGCCGTTGAGATTAAGCATGCCGACGAGGCCGGGCCACGCGCCGGACCAGTTGGCCACAGTGAGAATCGGAGCTTGGTGCGAAATCAGGCCGTGGAGGACATGGTGCGAATACTGCCAGACGGCCTCGGCGACGATGATCGGGGTCTTGGGATCGATCGTGGCAAACACGGCCATGCCCTCCTTTTGCGAGCTGATGAAGCCGTGCTTCACGTCGGGCTTGTAGGCGTGGGCGCGGACGAGTTTGTAACCGAGTTTGGCGACGGCGGCGGTGAGCTGCTGTTCCATCGCGAGCTGGCCGGGCCAGGTCGTCTCATTGGCGGACTGGCGCAAGTCGCCATTGGCGACGAGCAGCACGGTTTTCTTGGGAGATTTCTTCATGGGGGAAAGGGGACGGCAAACCAAACCGTTGCCCCGCAGAAAGCAAAAGAAGAAAACAAAAAGCCAGCCCATGACCGGGCTGGCTTCGAAACTTTATGACAGGCGGCCGATTACATCTGGACCGTCAGCAGCGAGACCACCTGCGTGACGCCATCGGTGTCGAGGGCGAGGAGGATGGCCTTGCCGATGGCATCCGGGGACTTGGCGCTACCCTTGAGGGTAACCATGCCGGCGTCGGCATCGACATTGATCTGCATGGCCGAGAGATCGGAGTCGCCGACCAGCTTGGCGTTGATGACCGAGACGATGCGGGCATTGTCCGCCACGGTGGCGACCTTTTCACCGGCGGCGACCGCCTTGTCGCGCACGATGCGACCGCCCTTTTCGAGGTCGGCCTTGATGTCGGACGACGTGAGCTTCCACTCAGTCATCTTGTTAGAGACGGAGTTTTTGACGTCTGTTGCCATTGCACCGGTCCTGTCGACGGCGGTGTTGGTGGCGTCCTTGGTCCGGTCGACCATGGTGGCGGAGTCGTCCTTCTTGCTGCAGCCCACGAGGGCGAGAGAGAGAACGGAGAGAGCGAGGATGTATTTCTTCATAGGGAGGGAGGGTTGATGATTATATATCCCAGCGATTGACCGGCGAATCAGGCCTTGGTTCGCGGACGGCGAATGATTTTGGGGTGGGCGGGGACGT
>Ga0105047_10005789_pt1 | contig 21098 bp, 22 predicted proteins | sample MAT04_FD_78384 | JGI IMG/M metagenome (GOLD analysis project Ga0105047, IMG submission 78384) | Freshwater microbial communities from Lake Fryxell liftoff mats and glacier meltwater in Antarctica - MAT-04 (megahit assembly) | ecosystem: Environmental > Aquatic > Freshwater > Ice > Liftoff... | reverse complement strand
CGAAATCCCACGGTTGTCACGGTGGTCACCGCTTGGTAGGCCGCATCGAGCCACGGAATTCCGAGAATGACGTACCCGACGGTGCCAATCACCAGCACGACCGCCAGCGTGGCAAGGGCAAACGCTAGGCGTCGCGTAGTCCCCGAGCGGGGGCCACGCGTGCGACCACGGATCGAACTCACGCGCCGATGGCGTGCACGCCGCCATCGACGTGAATGATTTCTCCGGTTGTCGCCGGGAACCAATCCGACAGCAGAGCAATGCACCCCTTGGCGGCCGGCTCCGGATCGGCGAGATCCCAACCGATCGGTGCCCGAGCCGCCCAGACATCTTCAAAGTCGGTGAAGCCCGGAATGCTCTTGGCCGCCATGGTGATGATCGGCCCGGCTGCGATCAAATTGACCCGCACACCGCGCGGGCCAAGGTCGCGGGCCAAGTAGCGCGAGGTCGATTCGAAGGCAGCCTTCGCCACGCCCATCCAGTCGTACTTGGGCCATGCCACGCTGGCGTCAAAGTCGAGCCCCACGACGCTGGCCTTCTCACCGAATAGTGGAACGCACGCCATCGTGAGCGACTTCAGCGAGAACGCTGAAACATGGACCGCTGTGGCCACATCGGCCCATTCGGTGTTCAAGAAGTTCCCGCCGAGTGCGGCCGCCGGCGCGAAACCGATCGAATGCAGCACACCATCGAGATGGGTGATTCCCACCTCAGCCAGGCGAGCAGGCAACGCTGCCAAATCCTCATCCGAGGTGACGTCGAGTTCCACCACGGCCGGAGTCGTGGGAAGCCTCCCCGCGAATCGCTGCGTCAACCGCGTGACTCGGCCGAACGACGACAGCACGACGGTGGCGCCTTCTTGCTGAGCCAGCCGAGCCACATGAAAGGCGATGGAGGCATCGGTCAGCACACCCGTCACCAGGATGGTCTTGCCTTCAAGAAGGCTCATGCTCGGCTCCGCTCGCGGTAGTGGTCGATGGAACTGCTGACAGTGAAGGGAATCGGTTGAAAAATCAGTGACCCATACCAAGTCCACCATCGACCGGCAGCACGGCACCCGTGATGTAGCTGGCGGCCGGAGATGCCAAGAACAGCACGACGCTTGCGACATCGGATGGCTCGGCATAACGGCCCAAAGGAATCTGGGTCAGGATTCCCGCCTTGCGATCATCTGCGAGGTCGGAGGTCATGTCGGTGGCAACAAACCCAGGGGCGACGACGTTCACGGTGATCGAACGAGAACCCAGTTCGCGGGCCATCGATCGGGCCATCCCCACGAGGCCTGCCTTGGACGCCGCATAGTTCACTTGCCCGGCTGAACCGCTCATGCCCACCACCGACGAGATGAAGACGATGCGTCCACGGCGAGCACGCAGCATGGCCTTAGATGCTGCTCGAGCGGCACGGAAACTACCGGTGAGATTCGCATCTATGACGTCGGTGAAGTCGTCGTCACTCATGCGAAGCAGCAACGTGTCATGAGTGATGCCGGCATTGGCCACCAAGACTTCAACCGGCCCTTGCGATTCGGCAACTGTGGCGAACGCGGCATCAACCTGCGCGGTATCGGTGACATCGCAGCGCACTGCGAGAAATCCCTCGGGGGGCTCGCCCGATCGATAGGTGATGGCCACATCGTCGCCGGCCTCGCGAAAAGCGGTCGCAATAGCAAGACCAATACCGCGGTTACCTCCGGTCACAAGGATCGAACGCCCCATCCCGAACACTCCCAACCGGTCAGGGTCCAAGAATCGGACCGATCACTGCGCACACCGACTATTGCTCACATCGTGCTGGCGCACTCGCCTGCCTCCACCACTGCGCGCCATCAAGACTGGTCAAACGCTATCGGGGCGTCATGGCATGCCGAGGTGGGCTCACCGCACTACCGTCGATGGGTGACCGACACCACAGCATCATCTGACCAGGCCTTCACCTTCGATCCGGCCCTGACCGAGCTGCCGCTTCAGCTTCTGACCGACGTCGCGTTCTCTGCTGCCAGTGCGGCGGGCGCCTCCGAAACGCTGGTGCGGGTTCATCGCACGCGAACCGCCCATATGTCTTTGCACGACGGAGAGCTCGAGACAGCCTCTGATGCTGACGACCTGGGGATGTCGGTACGCGTACTGCGCGATGGCGCTTGGGGTTTCGCAGCGTCCGAGCGGATCACGGCCGATTCCATGCAGGAGTTGGTGGCACAGGCCATGTCGCTGGCCGTCTTGAGCCGACCCCTCACCGGCGAGCCCGAGCGGCCAGCGCACGAAGTCGCCGATGGATCGCGCAGATGGGCCAGTGCCTTCGTCATCGACCCGTTCACCATCAATCCGGTCGATCGCGCCGATCTGTTGAAGGAGCGCTCTCACCAACTCCTGGGTCATTCGGGTGTCGCCCACGTCGATGCAGAGGTCGAGATGGTGAAGGAGATGACCTACGTCGCAGACGCCCGAGGCACCGACGTGACCCAGGAACGCGTGCGGATCGGTCCCTCATTCACGGTGATTGCCGTTGACGACGACGGATTCGAATCCCTGCGAACTCTCGCCCCGCCGACGGCCCGCGGATGGGAGTACCTGTTGGGCGATGGATGGGACTGGTCGGCCGAACTCAACGAACTCCCTGAACTCTTGGCAGAGAAGGTCGCGGCACCGAGCATCGATGCCGGACGCTACGACATGGTCATTGATGCCACGAACCTGTGGTTGACCATCCACGAATCGATCGGCCACGCCACCGAACTCGATCGCATCTTTGGCTACGAAGCCAACTACGCGGGCACGTCCTTCGTCCCCCCCGATGGAGTGGGGACGTTGAAGTACGGCTCGGAGGTCATGGCCATCACCGCCGATCGCACGGTCCCCTTCGGCCTGGCCACGACCGGCTGGGATGACGAGGCCGTGTCGGCACAGCAGTGGGATTTGGTCAGAGCCGGTGTACTGGCTGGCTTCCAACTCGATAGGGCCACCGCCACCCGCGGTGGCTACGCGCGGTCGAACGGTTGCGCCTACGCCGAAACCGGCACCATGGTTCCGATGCAGCGCATGGCCAACGTCAGCCTTGAACCAGATCAGCACGGGCCAGATCTTGCGGGATTGCTCGCGACCATGGGCGATGGTCTTCTGGTGATGGGTGACAACTCATGGTCGATCGACATGCAGCGTTACAACTTCCAGTTCACCGGGCAGCGATTCCACCGTGTTCAAGGCGGACGCATCGTGGGTCAGGTGAAGGATGCGGCCTACCAGGGGCGGACGCCGGATTTTTGGGGGTCAATGAGCACCGTCGGCGGGCCCCAGACCTATCGACTCATGGGCGCCCTCAACTGTGGCAAGGGTCAACCCGGGCAGGCGGCGCCCGTCAGCCACGGCACTCCTGCCGCGCTCTTTCGATCGGTGAACGTACTCAACACCGCCGGTGAGTCCTTGTGAGTCATTCGCGTGAGTCCGCAGCGCCCAGCCCCAGCGACATGGTCGAACTCGCCCTTTCGAGTGCAGAAGCGGGCATCGAGTTGGTCGCGATTGCCGAGGAAGAGCACCGCGGAAACCTGCGCTGGGCTCAGAACGGACTCACCACCAACGGACTGACGCGCACGAGCAGCCTGACACTGGCGGCCATTGTTTCCGGTCACGAAGGGGCCCGGACGGCCACGCTGACGCGCACTGGCGTCCAGAGTCCAGCGATCAAGGACCTCGTCGAGGAGGTGTCTGCAGCGGCTCACGCGAGTTCGCCCAACCCCAACGAATCCGATACGCATCTCATCGCCGGTGAAAGTGACGCCAACTTCGAACAGGGTTCACCTGGATTGACCCCCGACGTTTTCACCCCCCTGGTCGACCCGTTGGCGCGCGCACTCGCGAGCGCGGCCCGTGACGACGTCACGTGGTCGGGATATGCCGAAGCCACGCTCGACTCGACGTGGCTTGGCACGACGAGCGGCACGCGACTCAGCCATCACCAGCCCGCTGGACGAATCGAGATCACCGCGCGCTCGCGGCGTCTCGATGGGCAGGTCGCGTCGACGTGGGCGGGGTCTGCCTGTGAGTCCTTCGACCAGGTGTCGGTGGAATCGATGGCCGACGAGCTGGCCAGGGGTCGCCGGTGGGCGCAATCTGATGTCGACGTTCAGCCAGGACGCCACACCGTCATCCTGACCGCGTCGGCGGTGGCCGACCTCGTGATCCCGGCGCTGTGGTCAGCATCGGCACGCGATGCTGCCGAGGGACGCAGCGCATTCGGCGACGGTCGATCCGGTGCCCGCATCGGGCAGCAGTTGATGGGTGATGGGGTCGACATCACCTCAGATCCGCACCATCGGCTCATCCCCACCCGACCCTTTGTCGTCGAGCACGCGTCTGGGCCCACGGCCTCGCTGCTGGACAACGGAGTGGCGTTGAGCCAAACCCGGTGGATCGAAGACGGAGTTCTTCGTCATCTCATGGGTCCTCGGTCATTCGGAAGCACTATTGCCGCCACCCGCCAAGCGATCGACAACGTCGTGATCGCAGCACCGGGTCGCGGTTCACTCGACGAACTCATTGCGCGAACTGAGAAGGCCTTGCTCATCACGTGCTTCTGGTACATCCGAGACGTCGATCCTCAAACGCTGTTGCTCACCGGGCTGACCCGCGATGGCGTCTACCAAGTGCGTGATGGTGAGGTGGTGGGCGCAGCACCCAACTTCAGGTTCAACGTCTCACCACTCGACGTGATGTCGAGCATCGTCGATGGAACTGACGCGCACCGCACACAGCCGCGGGAGTGGGGTGACTACGTGCATCGCGTGGTGTCCCCCGCTTTGCGGGTCGAAGGCTTCAACCTGTCGACGCGCTCGGATGCGCGCTGACAGGTCAGGCGTCTTCGAGACGGAAGCCGACCTTCATGCCTACCTGGAAGTGCTGGACCTCGCCGTCAACAATCTGACCACGCATCTCGGTGACCTCGAACCAGTCCAGGTGCCGCAGGGTCTGACCGGCGCGGGAAATCCCGTTGCGAATGGCGTCGTCGATGCCAACCTGCGAGGTGCCAACGATTTCGGTGATGCGATACGTGCGATTCGACATGATGTCTCCGGTTCGGATCGGTGAACGGTGGTTCCCATTGTGTCGTTCAGCACAGCGGGCGGCCCAGGATGCCTCGCTGACCAGCGCGTCGTACCGTGGAGTGCCTGAGGAGGCCCCTATGACGTCACCACGACCCTCGCATGACGACGATCAGGTCTATCGGATCAGCGCGGCCAATAAGTCGCTCAGCGACGACATTGATGTGCGTACGCGCCGCTACCTCATTTCGATGGGGATCCGTACGCTCTGCTTCATCGGAGCGGTCATCTCATTCCTGGTGTTCAAGCAACCGGCCGTGGGCTGGGTCCTCCTGGCCGGCGCGCTGATCCTGCCCTACATCGCCGTGGTGGTGGCCAACGCAGGCACGGCACCCAGCCGACCGTTGCCGACTGCAACCTTGGGCCAGGGAGCCACCGGACTCACGGCAGGACCGGCCACGAATCCCACTGCTGCGCCGCCCACAGACACCTCCACAGACGCCTCCCCTGGCGCCTCCCCTGGCACTGACTCCGCCTGATCGCTGCGGAGTTGATTCCGCGCCACCCGTAGGCTGAACGCAATGGTGTCTGACGCTTCCACTCCACGATCCCGCTGGATCACTGTCACAGTTTTTGCTCTGGCCGTGTCAGTCGCGTGCGTCTTTCTGGCCCGCTGGCAGTGGGATCGGTTGCACGCTCGAGAAGCCCGTAACGCCGTCATCGTCAACAACTACGACCAACCCAGAGCCCCGCTCAGTTCTGTGGTCAAGCCGAACACCCCGCTGGATGGTGGCGTTGTATGGCGGCGCATTGAAACCACTGGGCGCTACCTCACCGCCGATGAAGTGCTCGTGCGCAAGCGCTCACTGAACGAAGCCACCGGCTATTGGGTGCTTACGCCCCTGCGAACTGATCGGGGCAGTGTGCTGTGGTGTGTGCGCGGTTGGATCAGAGCCGGTGAGGACGCTCGCACCCCCTCGGCAGTGCCACCGGCACCCACCGGAACAGTGGTGGTCACCGGCCATCTGCGCGCAGCAGAAGGCCCCTCGGATGATCGCGGGTTGCCCAGTGGCCAGGTCGGGCGCATTGACTCCGCGGCCTTGAGCCAACGGGTTGATTCACCCACCTACGATGGCTGGCTTCAGGTGACCGACGAAGTGCCAGCCCCCGCCTCGGCTCCGACTCGACTGCCCGCCCCCGAAGTGAGCGATGGCCCGCACTTGGGGTATGCCATTCAGTGGGGCATCTTTGCGATTGCCGCTTGGGTGGGGTGGTGGGTCATCCTGCGCCGAGCCAGCGAAGATGACGACGACGAGGAAGTGCAGGAGAGCTATGGATCTGGGTCTGCGTAACCGAGTGGCCATCGTGACCGGGGGTTCACGCGGCCTCGGATTTGCCACTGCGCGAGCACTCGCCGCAGACGGTGCCCACATCGTGCTGAACGGTCGAGACGACCAGGTGCTTACAGCGGCCGCTGGCGCATTGATCGATGCCGGGGCGTCGGCGTCGAGCATCGTGCCCGTCGTGGGTGACCTGACCGATCCCTGCCTTGCGCCGCTCCTGACCTCTACTGCGCTCGAGCGATTTGGCCGACTCGATGCTGCGTTGGTGTCGATCGGCGGCCCCACCGCCGGACCAGATGCCGCCATCACCGACGGCCAATGGATGAAGGCGTTCGAGACGGTTTTTCTGGGGATGCGTCGCATGGCCCGATCGGCAGCTGCGGCCATGACCGACGGTGGCTCAATCGCACTCGTGCTCTCGACCACTGTGCGCAGCCCCTTGGCCGGCATCGCGACGTCCAATGGACTGCGACCGGGCTTGGCCATGTTGGCCAAGCAAATGGCCTTTGATGAAGCACCGCGCGGGGTTCGGGTGAACTGCCTACTGCCTGGGCGCTTCGACACCGAGCGCGTCCGATTCCTTGACGCCGCCTCAGGAGATGCAGAGGCGACCCGCCAGGGGATCGAGAATGGCATCCCGCTTGGTCGCTACGGCGAACCTACGGAATTCGGTGATGTCGCTGCCTTCGTGCTCTCGCCGCGGGCCTCGTACATGACCGGCACCACCATCACCATCGACGGCGGCACGAGCCCTCAGCTCTAACGACCCACCACCGAGTTGTCGCGGTTTTGTCCTTCGAACTGGGTGCGGTAGAGCTCGTTGTAGAGGCCGCCCGAGGCGAGCAGCTGGTCGTGAGTTCCGCGCTCGACGATGCGACCGTCATCAACGACAAGAATCAGATCGGCGTCGCGCACCGTTGACAGGCGGTGGGCGATCACCAACGACGTACGGCCACGCAAAGCGGTCGCCAGTGCTTCTTGAACTGCTGCCTCTGACTCTGAATCAAGGTGCGCCGTTGCCTCGTCGAGGACGACGATCGACGGCGCCTTGAGCAGCAGTCTCGCGATAGCCATCCGCTGCTTCTCACCACCAGACAATCGGTAGCCGCGGTCGCCCACCACTGTGTCGAGTCCATCAGGCAGGGCACGCACCAGGTCATCAACTTGGGCAGCGGCTAACGACTCCTCGAGTTGGGACTGTGTGGCATCGGGCTTGGCGTAGAGCAGGTTGGCGCGAATGGTGTCGTGGAACATGTGCGCGTCCTGCGTCACGACTCCGACGGTGTCGCGCAACGACTGCAGCGTCACATCGCGCACATCGATCCCCGAGATACGGACGCTGCCACTGGTGGCGTCGTACATGCGAGACACCAGCGAGGTGATGGTCGTCTTGCCTGCGCCCGAGGGACCAACGAGCGCCACCATCTGGCCTGGCTCGACCCTGAAGTCGACATCGTTCAGCACCAATGCGTTCTCACCGCGATCGAGCGTCGCTACCGCTTCGAGCGAGGCCAACGACACTTCATCGGCCGACGGGTAGCGGAAGGCCACATGGGAGAACTCGATCGACGAGGCCTTTGCGGGTAACGCTTGAGCATCAGGCTTCTCTTCGATCATTGAGGGCAGATCAAGCACTTCAAACACCCGCTCGAAACTGACGAGTGCGGTCATCACGTCGACACGCACATTGGCCAGCGACGTGATTGGCCCCAGCAGTTGTCCGAGCAAGCCGGCCAAGGCAACCATGGTGCCGATGGTGAGGGCATCGCGAATCACCAGCGTGCCACCGATGCCGTAGACCAAGGCGGTAGCGATGGCCGCAACGAGGCTCAGCGCGGTGAAGAACACCCGGTTGGCCATCGCGATCTTGACGCCAATATCTCGAACGCTGGCGGCCTTGACGCTGAAGTTGTCGGCCTCTTCCTGGGGTCGGCCAAAGATCTTCATCAGCAAGGCGCCCGAGACGTTGAATCGTTCGGTCATCACCGAACTCATATCGGCGTTGAGGTTCATCGCCTGCCGTGTCAGGGCCTGCAGGTTGCGACCCACTCGACGGGCCGGAATCAAGAAGAGTGGGATGAGCACGATCGCGGCCAGCGTGATCTGCCACGACAACGCAAACATCGTGACTCCAACGACGACCAGCATGATCACATTGGAGAACACTCCCGACAGCGTGCTTGTGAACGCCTGCTGCGCACCGATGACGTCACTGTTGAGGCGCGAGATCAGTGCACCTGTTTGCGTGCGGGTGAAGAAGGCGATGGGCTGCCCGGACACATGGTTGAACACTTCAGTCCGCAGGTCGTAGATCAGACCCTCGCCAATACGTGAGGAGTACCAGCGCTGAAGCAAGCCGATCACGCCCGTATTGATGACGATGATCGCGATCACCACCAGGATCAGCGTCCAGAGTTGGCCGACATTCTTGGCGGGGATAGCGACGTCGATGACGCGTCGGAAGGCCAGCGGGGGAACGACGACTAAGACCGCGCTGATCGAGACCAGGATCAGGAACGTCGTGATGAGCGATCGGTAAGGACGCGCGTAGCCGAGGATGCGTCGCGTGGTGCCCGGCTTCAACTTCGACTGGGCGATTTTCGAGTCACGAGAGTAGGAGCGAAGCGCGCCCCAGTTACTGCCGCCATGGCCCTGCATCGACACGTAGTACTCCCTGCTCAGGCTTGCCCTAGATCCAACTCTTCAGCGACGCGACAGCGTGCTAGCCACACAACCGAGATCCGTAGCGGATTGTTCCCCCTGCATCAGACGCTTCACGTGGCAGACGCCGCTCCCCCTGGCCTGGCCTCAGTCCGGCAGAGCCTGACCCTGGCGTTTCAACCGTTCTTGGGCATCCACTTCACGTCGTCGAAGCCGGTCCCGGCCCGCTGCTTCATGGGTGGCACCCGAGGCCGTGGCGAGCAACGAGGTGGCCTCTGCCATCCAGCCAGCAGGCTTGGCGTGGAGCTGAGCGAGCAGTTGATCGACCCGATCGGCCGCATGTGGATCGCTGACCACCTCGTCCACCAGACCGATGGCGTAGGCGCTGGTGGCATCAAGAGGCGCGTCGTCTAGAGCCAACAGAAGCGATCGTCCGCTGCCGATCCGCGCGACGACGACTTCCGAAGCACCTAGTCCTGGTAGCCCGGTCGCATCACTTGCTGAGGTGACCAGAAGGGCAGACTGCGTCATGAGCACGATGTCGCATGAGGCGATGGCGGATACAAACTGACGTCCACATGTGCCCTGCACCAAAGCGATGCTGAATCGCCCCGGGCTGCGCAACCACTCAAGTGCTTCGAGGGCGGGGGCGGGAAGGGAATCAGGCGACTCATTGTCGTCGACGCCCGAGGTGAAGCCGATCACCACGATCTGGGCCATCGAGAGACTGCCGTCTACTACAGCCGAGTTGAGATCAGTGCTGCTGAGAAAGGCAACACCATCAGGACGAAGATGTGGGGTCATGGGCACGACGTCGCGGGTTGGCACCAGGTCAGTGTGCCGTGAAGACACCTTTGAAGCGACCCGTTGACCCAGCTGACAGCGTGGTCACACCGTGAATGGTCAGGATGCCTTGCGGCGCGTTGCTCCACCACGTCCACGCAACTCCACATCCGACTCACTCAGCAATCGATGAATGAATCCATACGATCGCCCGGTGGTGGCAGCGATTGATCGAATGCTTTCACCGGACTGATAGCGAAGCGTGATTTGCCCGGTCAAAAGATCCCGCGCGTCGCCTGTGACGCGTGAACCCTTGGCGATCTGATCCATGATCGAACCTCCTCGACGATGCACCCACGATCCCCCAGGGTCGTCGTTCCTGCCACCGCTGAGCCGTGAGGCGCGTCACGTCAAGTGAGCGAGCACCTCGATCAGGTCAGGGAGACGATCAGGCGAGGGAGACGAGATCCGCGTAGTCGGCACTCCAGAGATCCTCGGCGCCATCGGGAAGCAGCAGAACGCGTTCCGGATCCAACGCCAACACGGCTCCTTCATCGTGGGTCACCAGCACCACGGCGCCCTCATACGAGCGCAACGCACCCAGCACTTCGTCGCGACTGGCGGGGTCGAGGTTGTTCGTCGGTTCGTCGAGAAGCAACACATTGGCTGCCGACACCACCAACGTGGCCAAGGCCAGCCGTGTCTTCTCGCCGCCCGAAAGCACTGCCACCGGCTTGTCCACGTCGTCGCCGGTGAAGAGGAAGGAACCGAGCACGCTGCGCACCTGGGTGTCGCCCAAATCGGGCGAGGCACTGCGCATGTTCTGCAGCACCGTGCGTTCGGGATCGAGAGTCTCGTGCTCCTGGGCGTAGTAGCCCAGTTTGAGGCCGTGACCCGGTTCAACTTCGCCGGTATCTGCGTCTTCGGCGCCGGCGAGAATACGCAGCAGCGTGGTCTTCCCTGCTCCGTTAAGACCCAGCACCACGACGCGGCTACCTCGATCGATGGCCAGGTCAACGTCGGTGAAGACCTCTTGTGACCCGTAGATCTTCGACAAACCCTGGGCCGTTAATGGCGTACGCCCGCAGGCCGCAGGCTCGGGGAATCGCAGTTTGGCCACACGATCGCTGCGTCGTTCCTCTTCAAGGCCAGAAATCAACTTCTCAGCGCGCTTGAGCATCGATTGCGAGGCCTTGGCCTTGGATGCCTTCGCGCGCATCCGGTCAGCCTGATCCTTGAGCTGCCCCGCCTGCTTCTCTGCATTCTGACGCTCACGCTTGCGTCGACGCTCGTCACTCTCACGCTGTTGCAGGTAAGCCCGCCAGCCGGTGTTGTAGATGTCGAGAACCGCGCGATTGGCGTCGAGGTGAAATACCCGGTTGACCGTGTTCTCGAGCAACGGGACGTCGTGGCTGATCACCAGGACGCCGCCCTTGAACGCTTGCAAGAATCCGCGCAGCCACACGATCGAGTCGGCATCGAGATGGTTCGTTGGTTCGTCGAGCAGCAAGGTGCCAGCCTGCGAGTACAGGATGCGGGCCAACTCGACACGTCGTCGCTGACCACCGCTCAGGGTGCCCAACGGTTGAACGAGCACGCGTTCGGGAAGGCTGAGGCCGGAGGCAAGTGCATCGGCCTGGGATTGGGCTGCGTAGCCACCTTCGGCCAAGAACTCAGATTCAAGTCGGGCGTATCGGGCCATCGCTTTATCACTGGTGGCTTGATCGGCGCTGGCCATCGCGTGCTCGGCAGCGCGCAGGTTGCGGACCGCGGTATCAAGACCACGCGCTCCCAGGATCCGATCTCGGGCGCTGATATCGAGGTCTCCGGTGCGCGGATCCTGCGGCAGGTAGCCCACCGTGCCGCTCGAGGTGATCGTGCCAGCCGCAGGTATCCCTTGGCCCGCCAGCACTTTGGTGAGCGTGGTCTTGCCGGCACCATTGCGGCCCACCAGACCAACCTTGTCGCCTGGAGCGATGCGCAGATCCACATCCGACATCAGCACGCGGGCACCGACCCGCAACTCGATGCCGGACGCGCTCAACACAGTGATTCTCCGATGCAAGGGGCATTAGGCCGAACGGACCTGCTGGTAGTCCAGCAATTCTTACCATCAGTGTGACGGGTGCTCAGACGTTGAAGCCCAGCGCCCTCAACTGCTCGCGACCATCATCGGTGATCTTGTCGGGTCCCCACGGCGGCATCCAGACCCAGTTGATCCGAACGCCATTGCACAGTCCGTCTAAGGCCGAGTGAGTCTGATCTTCGATCACATCGGTCAATGGGCATGCGGCGGAGGTAAGCGTCATATCGACCACGGCGGTGTTGGCCTCGTCGACCGTGATGCCATAAACCAGACCGAGGTCGACGACATTGATGCCGAGTTCGGGGTCAATCACATCGCGCATGGCCTCTGTGACGTCATCGATCTCCGCGCGATAGCCATCAGTTGTCGGCGCGACGAGAGGCGCGCCAGCGGTGTTGGCGGTATTGGTGTCGGCGCTCATGGTGTCTCCTTCAGCGAGCCGTTGACGGCTTGCAACGCGGCGTCCTTGAACGCCATCCAACCCAGCAACGCGCACTTCACGCGAGCGGGGTACTTCGAAACGCCGACGAACGCGACAGCATCCTCCAGCACGTCCTCATCGGGTTCACCCACGCCTTTGCTCTGCATCAGAGCGAGGAACGCAGACTCAATCTCCAGCGCGCGTTCAAGTGACTTCCCGACCAGAAGCTCGGTCATAACCGAAACCGAGGCCTGACTGATCGAGCATCCTTGGCCTTGATGGCCGATGCCGGTCACCACCCCATCCTCAAGCCGAACCCGCAGGGTGATCTCGTCGCCGCAGGTGGGATTGACGTGATGGACCTCGACATCGAAGGGCTCGAGCAGTTCACGCCCAATCGGATGCCGATAGTGATCCAGAATGATTTCTTGGTACATCGATCGCAGCTGCATCAGCGCACCTTGAAGAATTCTTGCGCGGCCGCAGTAGCTTCGACCAGGGCATCGATGTCGGAGCGGTCGTTGTAGATGTAGAAACTTGCGCGCGTCGTTGCTGCCACCCCGAACCGACGCATCAACGGCCAAGCGCAATGGTGTCCCACTCGCACCTCAACTCCTCGATCGTCGAGCACCTGTCCGACGTCGTGGGCATGAATACCGTCAACGACAAACGACACCGCTCCCCCACGATCGGTCGACGTTTCCGGACCGATGATGCGGACGCCGGGCAGTGTGGCCAGGCCTTCGAGCGCATAGGCGGTGAGGTCGACTTCGTGGGCGTGGACGTTGTCCATCCCCAAGTGGCTGAGGTAATCGCACGCTGCGGCCAGACCCACTGCTTGAGCCACCATGGGGGTTCCTGCCTCGAACCTTTGGGGCGGGAGCGCAAAAGTGGAGCGATCCATGAACACGGTCTCGATCATGGATCCGCCAGTAATGAACGGCGGCATCGCTTGAAGAATCTCGGCACGGCCCCACAGCACGCCAATCCCGGTCGGGCCCAGCATCTTGTGCCCCGAGAACGTGACCAGATCAGCACCCAGCGTCGTGACGTCAACTGGCATGTGCGGCACCGACTGGCACGCGTCGATCACCACCAGCGCACCCACCTGTCGGGCTCTGGCCACCAGCACGTCGACCGGGTTGATCGTGCCCAGCACGTTGCTCTGGTGGGTGAAGGACAGCACTTTGGTCTGCTCATTGACGATGGTGTCGAGGTCCGAAAGATCCAGACGACCCTCGTCGTCGACGCCCAGCCACACCAGTTCGGCGCCGGTTCGACGACAGAGTTCCTGCCACGGCACCAGATTCGCGTGGTGCTCCATCTCGGTGACCACGATGCGATCACCAGGCCCAAGCCGCAGCGCCTGTGCGGCTGGATCGTCGGAGTAGGTGGCGTTTCCGAGCGAATACGCCACCAGGTTCAGCCCCTCGGTGGCGTTCTTGGTGAACACGATCTCATCGGTGCGCGCGCCCACGAACGCAGCGATCGTGGCGCGCGCCTGCTCGTACGCATCGGTGGCTTCTTCTGCCAATTGATGGGCACCGCGGTGAACGGCCGCGTTGTGCTGCTCGTAGAAGGCGCGCTCAGCGTCAAGCACCTGTCGCGGCTTCTGCGACGTCGCGCCGCTGTCGAGGTAGACCAATCGACGATCCTCACGCACTGTGCGCGACAAGATCGGGAAGTCAGCACGAATAGAGGCAACGTCGAGCGAGGTCGACGCACCCAATCGGGCCGAAGTAGTGGTCACGCCGTCGTGCTCGACTTCTGGTAGGCCTCGTAACCGCCCGCCTCAAGCTCATCAGCAAGATCTTTGCCACCCTCGGCCGCCACGACGCCGTCAACGAAGACGTGAACGAAGTCAGGCTGCACGTACTTCAAGATGCGCGTGTAGTGCGTGATGAGCAGCAGGCCTGACTCGCCTGTGGCCGCCAAGCGATTGACGCCTTCGGCGACGTAACGGAGCGCGTCCACGTCAAGACCTGAATCGATCTCATCGAGCAGAGCGATCTTGGGCTGCAGCAACTCCATCTGCAGGATCTCGTGACGCTTCTTCTCGCCACCGGAGAATCCTTCATTGACGTTGCGCTCGGCGAAGGTGGGATCCATCGACAACTGCTCCATCGATTCGCGCACCTCCTTGACCCAGGTACGCAACTTGGGCGCCTCTCCTCGGATTGCCGTCGCTGCGGTGCGCAGGAAGTTCGACACCGAGACACCGGGGATCTCCACGGGGTATTGCATCGCCAAGAAGAGGCCCGCGCGGGCCCGCTCGTCAACGCTCATCGCCAGGACGTCTGCACCATCGAGCGTGATCGAGCCCTGATCAATGACGTACTTCGGATGACCGGCGATGGAATAGGCCAACGTCGACTTACCAGATCCGTTCGGGCCCATGATGGCGTGAGTTTCGCCAGCCTTCACGGTGAGATCGACACCCCGCAGAATCTGTCGCGCTTCGCCGTCGGCATCGACGCTGACGTGAAGATCGCGGACCTCGAGAATCGACATGGTTCAGCCTTCCTGAGACACAGAGACAGCGGCCGCGAGAACGTCGTGGCCGGTAGATGCAGTGAGTGAGACATTGACCGACACGGCTGCGTTGGCCGAATCATCAGCGAGGTGGACGGCGAAGACGCGAACTGGTCGCGTCGCCGGCAGCGAATCGGGAACGCCGGTGCGCAGATCAAATCGCGATCCATGCATCCAGCATTCGATGTGGCAATCGTCGACTTCGCCTTCGGACAGCGGCACATCGGCATGCGAGCAGGCATTCTCGATCGCATGAACAGCACCACAGGTGCGCACCAGCGCAATGTCGACTCCGTCCGCCTCAACGACGAAGGGGACGTCCTCGTCAAGTTGCGACAGCGTGCACACGGCGACGAAACCCTCGGGGGCGTTGCTCATACGCCGTGTCCTTCGAGTTCGGCTTCCACCCGTGCCACCAGTCGGGCTTCGAGGTCATCGATGCCGATCTGCTGCAGGATTTCGTGGAAGAAGCCACGCACGACAAGACGTCGCGCCTCTTCCGCCGGGATACCTCTGGACTCGAGATAGAAGAGTTGCTCGTCATCGAATCGGCCAGTCGCACTCGCGTGACCGGCCCCGGTGACCTCACCGGTTTCGATTTCGAGGTTGGGCACCGAATCGGCGCGAGCGAAATCGGTCAGCACCAAGTTGCGATTGATCTCGTAGGTGTCGGTGCCAACGGCCGCCGCCCGAATCAACACGTCGCCGATCCAGACGGTGTGCGCTTCGGCACCTTCAACACCCTGCAAGGCTCCCTTGTAGGTGACGCGCGAGGTGCAGTTCGGCTGCGAGTGATCGACGAACAATCGGTGCTCGAGGTGCTGGCCCGCATCGGCGAAAAACAGACCGAACATCTCGGCCTTACCGCCAGGACCGGCATACGCAACAGTGGGAGCAAGGCGTACCAACGAGCCGCCCAACGTGACCACGATCGACTTCAAGGTGGCATCGCGACCGACACGGTGCCGCTGATGACCCAGGTGAACCGATTCAGCCGACCAGTCCTGCAACGACACGATGGTGACGTGCGAACCGTCACCTGCTAGCACCTCGACGGTGTCGGAGAGCGTGGTGGAACCGCTGCGGTCGATCACGATGACGGCCTTGGCAAAAGGCTGCACATCAATCACCAGATGAGCGTGAGTCGATTCTTCGATGCCATTGCCAGTGATCTTGAGCCACACCGGTGCACTGAGAACTGCTTCACGAGGCACCGTGATGATGGCGGCGTCCTTGGCCCGCTTCCAGGCGATGGCGGCCGCTCGGTCGACGGGAGCACCGAGACGACCCACGCGTGGATCGGCCAGCGGCACGTTCTCGATCCCGACCTCAGGTGGCGCTTCGATGCTGAGACCGAGAGTGCCACCACCGGTACTGGTGCCGTCGACCAGGCCTCGGGTGCGCTTCAGCGGTGTGAAGCGCCATTCCTCTTCACGCCCGCCGGGAATCGGAAAGTCATCGGGGTCGTAAGAACCCGCGCCGACAACGGACGACACATGGTCGTGGGTGGTCAGGGTCACCCCACTGCCCCTTCCATCTGGAGTTCGATCAGTCGGTTCAGTTCGAGGGCGTATTCCATCGGCAGTTCGCGTGCGATGGGCTCGACGAAACCGCGGACGATCATGGCCATCGCCTCGTCTTCGCCCAAGCCGCGGCTCATCAGATAGAAGAGTTGGTCGTCACCGATCTTGGAGACAGTGGCCTCATGCCCCATCGACGCATCGTCTTCACGAATGTCGACGTAGGGGTAAGTGTCGGAACGAGAAATGTCATCGACGAGGAGCGCGTCGCACCTCACCGTCGACTTCGACCCGTGGGCACCTTCGAGCACCTGCACCAACCCGCGGTACGACGTGCGACCACCGTTGCGCGCCACGGACTTCGACACGATCGTGCTCGAGGTGTGCGGCGCCGCGTGCACCATCTTCGAACCCGCGTCTTGGTGCTGACCTTCTCCAGCGAACGCGACGGAGAGAACTTCGCCCTTGGCGTGCGGTCCCATCATCCAGACGGCTGGGTACTTCATAGTGACCTTCGAGCCGATGTTGCCGTCGATCCATTCCATGGTGGCACCTTCGTGCGCAACGGCACGCTTGGTGACGAGGTTGTACACATTGTTCGACCAGTTCTGAATGGTCGTGTAGCGAACGCGTGCGTTCTTCTTCACGATGATCTCGACGACTGCCGAGTGAAGCGAATCGCTTGAGTAGACCGGGGCGGTGCATCCCTCGACGTAGTGAACGGACGAATCCTCGTCGGCGATGATGAGCGTGCGTTCGAATTGGCCCATGTTCTCGGTGTTGATGCGGAAGTAGGCCTGCAACGGGATGTCGACGTGAACGCCCTTAGGCACGTAGATGAACGATCCCCCGGACCACACCGACGTGTTCAAGGCCGCGAACTTGTTGTCTCCCACGGGAATCACCGTGCCGAAGTACTCCCTGAAGAGTTCTTCGTGCTCGCGCAACGCGGTATCGGTGTCGAGAAAGAGCACACCTTGGGCTTCGAGGTCTTCCCGAATCTGGTGGTAAACGACCTCGGATTCGTATTGCGCGGCCACGCCCGACACGAGTCGCTGCTTCTCAGCTTCGGGGATGCCCAGCCGGTCGTAGGTGTTCTTGATATCGGCCGGCAGGTCATCCCAACTCTCGGCCTGCTTCTCGGTTGAGCGCACGAAGTACTTGATGTTGTCGAAGTCGATACCCGACAAATCCGAACCCCATGTGGGCATCGGCTTCTTGCCGAACAGGCGAAGGCCTTTGAGTCGAAGATCAAGCATCCACTGCGGTTCGCTCTTCTTGCCTGAGATGTCGCGCACGACTTCTTCATTGATACCGCGTCGGGCGTTGGTGCCGGCGGCATCGGAGTCGGACCAGCCGTACTCGTAGGTACCAAGACCTTCAAGTTCGGGATGTGCGGTGGCGGTCATGATGCGCTCCTTGTGTCGACAGGGACGACGGGTAAGTGCGTGGTGCACACGGCCGCGCCATGGCCGATGGTGGCCAGGCGTTGCACGTGGGTTCCAAGAATCTCCGAGAACATCACGGTCTCGGCTTCACAGAGTTCGGGGAACTCGGCGGCCGCATGGGCCACCGGGCAGTGGTGTTGGCAAATCTGGGTGCCACCGATGGGAGCGACGGCCGGATCGGCGGATGCCGCGAAGCCTTCGAGCGACAGCAGTCGGGCCAATTCAGCCGGCCGCTCGTGGGGCTCAATCCCGGCCAATGCGGTGGCGTAGCGGTCTCGCTGTTCGCTCAGTCGATCCGTGGCAAAGGCGGCCACGGCCTCATCGCCACCGGTCTCGCGCAGAAAGCGCATGACCTGAACCGAGAGCTCTTCGTACGCCTGCGGAAGTGTGGTGCGACCGGTGTCAGTGACCGCGTACACGCGCGCCGGACGGCCTCGTCCACGCGTGGTCCGGGGGCCGTAGGGCGACTGTTCGCCAGCGCTGAGAAGACCGGCCTCCACCATCGGATCGAGGTGTCGACGAACGGCTCCGGGGGTGACCCCGAGTCGCTCAGCGAGCACAGCTGCAGTAGCTGGCCCTTGATCGACCAGGCTGCGAAGGACCCGCTCGCGGGCCGCCGGGTGATCCTCGTAAGGCGAATCGGACGTCACGACCGCTGCCGCAGAGAGCGAGGAGGTCATCACGGTCCTTCCGTTGGGATCAGGCGTATGTCGGCGCATGAGCGAATTAGGTGACTTCATTGTGACGTAATTGGCTTCTCGCGTCCACTCCGGGGTCGAAGCCCGGCCTGCCTAGACTCCGGCCGTGCCATCATCCACGCCGCACCCATCGCCTAACGGCGTCATCCAGGTGCAGGACCTCGTGGTGCAGTACCCCGCCACCAGGGCCGTCGATGGCATGAGTTTCGCGATCGCCCCCGGCGGGATCACGGCCGTCCTTGGCCCTAACGGAGCAGGCAAGACCACCACCATCGAAGTGTGCGAGGGTCTTCGACGTCCCACCTCGGGCACGGTGCGCGTGTTGGAAGCTGATCCCCTTCGATTCGATGCCGCCCGGCGAGCTCGCCTGGGGGTGATGCTCCAGTCAGGAGGCATTCCCTCGGCGGCGCGAGCTGTTGAGTTCGTCGGCCACATAGCGCGCCTGCACGCCGATCCTCTCGATCCGCAACTTTTGTGCGACCGCTTAGGACTTCACAAACTCGCGGCCACGCCCTATCGCCGCATGTCGGGGGGCCAAAAACAGACACTGGCCCTCGCCGCGGCGATCGTCGGCCGGCCCGAATTGCTCATTCTCGATGAACCCACGGCCGGACTCGATCCGGCAGCGCGCATCGCCACCTGGGAATTGGTTCGCGAACTTCGCGATTCCGGCGTCACCGTGATGATGAGTACGCACTCCATGGAAGAAGCTGAACGAGTGGCCGACACCGTTCTCGTCGTGAACGCAGGCACCGTTGTGGCGCACGGTTCGTTAGCCGAGCTCACCGGTGACGACACCCATCGCATCGCCCTTCACACCGCAGAACCGATCGACGTCGACGCCATGGACCACGATCTAGGAGTTGGCATCAGCGTGACGATGCGCGATGACGAACTCCTGATTGTCGGCGACTCTGGCGTCGAATTGAACGCGGCGGTGACCGCATGGTGCAGTTCTCATGGGGCCGTGATCACCTCGTTGACCAGCGGGCGTCGAACGCTGGAAGACGTGTTCTTCGATCTCACCGGGCGTGATTTGTCATGAGCCGCACGAGCGATCTCAACCTCAGCCCAGCCCCCGAGCCGGCCAGCGCGACACAGCGCATCTGGTCGCAGTCTCTGTACGAGTTCAGACTGTTGATGCGCAACGGCGAGCAGGTGCTGCTCACACTGGTGATTCCCATCCTTCTGACCGTCGGTCTGGCAAAAACAGGGGTGGTCGACCTCGGGGCCGCAGCCAGCGGCTATCCGAGAATCCAGACGGTGGTGCCCGGTGTGCTCGCGTTGGCCGTGCTCTCGAGCGCGTTCACGGCCCAGGCGATCTCGGTGGGTTTCGACCGTCGGTACGGAGTCTTGACGTTCATCGGCACCACACCCCTGGGTCGCGCCGGCCTCGTCGCGGGCAAGACGGTCGCGATCGGTCTGATCGTGATCGGACAGGTGCTGATCATCGGCATCGTGGGCGCGTTGCTGGGTTGGCGTCCGCAAGGATCGATCGTTTTCGCGTTGGCGCTGATCGCACTCGGGGTTGCTGCCTTCTCGGGACTCGCACTGCTCATGGCCGGCACTTTGCGAGCCGAGGCCACGCTGGCCGGAGCCAACTTGGTCTTCGTGCTGCTTCTCTTCGGCGGTGGAACGATCATCGCTCCCGACCAGTACCCCAACGGAGCCGAGCAGGTGGTGCAACTGCTGCCGACTGCTGCCTTGGCTCAAGGTCTGCGCCTCGTGCTGAGGGACGGACAAGCGCCCACCCTGCAGATGTGGCTTGTGCTGGCGATCTGGGCCTTCGGCGCGATCGCTGCAGCGACCCGATTCTTCCGCTGGGACTAGCCCGGTCAGTGGTGGGGGCCAACCCCTTGAAAGCGTTTGAGGGCGCTTGATCTTGCCAATCGATGAATTTATGCCCCCCGAGGCCTGCTCCGGTTGCACCCTCGAGCCCGTTGCGACATGTTGTTCAAAGGTTGTTCAACTCTGCTCCCACCCGGGGAAGTGCGAGTCGGATGAAGGAGAACACATGTTGATCCGCAAGGCGACGGCCCTCTCGGCCGCCCTCGTCATCGCAGCGGCTGGATCGCTGACGCTGGCCCCCACCGCTCAGGCCGCATCGACCGGCACCGTCACGGTGGTGCACGGCATTCCTGGACTGACGGTCGATGTGTATGTGAATGACAAGAAGACCCTTCCGGCCTTTAAGCCCGGCACAGTCACCGACCCCCTGACCCTCGATGCGGGCACCTACAAGATCGACATCTACGCCGAGGGCACTGGTCCGGCCGACAGTCCCGCGACGCCAGCCCCGCCAGCCATCTCTGACTCGGTGGACCTCCCGGCCGGCGCCAACGCCTCGCTGGTGGCCTACCTAGCGACCTCGGGTTCACCTAGCCCCAAACTTGCGGTCTTCGTCAACGACACCAAGGCGATCAAGGCCGGCCAAGCACGCGTCACCGTGCGCCACGTGGCAGCGGCCCCCGCGGTCAAGGTGACCGCCGACGGCACGACGTTGATCGCCAGCCTCGAGAACCCCAACAGCGCCTCGGCCGACGTTCCGGCCAAGACCTATGCGGTGGGAGT
>Ga0105047_10005787_pt1 | contig 21105 bp, 10 predicted proteins | sample MAT04_FD_78384 | JGI IMG/M metagenome (GOLD analysis project Ga0105047, IMG submission 78384) | Freshwater microbial communities from Lake Fryxell liftoff mats and glacier meltwater in Antarctica - MAT-04 (megahit assembly) | ecosystem: Environmental > Aquatic > Freshwater > Ice > Liftoff... | reverse complement strand
TTTGAAGTACCCATTACCAATCCAATTGTGTAAACTCAGGTTACCATGAACATCAACCGGGAACCTGTGCTGACTGAATATCCACAGGCATCCGACTGGATGATACATGCAAGATCACCCTTTTGAAGTAGTCTCACTTATAATTTCCTGTTTCAATAGTATTCCTGAGTTTTCCATTTCCAGAAAATATATTTGTGTTTATTTGTGTCATTCATTTGTGTCCATTTGTGGATTCATATTCTATCAGACTTTATCGATTAATTTATTTCCCGTTTCCCAAATCTTCACAATCATATACTATACAACAATTGCCAGCGTTAAGTTTTCAAATCGCTACTGTTCATAAGTTAACTCAACCCTACCCTGAGCCGTTAATTTATTCTTTAACTTTAATCCTGATTTTTAGCATTTAAATATGAATATACCACGCATCATAACCTCATCCATTTGTGTATTGATTACAAGCATGTTCCTGCAAGTATCAGCACAAAAAACAAGCATCTACAACAACCCTCAAGCCACATATAATCAGGCTGTTGACCTCTTTAGCAAAGAGAAATTCGGGTCAGCACAAATCATGTTCGATGAGCTTGCGGCAGGCGAAAAGTCGAACTTACAGGCTGGTTCCGAGTATTATGCTGCCATGTGCGCGGCGCAGCTCTTTCACCCGGATGCGGCCAGGCGATTCGAAAAATTTATAGTATCGTATCCTCAGAATACGCAAATTAACATAGCCAACTTTGAACTTGGTAAGCTGCAACTGGCAAATAAGGATTACCGCAAGGCACTCGAAAGCTTCGAAAAAGTGGATAGGTTCGAATTATCAGAAGATCAACAAAACGAATTCTATTTCAAATCGGGTTATGCATATTTTAAAACCGACAACCTGAAAAAAGCCCGTGAAAATCTTTCTCTGCTTACCGAAAAGCCAAACAAATACAATATACCGGCTAACTATTACTATGGACATATCGCCTATTCGCAGAAAGATTACGAAACAGCACTGAAACATTTCGAACGGGTATCCACCGATGAAACTTTCCGCGATGTAGTTAATTATTATATTGTTCAGATTTATGCAATGCAGGGTAAATACGATGAGGTGCTTGCCCGATCGCTGCCTTTACTGGAAATGGGAAAAGATAAGAGAACCGCCGAAATAGCGCGGCTCACCGCTGATGCGTACTTCCACCAGGGCGAGTACAAAACATCCCTCAAGTATTTCAATCAGTATCTTGATTCCAAGCCATCGGCTGTTTCGCCTGTTGATAATTATGAAATTGCTTTTGCCAGTTACAAGAACGGTAACTATAAAGAAGCTGTAAAATACTTCCAATTGGTAGCTGCATTTAAGGATACGCTTGCGCAGAATGCATATTATCACCTGGGCGATTGCTATTTAAAAACCAATCAGAAACGATTTGCTTTCAACGCTTTTAATTCGGCTTACAAAATTAAGGGTGATACTACTCTTACTGAAGAAGCACTTTTCAATTACGCCAAATTAGCCGTTGAGCTTTCGTACAATCCATACAATGAAGCAGTTAACGCCATACAGGAATATCTGAATAAATACCCTGAATCTATTCGCCATGATGAATTATATGGCTACCTGGCCGACCTTTACCTGCTTACCAAAAATTACAAAAGCGCGCTTACAAGCATTCAGCAAATCAAAAAGCGTAGCACCCGCCTCGACGCCGCTTACCAGAAAATAGCCTATTACCGTGGCATTGAAATGTTCAACGAAACCGATTACGACGGAGCTATACTTCTTTTCGCACAGGCGCGTGAGGTAACTTCGGATAATACGATAAAAGCGTTGTCCTCCTACTGGACCGGCGAGGCATATTACCGCACTGCCCGTTGGGATAAGGCTATTGAATCCTATTCCAAATTCATGGTTACTCCGGGTGCCATGACATCAAAACTGTTTAATAATGCGAACTATAACATCGGCTACTGTTATTTTAAACAGAAAGATTATACCAAAGCTTCAAACAGTTTCCGGAAATACCTTGCTGAGAAGAAAACAGACATCAAACTGGCCGGGGATGCCAACCTGCGGCTTGGTGATTGTTTTTTCATGATCAAGGAATACAACACTGCCATTGAATATTATCAGAAAGCCGTGGCAGCAAGGGTAAATGATGCCGATTATGCCATGTTTCAGGCTGGCATCTGCTATGGCGTGCAGGGCGATATGCCGAATAAAATTTCGACCATGCGAAAGATGCTGCAGACATACAGTAAATCGTCGTACACCGATGATGCTTTATACGAAATCGGACTCACCTATAATGTTACCGGCAAGGATAATGACGCGCTCACTTATTTTCAGCGCGTGGTAAAGGAATTTCCGAATAGCCCTTACGTGAAAAAATCGCTGCTTAAAACCGGATTAATTTTCTTTACCCAAAACCGTGATCAGGAAGCACTTGCCATGCTGAAAAGGGTTGCCAAAGATTATCCCGGCACTCCTGAATCGAAGGAAGCGTTAAGCAGTGTTAAAAGCATTTATGTGGAAATGAATCAGGTGGACGAATATGTAGATTTCACAAAAGAGGTACCAGAGGCAGATATTTCGCGCAACGAGCAGGATTCGCTTACCTATATAGCAGCCGAAAACCAGTATATGAACGGCAATTGCGATAAAGCTGTTGATGGATTCAAAAAATATATCAGCAAGTTTCCTGAAGGATCATTTATCATGGAAGCCAATTTTTACAAAGCCGAATGCGATTACAGGGCTGAGCGTTTGGACATGGCACTAAAAAGCTACGATTTTATCATGAGCCAGCAGCGTTCGCGTTTTACGGCCAATGCGGCTTCGAGGGCTGCGCAGATAAATCATACCCGTGGCAACTTTGAAGCAGCGCTCGATAATTATATCCGCATCGAAGAAACTGCAGATCAGCCTGGTATGGTTATGAATGCACTGGCAGGCCAGATGCAATGCAACTATGCGCTGAAACGCTACGGGCTGGCTATTCAATCATCGCAGAAACTGCTTGCCCTCGATAAACTCACGGATAATCTCAAAACAGAAGCACATTTTATCATTGGCAAGTCAGCGTATGCACTTACCAATACCGAACTAGCCCGAAAGGAATTTGAGGAAACAGTGAAACTCTCGAAAAACGAAATGGCAGCCGAAGCCAAATATATGTTGGCACAGATCGATTTTGAGAATGAGAAATATGATGAATGCGAAAAAACTGTTTTCGCTTTATCCGAAAACTATGCTTCCTATGATTTCTGGGTAGCAAAAGGATTCCTGCTATTGTCCGATGTCTATCTTAAAAAAGGCAACACCTTCCAGGCAAAATCAACGCTTCAAAGTATCATCGAAAATTATGATGGCAAGGATCTTGTGGCGATTGCCCGCGAAAAACTTGCGGCGATTGGCGATACAAACTAACTAATTGAAAGAGGAGAAAGAAGTTGGAAGTCGGAAGTTGGAAGACGGAAGACGGAAGACGGGAGTCGGAAGACAGAAGTCGGAAGCCAAAACTCGAAACCCGCAACCATTCAAACTCTTCAAACCCGAAACCCTTCAAACCCTTCAAACCCGAAACTCTTCAAACTCTTCAAACCCGAAATAATTTGGCGATTCTACGACGACACGACTGCACGACTGCACGAATCGAATCTTAAATCTAAATCTGGAATTTGTAACTTGGAATTTGTGACCCGAAACTCTTCATGCACGAAACTTGTCACACTGAGCGAAGTCGAAGTGCTTCAAACCCTTCAAACTCTTCAAACCTTTCAAACCTGAAACTAAAATAATATCAGCACACAAAAATAGGCCCATTAGCTATGAGAACGTCAATATATAAAATCACACTTTTAACACTGGTAAGCTTTATTGTTTTAACTTCTACCACAAAGGTTAGCGCACAGGCAAAAACCTACAATGAAGAAATTACGGTGGTGGCTCCTTTCGATCCCATTATTCCGGATGCTTTTAAAATAAGCAGCAACCCGGCCATCGAAGATACTGTTGCTTCCATTCCTGTGATGCAATATAGCATTATGCCACGCCTTGCCGAAGTAAGACCAATTATTGAACCTTTGCCTGCCGTTAAATTGGTAGCCGAACCCATCAACAAGCTTTACCGGAATTATATACGCGCCGGTGCAGGCAACTATTCATCATTGTATGGCGAATTATTTATAAGTTCTTTAAGGTCAAAACAATACCTTACTTCGGTGCATCTTAAACACCAGTCGGCAGCAGGAAAAATTGAAGGTTACGGACCTCCTGAAAACAGCCGACAAGAGGTTGATATAAACGGAACAAAATACTACGACCAGCATACACTTACCGGAAAAGCTTTTTACTACCGCGATGGACTTCACCTTTATGGATATAAGCCATCTGATTTTCCTGATTCTTCCATACAAAAAGATGATGTAAAGCAACATTACAATACAGTTGGTGCTTCGGTTACATTCGGCAGCAGCTACAAGGATCCCGATAAACTTAACCACACCTTGGCGCTTTCCTATTACCATATGGCAGGTAAGCAGGAAGCCAAAGAAAACAATGTGGTGTTCACCACTACGCTCGACAAGCGTTACGACCTGTTTAAACTTGGAACTGACCAGATATTGGGCATAACAGCAAGCTACAACTTTCTGAATCAGGGAAATTCGCTGGGATATGCCAATAACGGTATTTTGCTTCTCAATCCTTTTATTATGGCCGATTACCAGGAATACAGCTTTATGGCCGGTTTTAAAATTAATGTTTTTTCAGATACGGTTGCTACTCAGGGACGTATTTATCCTGTTGCCGAAGCAAAGCTCGAACTTATCCCCAACGCTCTAAAAATCTATGCCGGCATAGGCGGAGGAATGGAGCGCACCACGCTTCAAAATACAACCGAACAAAATTTATATATCAGCCCGGATATGCCCTGGGATTTTGTGTACGACAGGTTTAACATTTACGGAGGATTCCAAAGCAACATAAGCAGCAGCTTTAATTTTAACGGAAGTATATCAAGCAGCACATACGAAAACTACCCGTTTTTCATCACCGACACCATATCCTACCTGCTGAATACATATACTTTGTTATACGATAAAGTTAGCACCGTAAAACTCAAAGGCGAACTCGAATTTGTAAAGTCGGCACATATCAGCCTTGCACTTAACGGAACTTATACCCATTATAAAACTAACCAGGAATATGCCTGGTACAAACCGGCCTACGAATTCGGATTCACCGGCAGGTACGATATGCAGAATAAAATTGTGCTTACAACCAAAGCAGTTTTTAACGGGGCGGTCTGGGCTAATGTTCCGGTACGGACAATCGATCCTGGATTCGGAGGGCCTGAATATAAGTTCGTAGTTCAAAAGATTTATGGCTGGGTCGATATAAGCCTGGGTGCCGAATACAGGTTTACCAAATCACTGTCGTTCTGGCTTAATTTCAACAACCTTAGCAACAGTAAATATTATCGCTGGAATAATTACCGTTCGTATGGGATCAATTTGCTGGGTGGGGTGAGTTATTCTTTTTAGATAGTTAATAGTTATTAGTTAATGGAAAATAGAAAATAGTGGGGCGGAAATAATTTACGATATACGAATGACGAAGCACGATTGGGGCGGAGATAATTTACAATTGACGAAATACGCTTTGTGGAGATAATTCGTAAATCGTACCTCGTAAATCCTACTTCGCAAATCGCACCTTCCTTAATCAATCATCACTTCATCCGTTATAATAGCCATTGGTCGCAACACAACCTTTTTCTTCCAGTTTCCTTTCAGATAATAGAGGTAGGAAAGTGCCATGCCGATAAACCAGGCTAGGGGAATGGACCACCATATGCCATCAACCCCAAAATAACGCGACATTATCCAAGCGGCAGGTATCCGGATTACCCATAGGGCAAATAGAGTAATAAACATGGGGATCAGTGTATCGCCTGCGCCGCGCATAACCCCGCCAATTACGAACATGGTTGAGAAAAAGATATAGAACGAGCTTACAATTACCAGGTAATCAGCTCCTATTGCAATAACGGCAGCATCATCCGTAAACAGATGCATCAGCGGCTGCCGGAAAACTATAACAAGCAGACTGGTAAATAATGCCAGTGTCCCCGACATCAAAAAAGTAGCTTTAAAGCCTTGCTTTATCCTTTCAGGTTTGTTGGCTCCCAGGTTTTGCCCGACGAAGGTTGAAAGTGCCGCTCCAAAATTCATGGCAGGCATTCCGGCAAGCGAATCCAACCGTATGGCAACACTGTAAGCCGCAATAACATCGGTACCAAAACCATTCACTATGCGCGTTACAGCCAGCATTCCCATCGAAACAAATGTTTGCTGAAGCCCGGTAGGAAGGCCAATCATAAGACTTTTCTTAAATATAGCCTTGTCGAAAACCAGTTTCAGGCTATTGAGTTTTACTACTTCGTGTGTTCGGTTTAGATAAATAATGCCGGTTATAAAAGCCCCTGCCTGCGAGATAACGGTAGCCCATGCTGCACCGGCAACACCCCATTTAAAAACAGCTACAAAAAGCATAACCAGTATCATGTTCATCACGGTTGATATAACCAGGAAATACAGTGGCGTTTTTGAATCGCCCAGGCCACGCAATACGGAACTTATGCCATTAAATCCGAAAAAGAAAATCATTCCGGTTAAGTAAACATTAAAATAGGTAATCGCCTGGGGCATCACGGCTTCGGGCAGGTTGATAAGCCTGAAAATGGGGCCACTAAGTGTGATGCCAAGTATAGTTACTACAATGGAAGCAACAAACAGTACAATATACATAGTTTCGATGGCGCGCTTTACCATCTTCATATCTTTTGCTCCGTAATACTGCGAGATGATAATAGTGGTACCCATTGCTACGCCTACAACAAATGAGATAAGCATAAAAATAAGCGGAAACGAAGCCCCAACCGCAGCTAATGCTTCCTTACCAACATAACGGCCTACCACAATACTATCAACAATATTGTATGATTGCTGAAACACATTACCAATAAGCATCGGTATGGCAAACTTAAAAATCAGGCTTCCGCTATGCCCTTCGGTAAGGTTTTTCATCACACAGAAATGTAGAGATAGGGGCTTTTTAGTAATAAACCTTAATATCAGAATATGATAACAAAAACATGCCTGATAAAAAGAAGGCAGAAGCCAGGAACTGAAAGTCTCTCAGGCCAGAGTTTGTTGATATACCTATGAAAGCAGATCAACTCTCATTTGCGCAACCATAAGGGTAATTTTTTTCTCAGCACACTTTATCAGTTCAGAAAGTTTTGCATCATCGTTGTTTTCCTTAGCCATATCTTCAATAAGCTGGAAAGTCTGCTGCAATCCCGGGGCACCGAAAAACGAAAAATGCGGTTTCAGTTTGTGTGCCTGCTGCCTCACCGTTTCCATTTCTTTCTTTTCAAAAGCTTCTCGTATGGTGGCAATAGTGCCGGGAGTGTTAGCTACAAACATTTCAACAATGGAGTGCACAAATTCAGGATCGTCGGCATCAAACATTTCGAGCGAATAGAGTTTGTCGTTTGGTGTGCTATGGTCGGATTTTGAACAGTTTTCGGGCATGCAAATTTCGGGATCACTTTTTAAATAATGAATCAATTTCGTTTTAAGTTCGCGCCGAGTAATTGGTTTCTGCAAATAATCATCGAATCCGGCAGTAGCCACAATACTTATAATATTGTCATCATTATGAGCCGTTAGTGCTATGATAATATGCTTCTGCTGGTTTGTTGCCTGGCGTTTCCTGATGATAGTAGCTGCTTCCAGACCGTTAATACCAGGCATTTCAATATCCATCAAAATAACGCTGGGTTCAAATGATTCAAATCGGGCTATGAGCTTATCTGCACTATCCATGCATTCGCAATCGTAACCTATTTGTTTAATATATTTTGAAAATAGAAGACGGTCAGAATCAGAATCTTCGACTAGTAATATCGTACGGTTAACGATCATCAGGCAGTTCTATTATTAAGTATAGCAAAAGTAACAACTATTTCATTATGAAATACATCAGCTATTAAAAATCTGTGTTTTCACGTTGTACGAATGCTTTCGTCGATAACAAACCACAGGCGGCATCAATATCGAGCCCCCGCGAAGCTCTTATTGTAGTAACAATTCCTTTATCATTAAGAGCACGTTGAAATTCAACCAATCTCTGTTCGTTGGTTGGCGGAAGAGGAACATTTGGAACCGGGTGAAAACGGATAAGGTTGATACGGCAACGTGTTTTATTCAGCAAGCGCGCCAGTTCTTTAACATGCTTCTGTGTATCATTAAGTTCTCCGAAAACAATATATTCAATTGAAACCCGGCGGTATTTACCAAGGTCGGCATGGTTAATTGCTTCAATAACATCCTTAATCGGATATATGTGCTGAATGGGCATGAGCCTACGTCGTTCCTCGTCGAAGGGAGAGTGAACACTTACGGCCAGGTTACATTTGCTGTCGCGCAGAAACACTTCCATAGCCGGAACTATACCAATTGTTGAAACCGTTACCTTCCGTACACTGAGTTCAAAACCATACTCTGCGGTAAGTATTTCCTGGGCTTTCATCACTTCTTCAGTATTGTCAAAAGGTTCGCCCATACCCATAAAAACGATATTGGTTATTTGTTCACGTTCGGGCAAACTGCGCAACTGGTTTATGATTTGCCCTGCCGAAAGCTGCGCCTGGAATCCCTGTCGGCCGGTAGCGCAAAACAGGCAGCCCATCTTACATCCTACCTGCGACGATACACAAAGCGTATTGCGTCGTTCCTCGGGAATAAAAGCCGTTTCGATAAATTTATGACTACCGACAGGAAAAAGATACTTTTTGGTTCCGTCTGTTGATTCCTGAACTTTTACCGAAGCCACAACACCCAGATCGTAATGCTCAGCCAAAAGCAACCGTACTTTCTTCGAGATATTAGTCATTTCGTCGTACGACTGAATATTCGTTTTGTAAAGCCAGCAGGCAAGCTGGGCAGCAACAAAACCGGGTAATCCAAGCTTACCGGCTATTGCTTTTAAATCCTGTAGGGTTTTGCCAAGCAGATGTTCCTTTTGGACAGATAAATTGAGTAATGACATCTATTTTCAGAAGTAGATTTCGGCTACTATGTGGCTGAATGCAATTCCTTTATTGAGTAGAATCTCACGGCATTCAACCACCATTTCGGCACTGCCACAAAGGTAATACTTTTGATCCTCGGGTAGGAAATTCATTTCTTCGAGATATTTTGTAACCCTTCCGCGATAAGTGCCTTCGCCGGCCTGCTGTGAGCAACAACGCACATAGCGTGAACCAAAATCAGGAATCAGTTCATCACTGAAATAAAAGGCATCCTGGGTTCTAGACCCGTGTATCAGGGTTTTATTGCCTCCCATTCCGGAGCGATACATGCTGTAAAAAGGCGCAATACCAGTGCCTGCTGCAATCCAGTAGCCTGGCTCGCTGGCTCCGGCATATGTGCCAAAAGGAACAGTGATATACAAGGTGTCGCCGGGTTTCAAAATGGCAAGATTAGGAGTAAGCTTTCCACCAGGTTTAATATTATAGAGGATATGGATATTCTCATCGTTTTCGCCACTGGCTATGCTGTAAAGCCGCGCATCATCGGTGGGCGACATAGCCAGGCCAAGCACCTGGCCGGCTCTGAAGGCAAAATCACGTTTAAACGAAAGCAGGAAAACACTGGGCGAAATTTCAGTATGTGAAGTTATAGTTACCGATTTAAATTTAACATTCGGTTTTGATTCAACAGAGTTCATTATTTATGTTTAATTATTTTTTATCAGATATTTAACGGACAGACCGGAAATTGGTTCAATGGATTGAAAGAAATTGGTCTATTTTCAATTTAGTAAAGCCCAGCAGTAAAACTATTGAAACAAAGTATCCTGTAAGTTGCTAAATTAAACTTTTAGCTGCAAATCTAACAGGTATCTTGGATATATTTAACTAAATTTCGCGGGAACAAATTTAAATTTACACTTATTTTCATTGCTTAATATTACTTTCTTTTCGAAGTGCAATTAATAAGAAATAATATTACAATGAAAAAACTATTCTTCTTACTTTTATTTGCAACACTTTTAATAAGCAGCGCATTGGCTCAGACCGGAACCGAGTTTTGGTTTGCCGCACCTGAGGTTACTTCGCAACACAACGATGCAGGCCCAACCTTACGATTCACCAATACATCCAAAACGCTGCCGTGCAATGTTGTGGTAACGGTACCGGCAGATCCGGGGATAGTTATAACTCCTACGCCAATCGTGATTCCTGCAAATTCCGCGGTAAGTATTGTTTTGGACGTGGCTCCGAATAATATTAAAGATTCGATTGAGAACAAGCCAACCAACACTGTGCTGAAAAAAGGAATTCATATTACATCGGATGTCCCGATAACTGCTTATTATGAAGTTAACAACAGCAACAATAATGAAATTTTTGCACTAAAAGGTGCAAATGGTTTGGGACGGGAATTTTACATTCCGTTAACCAACAACCCGGCCTATGTAAACCATATTTTTTCTGGTAGTCCAAAAGCTTATGCCACATTTGATATTGTTGCTACTCAGGATAATACTCAAGTTCAGATTCTTACTCGTGTTCCGGTAGATGGCCATGTAGCAAATGTTCCGTTTACCATTACGCTGAACAAAGGCCAGACATATTCCTGCGGAGCTACCATAGCAACCACGGCTACTTACTGGGATCCGGCTAATCACCCTTCAGGTTCGGTAGTTCTGTCGGACAAACCTATCGCAATTACTGTAAAAGATGATTCAGATCATACAAAAGGTGTACAGGCGGACTGCTACGACTTAATGGGCGACCAGATTGTACCGGTTGATATTGTGGGTACTGATTATATTGTAATTAAAGGTCTTCTCGATGCCACCAGGAATGAGAGCTTTAACATTCTGGCTACTCAAAACAACACCAAGGTGTATGTAGATGGTAACACAACTCCGGTAGCCACTCTTTTTGCAGGACAAACCTATTACCAAACCAATATTACCAATCCAAGGTATTATATTCATGCTGACAGGCCAGTGTATTGCACCCAGGTAACAGGTTTTGGCTGTGAACTCGGTTCTGCTATTTTACCCCCGTTGAATTGTGCGGGATCGCAGTCTGTAACTTTTGTGAGATCAACCAATGAGGCTTTTTACTTAAACATTATGGTAAAAGCCGGGGCGGAAAGCAATTTTAAGTTATATGGCGGAAGTGACTCTTTGATTATTAAAGCATCCGATTTTGCCGCAGTACCAGGCACAAACGGGGAATGGCTTTCAACCTATGGAAAAGGATATGGAACAGGAAATGCAACAGGATTATTGAAGTTTCCGGTAGGAACTAATCTAAGACTTGTAAATACAAAAGATAATTTTGCATTAGGTTTGATAAATGGCGATGCCGGTACCGGTTGCCGTTTTGGATTCTTTTCGGAATATGCTGCGCCTATTGTTGTTAATGCAAATGTAGATCAAACCATTTGTGCAAATGCAACCGCAACACTTAATGGATCTGTATCAGGTGGCGCAACAACCGGCATCTGGAGTACTTCAGGAACTGGTACTTTTGCGCCCAATTTAACTACATTGAACGCAGTTTATACACCCAGCCCTACTGATATAGCCAATGGCTCGGTGAATTTAACGCTTACTTCTGTAAGTATGTGTTATGCTGTTTCGGATGTAATGAAAATCAGTTTTTCACCTGCACCAACCGCAAATGCCGGGTCAGACCAAAGTGTTTGCTCCAATAACGCCAATGTATCTCTGTCAGGCAGTGTTACCATCGCAACCGGAGGAATGTGGAGTGGTGGAACAGGAACTTTTAATCCCAACAATACATCTTTAAACGCTACATATACACCAAAAGCTGCCGAAATTGCAAGTGGAAGCCTTACTTTGACCTTAACCACAACCGGAAACACAGGATGCAGCTCAGTTTCTGATGGTATGATCATAACATTTACACCAAAACCAGTCGTTAAAGCCGGGTTGGATCAATCCGTATGTGGAAACAATCCGGCTGTAGCATTAAACGGACAAATTTCCGGAGCTTCCGGGGGAATATGGTCAGGAGGTGGTGGATTTTTCAATCCAAGCAATACTTCACTGGGTGCGATCTATACTCCTTCTGCTGCCGAAATTACTACAGGATCAGTAATTCTTACTCTGACTTCAACCGGCAATGGGAATTGCAATTTTGAATCAGATCAGCTTAAAATAAATATAACTCCCCCGCCCTCTGCAAATGCAGGAATAGATTTTACAGTTTGCGCAAATAATTCAGCCATCAATTTAAACGGGGTTGTAACTATAGCAACAGGAGGCAATTGGTCAGGCGGTTTTGGAGCGTTCTCGCCTAACAATACTTCGCTGGTTACTACCTATTTTCCCACTGCATCCGAAATTGCAGCCGGTGTCGTTAACCTGGTTCTAACTTCGAATGGCAACGGAAACTGCCTGGCGGTATCCGATAATATATCCATAGCAATAAGCCCGGCTCCTACCGTAAATGCAGGAGTTGATATTATAGTTGCAACAAATAATCTGAACGCTGCACTTAATGGTTCTGTCTCTGTATCAGGTGGCGGAAACTGGTCGGGTGGCACAGGAACTTATATTCCGAACAGTTCTGTTTTGGATGCCTTATATACTCCATCTGCTGCTGAAATTGCTTCAGGCGGATTAAATCTCACATTGACTTCCACTGGAAATGGAAACTGCACACCTGTTACTGATGTAGTCCACATTTCAATTTCGCCCGCACCAGTTGTAAATGCCGGTTTAAATATGGTTTCGTGCGCAAATAACGCGATAGTTACATTAAATGGTCTTGTTGCTAATGCGTCAGGAGGCACCTGGAGTGGAGGTACCGGAATATTTAATCCCAGTAATATTGCGATGAATGCAATTTATACCCCTTCCGCATCGGAAATTTCTGCAGGAACAGTAAATCTCACTCTTTCATCCACTGGTAATGGCAATGCCCTGCCGGTATCGGATAATGTGGTAATTACCATTACTCCTGCTCCTGTTGTTAATGCGGGCGCTGATCAAACATTATGTTCAAATAACCAGAATGTTCACCTTAACGGAAGTATTATTAATGCAATCGGAGGACAGTGGACAGGAGGCCTGGGTATTTTTGTACCTAACAGCACCACATTAAATGCAGTTTATCAGCCTACTGCTGCAGAAATAACCGCGGGCACATTAACTTTGACTTTAAGCAGTACTGGGAATGGCAGTTGCAGCCCGGTAAGCGACAATATGGTTGTTACCTTTACCACTGCACCAACTGCAAATGCAGGATTGGATATTACCGTTTGCGGAAATAATCAGAATGCAACATTAGCAGGCTCATACACTGTTGCCGGAGGATCTATCTGGTCGGGTGGTTTAGGTTCCTTCAGTCCGGACAGGACAACTAAAAATGCAATTTATACCCCTACTACAGGCGAAATTTCAAGCGGTTTAGTTACTCTGACTATGACCACTACTACTAACGGGAATTGTAATTCCGTATCTGATAATATTGAAATACATATTAATCCTGCTCCGGTTGTCAATGCCGGTTCAAATATAGTGTCTTGTTTTAACAACCCGAATGTAATATTAAATGGTTCGGTATTAAATGCGGGCGGCGGTTTATGGACCGGTGGCTTGGGATTTTATAATCCGGGGAATACAAAACTTAATGCTACCTATACCCCAACTGCTGCCGAGATGGTTTCAGGCATCATAAATCTAACCTTAACATCAACCGCGAACGGAACTTGTAATGCTGTTTCGGATATTATGAGCATTACTATTTCTCCTGCACCCCTTGTAAATGCAGGTCCGGACCAAACCCTTTGCGAGAATAAGCCTTTGGTTCATTTAAACGGGAGCTTCAGTAATGCTTCAGGTGTAAGCTGGTCAGGTGGTTTAGGAGTATTTTCTCCAAACAATTCAACACTTACTGCAACATACATGCCAACAGTTTCCGAAATAAACAGTGGTTTTGTCGTGCTCGTTCTCACATCAACCGGCAATGGCAGTTGCAATCCTGTAAGTGATAATATGCTGGTAAGTTTTACACTCAGCCCTACTGTTGCAGCAGGAAGTGACATTACAGTTTGTGCTAATAACCCTAATGCTGTATTAAACGGAAATGTAACCATAGCGAGCGGAGGCATTTGGTCCGGAGGCTACGGTACGTTTGTTCCAAACAATACCACGCTAAACGCAGAGTATATACCAACTCCATCCGAAATTTTATCGGGCGGTGCGGATCTTACTCTTACATCAACCGGCAACGGGAATTGTACATCCGTTTCAGACTTGTTACATATAAAAATTCTCCCGGCACCCATTGTGAATGCAGGTGCTGACCTGGTTTCGTGTGTAAACAGTCCGGTTGTTACCTTAAACGGTAATGTTCTTAATTGTACAGGAGGAATTTGGAGTGGCGGAAACGGTGTTTTCAGTCCTTCCAATACAGTTTTGAATGCAACTTACACACCTGCCGCAAATGAAATTCTTGCCGGACAGGTCATGTTAACGCTTACTTCTACTGGAAATTCTGTTTGTAATGCTGTTAACGACCAGGTTAAAATTGTTATCAATCCTGCACCAACAGCAAATGCCGGTAGAGATCAGATAGTATGTGGCAATAATCCGGCAGTTACATTAAATGGTTCTGTAACTATTGCCGCCGGAGGAACATGGTCCGGAGGTCTCGGGCTGTTCAATCCGAACAACTCGGTTTTAAGTTCGGTGTACACTCCAACTTTAGCTGAAATTTCAACTGGTGGTGTTACCCTTACTCTCAACACAGTTGGTAATGGTACCTGCCTGTCGGTAACCGATCAGATGCATATTACATATACTCCCGCTCCTGTTGCCAATGCCGGGGCAAACCAGAGTATATGCTCAAATAATCCAGCAGTTACGCTCAACGGAGCTTATTCAGTTGCATCAGGAATAATATGGTCAGGAGGATTAGGCACTTTCAGTCCGGATAACACAAGTAAAAACGCGGTATATATTCCCAATCCGGGAGAAATTGCTTCGGGGAGTATTAATTTAACCCTCACTACTACCGTCAACGGAAACTGTTTAGCAGTTAATGACCAGATGGAAATAAACTATACTCCATCTCCTGTTGTAAATGCAGGATTGGCCCAGACCATTTGCGTTGACCAGTTAAATGTTTTATTAAACGGGAATGTAATCGGGCCAACATCAACAGGAATCTGGAAAAGCAGCGGAACAGGCTCTTTTATCCCTAATAACACAACCTTAAACGCAACTTACAAGGCCAGCTCACTCGATTCGATACAAGGGAGTGTACGATTGAAGTTAACTTCAACAGGCAACGGAAGTTGTATTCCAGTTTCTGACAGCATTTTAATAACAATCCTGCCATCAGGAATTGCCGATGCCGGTGCTGATCAGGTTGTTTGTGGAAACAATTCAAATGTTTTCCTTAATGGAAAAGTAAGTGGAGGGGCATCATCCGGATTGTGGACAACTAGCGGAACGGGAACTTTTGTACCTGGTGCTGATTTATTGAATTCGATGTATGTTCCAAGCCAATCCGATATTTTAGCCGGAACCATAACATTAAGTCTTGAAGCCATAAGTTGCAATCATGCCAATGATCAAATGGTTTTAACTATTACACCATCGCCTGATGTGAACGCAGGCTCTGATGTTACAGTTTGTGTAAGCAACCTGAATGTCCAACTAAATGGCAGCGTTAAAGGCGGTTCAACAACCGGTATCTGGACCTCGTCGGGAACAGGTACATTTGCACCCAATTCTACTGCTATGAACCCTGTATATCATGCAAGTGCAGCAGACTCCATTTCCGGGAAAGTTATATTAGTTCTTAAATCGACCAACAACGGCAATTGTTTTGCTGTGAGCGACACTATGGTTATCCATTTATTACAGGCAGGTTTTGCCAATGCAGGACCCGACCAGTCACATTGCTCCAATGAAGTAAATATTCAACTTAACGGGGAAATCACCGGTGGCGCAACTACAGGTATATGGTCAGGATCAGGGTCGGGCTTTTTTATTCCTGATAATAAAACCATGGATGCCATATATAAGCCAAGCGCTGCAGATACTGCTGCGGGAGTGGTAAATTTTGTCCTGAGTGCCACCAATAGTTGCAATATCGCTTTCGATATGATGCAGCTGAACCTGACCAACGGCCCGTTTGTGGATGCCGGGGCAAATTCAAATGCCTGTAAAAACAACCCTGAAGTTGCTTTATCCGGACTGGTAACATTTGCTGCAGGCGGGTTGTGGTCGTCATCAGGGACAGGAACATTTGTTCCGGATAATACAACCTTATCCGCAACTTATTTGCCAAGTAATGCTGACTTACAAAAAGGTTCTGCCTATCTTTATTTACAATCAACAGGCAACCAAAGCTGTAATGCCAGTATGGATTCTGTTTCGATAACATACACCCCCGAACCCAAAGCCAACGCAGGAATTGACCAGACAGTCTGCTCCCTGGCATCATCAACAAAAATATACGGGACTGTAACAGGCGGAGGAGCAAGTGGAAACTGGAGTGCGCTTGGCACAGGAAATTTCTCGCAGCCGGTTTCAACTCTCGAAAACGAATATAATTTCAGCACTGCTGATGTATCTAATGGCTTTGTAGATTTAGTGCTCACTTCAACCAATAATGGCACATGTATCGGCGATGCCGATACAATGCGGATAGTCTTCGGTCAGACTGCTTTTGCTTATGCTGGAATGGATCAAAACGTGTGCGAAGGAAATACCGTTGTTAATCTTAGCGGTTTGGTAACCGGTGGCTCATCGAGCGGCGAATGGTCAAGCTTTGGCTCCGGTACTTTTTTCCCGGATAATCTGACTTTAAATCCAACCTACCATTTCAGCAGCGTTGACTCACTTCTGGGCTATGCCCGATTGGTAATGACATCAACAAACAATGGAAGTTGTGATGCAGGATCCGACACTGTAAAAATCATTATTCAGAAAAAACCGATCGTGAACGCAGGTTCTGATCTTCAGATTTGTTCAGGAACTTCCTCAGTAAGTTTAACGGCAACCATGCTTAATACCATGACAGTAAAATGGACAACTTCCGGAAGTGGAAGCTTTTCTCCGGATGATGAAGCACCGGCTGTAACATATACCTTCAGTGCATCTGACGCTATGTCTGGAAATGTAAATTTATACCTCGCTTCAACTGAAGCTGGCTTATGCTCTCAATCAAAAGATACAATAAACATTCAGATGCTTGTACCTATTGACGTTGATTTTGTAAACTCACTTGCCTGCGCGGGACTCCCAGTTGAATTAACTGATAAATCGACCGTACACAATGGCACTATTACAAATTGGCAATGGAATTTCGGCGGAGGAAGCAGTTCAAATGCAAAGGACACTACATTTGTATTCCCGGCCACTGGAAGTTATCCTGTTAGTCTTACTGCTATTTCAAGTTTAGGTTGCTCATTTACAGTAACAAAACAAATTCAGGTCAATCCTACGCCGACAGCAAAATTTGGAAATACGCCGGTTTGCAATAAATGTCAGGTTGAATTCACTGATTTATCTACTATAAGTGCAGGAAATATCACATCATGGCTCTGGGACTTTGGTAATGGGAATACGAGTACAACCCAACACCCGGCGAACATGTATCCATCTGCCGGAACCTACAATGTGAGTTTAACTGTAAAAAGCAATATTGGATGTGAAGCTAAAACCAGCAATCCTGTTGAAGTATCCAAACCGATTGCAGGCTTTACTATAAATTCTACTACGCTGCTTCCTGGCGAGCCAGTTCTGTTTTCGGATCAATCAATCGATGCTCAAAGCTGGCGATGGAATTTTGGCGGCGTTGGCACATCAACGCTTCAGAATCCGGAATTTATCTTTAAAACCGACGGTACATATACTGTTGTTCAAATTGTTACCAACCAATACAATTGTTCTGACACGGCTAGTACCGATATAGTTATTGAAAACACAAAGACCTATGCTCCAAAAGTCCCAACAGGATTCAGTCCGAACAGCGATAATAATAACGATGTGCTGTATGTTCGTGGCGGACCATTTACAAGCTTGCATTTCAAGGTGTTTGATCAGTGGGGAAAAGTTGTATTCGAAACTAATGATCCGAATACCGGATGGGATGGAAAATACAAATCAGTTGACCAACCTATAGGCACCTACGTATATACTGTTGAAGCTGAGACTAATGCCGGGCAGTTCTATAAAAAATCAGGAGAAATTACATTAATTAGATAGAATTTATGCCCGAAAAGACCTTTTGGGACAAGCATTAAAATCTGCTAATAAAAAAATTTAGAATAGGCGTCCTATCGTACCCTAGACAAAATAAAATATCATTATGAAAATAAAAATAACAGTTCTCGCATTCAGCATGTTGTTGCTGAGTGTAATGAGCATCAAAGCCCAGGATGCACACTGGTCGCTATATGATGAACTGCCAGTACTTATAAATCCATCTCTGACAGGTTTGCAAAACCAAAATAACATCAGGGCAGGTGCACAATTGCGGAGCCAATGGGGTGCTTTGGCAAGCAATATTAATTCCGCAACATTAGCTATAGATGCTCCGTTAAAAGAGCGCTGGGGCATTGGCGGATACATGCTTAATAACCTGCAATCGAAATATTTTAATGCATTTAATTTTGTGCTGTCTGCAGCCTATACCATTACTGCAAAAGATCAAAATATACATTTTCTTTCAGTTGGACTACAGGCAGGAATGATTCTGAAAAATCTGAAGAACAACAGTCTGGTTTTCGATAGTCAGTATTCAAATGGCAATTTCGATCCGGATCTGCCGTCAGGCGAAAGTTTTGCACACAGTTCAAGGTTGCTGCCTGAATTAAATTATGGAATTTATTATGGGTTTACTGATCCTTTAAAGAAAATCCATCCCTACCTGGGTTTCTCCGTTTTTCATATTACCAGCCCGAATGAATCATTCATTATTGGCGCGGAATCTCATTTGCCACGGAAATGGGTACTTCATAGCGGATGTAATATTGATGTGAATGATGTATTTAAAGTTGAGCCAAAAATCCTGTTTATGAGGCAGTCGAACATCCATGAAATAATTGCAGGTATGGACTTTAACTATAGTTTCAAAAAACCCGATATAGAGTTATTGGCAGGTGCATCCTATAGATTGGATGATGCAGCCATTGTTCATATTGGAATTTGTTTTAGAAATCTGACTTACAAAATGAGTTATGATATCAATACTTCCAGCTTAAATGCATACACCAATAAACGGGGTGGTTTGGAATTTACAATTGTTTCCAACGGAATAATAGGCAATAAATCATCCAGGAATTATTGATAAAACATTTTGATAAACTGCATAAAAATCAGTTCATATAATATACCCGCAATTTATAGTGTGTCTATAAAGTAATGTACCCCGGACACCTGCACGGTACATTTTAAAAATCCCTGATATCAACAAGGCTGCCCCTGAAAAGGCAGCTTCTTTTTTACTTCATATTCAGGAAGTAAAAAAAACAATTCAGCAAGAATATTTGAAGTTATAGTTACCGATTTGAATTTAACATTCAGCTTTAATTCAACTGAGTTCATTATTTGTGTTTAAATATTTATTTATTTTAAATAAGAAGAAGTGCGAAAGGGAAAGTGTTAGTGGCAAAATAGTGAAAATAAGGATTTCAATGGTCTTCTAACTCCACTGTCAGCCTGGGTGCTGCAGGCAGTTTGGCAGCGGTCTCCTGACTTCTTATTTCAACAATATTTTCGCATTCTTTCTATGATTGAGAAAATTTAAATAACCTCGTGTGAATGCGGAAAATTATTTTACTTTTACACCTTAAGATTTTGAGTATTTGTAACCTAATTATTTTCAAAATGAAAAATATCTTCCGCATGAGTATGGTCAGTCTTTTTATGATTTGCACCATAATAGTTTACAGCCAAAAAACCTGCGAAGTTCTTAAATCCTCCATTTCAGGCACTTACAAAGGTAAATGCAAGAATGGATTAGCCAACGGTAAAGGAATAGCTATAGGTACTGACCGGTATGAAGGACAGTTTCGTTATGGTCTTCCGGAGGGAACTGGCACATACACCTGGGCCGATGGATCAGTCTATACCGGCGAATGGGTTGAGGGATTAAGGCAGGGAATCGGGAAATTCACCAAGCTGACAAAAGAAAAAGACAGTACACAGGATGGGCTATGGCTAAATGATACTTATATGGGCGCCAAACCCGACAAGCCGAATGTAACTATGAATAATGGCGTCGAACGATTTAGTTTCAAGAAATCGTTCAGTAAAAACCAACGAGTGCTTTTTGATTTTTACAAGAATGGCGTACGCAATAATAAACTGACGAATTTTCTGATTTCCACATCGAGCGGAGAAGATATCTCCTATGGTATTCTGGTTGGGTACGATAATGTCATATTTCCAGTAACCATAAAGATTTCATACACTACAATGAACAAGTTAAATACCGCTCCAAATAATGTAAAATTCGATTTCGTGATTTACGAACCCGGCGATTGGACCGTAACGCTTCATAATTAGTCAACAAACCAGATGAATTTGCAACTTTGAATTTTGGTTTCCTGGAAATCTTATAACCGGTTTTACTGAAGTTTTCAGATTTTGCCGGATATGAATTTTATACCTATTGTTTTTTTACAAAGTGATTAACTTTATTGGGGTCACATTCAAAAGTTGGGGAGTAACTGTAAATTAATGCATATCATCAACCCATTAATTATGGTATTTGGTTCCTTTTACATCTAATTGGAGTAGATTCATTTTCTCTATATCTAAAAGAAAAGGAATAGGAATTTTGATTGTTTTATGTTCTTTTGCCTTGATGCAAAAGAACCAACTTAGCAAAGCGGTCTTATGAACTCCTATAAAAATAAGCAATGGGCGAATAAAAGATCAAGACTTTATAAAATTTCAGTGTAGTTCTACGTCTGGTTTTTGCCACGCAACGCAAGCCGTTCACCATAAAGTTGATGTCGGGAATAAAGTAA
>Ga0105047_10005786_pt1 | contig 21108 bp, 18 predicted proteins | sample MAT04_FD_78384 | JGI IMG/M metagenome (GOLD analysis project Ga0105047, IMG submission 78384) | Freshwater microbial communities from Lake Fryxell liftoff mats and glacier meltwater in Antarctica - MAT-04 (megahit assembly) | ecosystem: Environmental > Aquatic > Freshwater > Ice > Liftoff... | reverse complement strand
GACGACAAATACACCTCGGCCAACTGTCGCTGCTGTCGCAATGTATCCGGCGAGGTAATTGTATCGGGAACGGAGACGGGCAGGATCCCCATGAACTCCATGGCGCGCGCAATTCGTCCCGACACACGCGGATTTTCCGCGGCGGCGGCCGCGCGTTTCTTCACGCTGTCGGGATTGGCGCGCGCGCTATCGGTAACGAACGACACCAGACTGCTCATCGTGGCGCCCGCGTTGTCGCGCCGCATTGCCATTGATGTGCTGAACCAGGCAATTGCCGAATACAGCAGCATAGGAGCGACTGTTGCGGCGAGCATGCCAACGCGACGCGCGCGCGTCACGATAACCGGTCGTCCCAGCGTTTGCTGCACCAGTGTTCGCACCTGCTCGGCGTCTGCCGAGGTGCGCGCCGCTGCAATTACTCGCGCGGCATAACCAGGCAGCGGCGTATCAGGTTTGCGCGCCGCCTCTACGCGATCAAAGACTTGCGCTGCAAGTGACAACGTCGTCGTGCCGCTGGTTGCGGACAGTCTGTTGCCAGCTGCGTGGACGTCACCATCGCCTTCCGGAAAGACAATGCGATCCGTTGGCGTGATCCAGATTGCATCGGCAGAAAGCCCGTGCAACTGCGTGCCATCGGCCTGCGCGGCTATCAGCTCGTTGCTGATGTCAAGCAACCAGTTTCGCTGCACGATCCACGGAACGGGCCGCGCAAGTCGTGCCGTCAATGGTTCGCCAATAGGTGCTTCGTAGGCATCCCATGAATCGTTGAGTGCACGACGTCCACCAACCCAGCGCAATCGCGTCAGACGCGACAGCGTACGCCGCGCCGCTGTTGCCTCGGGAGTGCTTTCCGCCTGCGGCACAATCCACACCGCGCGACGCATGGACACATCCCAACCGCTAATCACCGCGCCATCGCCACGCACGGGGCCGAGTACCACGTACGGACCAATGCGGCGTTCGTGCCCAGTCAAAGTCGGTGCAATGGCACGGTGCGCTTCGCTGCGACGCTGTTCACTGGCTGTGCGCGAACGCGACACACGTGTGCCGGTCGCGATGTCATGCAGCATGCGCCACCCATTGCTGCGTCGTACCGATATCAACAGCACTCCGCGACAAACCAGGGTTACAAGTAACGCGATGTTGGTCTTGTTGTTGACGCTCATCGCGTACAGTTGTACCGCCAGCGTTGCGACGTCGGACACAGCGAGAATGGCGATGCGGCCGTACTCGCGCAGAAAACCGGGAGGCGCGCCGTCTGGCCCGGTGACGCGAATACCAATGAGCCATTTGCCGATGGACACGCCGCGCATCGCTTCGGGGATGCCGACAATGAGCAACGTGATAACGACGCTCGCCAACACTTGCCGCCAGTCGGCCGCGCGTCCGTTGCTGGACGCAAACGCGCCCGGCAGAAAGATCAATGTCACGATCGCAGTCAGTGCAAAATTCACCACCCAGTCCACAATCGATGCGCGTGCGCGATCCCACAGGGTGGCGGGAACGAGCGCTTCCACACGCAACGTCGCAACCGCTTTATGAAACTCGGCATAAGTCTGATAGCGATCGCTGGCTTTCCGCGACATCGCCTTCATGACCACGTCGATCACCGGCTGCGGCACATCCTTGCGAAAGTTTGCAATTGGCGCTGGTACGCCGTTTAACACTGCGGCAACGGCCTGCATCATCGAGCCGCTTTGATACGGAAGCTTTCCCGTGAGTAGCGAATAGAAAGTCACCCCAACCGCGTAAATATCGCTCCTGACGTCAAGCGATTCGCCAAGCAATTGTTCGGGCGACGAAAATACCGGTGTTCCCAGAAACAATCCGGATTGTGTGAGCTTCAGCTGGTCGCCGGCGTCAACCGGTTTCGACAATCCAAAGTCGCCGATCTTCACGATGCCGCCCGGACCCACGAAACAGTTGGACGGTTTCACATCGCGATGCAGAATGCCCGCTGCATACGCTGCATCGAGTCCGTCGATGACCTGCAGCATGTCCTCTACCGCTTCTTCCAGCGGGAGCATGCCGCGTTCCTTGATCTTCTCATCGAGCGTACCGCCCGGCACCAGTTCCATTGTAATTGCGGGCGTCCCGTCAATTTCTTCCGTGCCGTAGATGTACACGGCGTTTGGATGATTGATGGCCGCGGCGGCCAGACCCTCGCGCAAAAAACGCTCGCGCGCGTCCAGCTTGTCGAGATCAACCGTGAGCAGTTTCAGCGCCACCACTCGACCATCGGCCAGATGTTCGGCCTCGTACACAACCCCCATACCGCCGCGCCCAAGTACGCGCTTGATGCGGTAGGGGCCAAAAGTCGAACCGGGACTGAGATCATGGAGGGCCGCCGATTCACGTTCACCGCGCGCGTTCACGACAGTCCCTCGCGCGCTCGGTCAATATCGGCCACATGCCCGCCGAGTTCGAAGAACTGCGTCATGCCTCGAACGGCGTGATACTTGCTGCGATGGTCAAGGCTGGTGGACATGAAGGCGCGTGGAGACGAAGGTATCGATAAATGCCAAACGCGACACGCGACGAATCTACCGTAAAACTCGCAAAAACGCCGACCCATACCGCTCCAACTTCGCTTCGCCCACACCTGGTACCTGTAACAGCTCGCGCTCGTTCGACGGCCGTCGCGACACCATTTCCAGCAACACCTTGTCGCCGAACACGATGTAGGCTGGCACCCCCGCTACATCCGCCAGCGAGCGCCGCAAAACGCGCAGCTGTTCAAACAGCTCCGCGTCGTCATCGCTCAACGCTGCAACGTCAAGACCGCGCGACGTGCGTCCGCTTACACTTGAACTCACGCGTGCACGTTGCGTGCGACCCGTCTCGGCTTGCGCCTGCGCCAACTCCGCAATGCGGGTTTCAATGCGTTGCCCCGTACACACGTCGCACGCACTCACGCACGGCGCAATGCCTTCGTCGAAATGCGACACGAGCGCCTGGTGTCGGCAGCGCGTCCGTTCAACCAAATCGAACAGTGCAACCGTGGCCGCGCGCGTTCGTGCGCGCACGTCATCGTCTTCGAGCCCGTCAAGAAAACGTTCGTGCATCTTCACATCCGCCCACGAATAAAACATCACACAATCACTCGGCAACCCGTCACGTCCCGCTCGACCAATTTCCTGATACCACGACTCGATGTCCTTCGGCATGTCGCGATGAATCACGAATCGGACGTTCGATTTGTCGATGCCCATTCCAAACGCGACCGTCGCGACAATCACGTCGATGTCGTCACGCTGAAACGCCTCCTGATTGCGCGCGCGCTCATCGGGTTCGAGACCCGCATGATACGGCAGCGCCCGAATGCCGTGCGCTGACAGGAATTCCGCGGTTTGGTCGACGCCTTTGCGGCTCTGGCAATACACAATGCCGCTCTCGCCCGCGTGCGCGCGAATCAGCGCGAGAATTTCCAGGCGCGTGTTTCCGCCCAGCCCTTTCTTGCGCGTCGCGATTTGCAGATTCGGACGAAAGAACGATCCTTTGAATCCGGCGGGCTTGCGCATACCGAGCTGTCGCAGAATGTCTTGCGCAACGCGGCGAGTTGCCGTCGCCGTCAGCGCGAGAACCGGCACATTCAGTTGTTCCTTGAGACCTTGCAGTCGGCGATACGAGGGGCGAAAGTCGTGACCCCACTGGCTGATGCAATGCGCCTCATCAACGACAAGCAGCGAGATCGGGCATCCGCGAACGAAGTCGCCCAGGTAGCCGTCTAGTGCTTCGGGGGCAAGGAAGACCAGCTCGTACGCGCCAGCGCGAAACGCGTCCATGCGGGCACGGCGTTCGTCGAGAGACAACGTCGAGTTGATGGCGGTCACCGAAAATCCCAGCCCCGCTACCGCGTCGGTCTGATCTTTCATGAGCGAGATGAGCGGCGAGATCACTAGCACCGTTCCTTGCAGCAGTCGCGCGGGCAACTGATACGTGAGCGACTTGCCCGCGCCCGTCGGCATGAGCGCGATGCAATCCTTGCCCGCGAGTACTGCGTCGATGACTTCGCGTTGGCCTGGACGAAATTCGTCGAAGCCGAAGACGTCGCGGAGGACTTGTTCGGGGGTGCTTGAGGTGACAGAGTGGTGCTCGGGCAAGGTCGGGCGTGTGATCGGTGCAGAGTTTGAGCGCGATGGCGTCGCTAATACGGTTGCCGCAGGGGCTAGCGCAACGTAATCAGGATCCGTGATCAGTTCGTTACCGAAATCATTCGTTCCGGCACCAATTCAGCTTTGACGCCGAGCTCCCGGGCCTCTGAACGGGAGATGCCGGAGCTCGGATATGCTGGCGGTCGAGTCAGAGTCTGCACCAGAGACTCCCGCAGCGCACGCGTGGCCAACACGCATCTGCACTCTTTCCCCGTTCCGTCCGGCCGCGCTTGTTAGCGGTTCAACTCACCGGAGCTCCGCATCGCAGACGTCACGCTCACCGTTAACGGCACCAGGCACTCGGCCAACATTGCGGTCGATACGCCGCTGCTCTGGGTCTTATGCCAGAACCTCGGACTCATCGGAAAGCCATTCATCGCGCCGCGGGTGCTGTATGACCAACGATTCTTCGCGCACAGTTTCGCGCCGACAGTTTTTGCAGACAACCGGCGTCGCGGGTACAGGGCTATTGATTGGTTTTACATTGCACGGAGGTGGGTCGGGCAAGAAGTCGTCGTCCGGAGCTTCCTTCAGTGCCGCCTGTCCCGCCACTCCCCTCGCTACCGCTCAATGCGTGGTTGCGCATTTCCCCGGATAATCGCATTACCGTGCTCGTTGACCGCGCGGAGATGGGGCAGGGTGTATCAACAGCGCTGCCAATGTTGTTGGCCGAGGAGTTGGGGGTCCATTGGTCCAGTATCACGACCGAGTTTGCGCCGGCTGGCAAGATGTACGACAACCCCGATTTCGGAATGCAGGGCACAGGTGGGAGCAGTAGTGTGCGCGTCGCGTGGTTATCACTGCGACAGACCGGCGCCGCCGCTCGCGAAATGCTGATCTCGGCTGCTGTAGCGAAGTGGAATGTCAATCGCGCCGAGTGTCGCGCGGAATCTGGTAGGGTTCTGCACACGGCATCGAAGAAAAGTCTCAGCTACGGCGAGTTGGTGGCTGCGGCCGCAGCGTTGCCAATGCCAAAAGATGTTCCGCTACGCGGGCGGACAATCCGTTTTTGGGAAATCGTCGCCCACACAGAGCAGTGGTTCTCCCGCGACCACAGCCATGGCATATGAGAGGCAATCGCCGAAGTTGAGCGCGGCGGGATGGCGCCCTTTGCCGTAACGCAGCCACGCGCCCATCGCTACGCCAACATGCGCATCGGTCACGTGCACGATCTCAATGCTGCTTTCCTGAAGCAGGCGTGCGAGCAGCCCGCGCGCGTCCGTGTTGAGGCGCGCCGAAAGGACAATGCCCGCTTCAAGGAGTGTTGCCGCACCAATACCGAGGTTTGGTGCGCCGCGCATTCGGGTGAGGAGACTTTCGGACGCCGGTTCACGCAGAACGATGGCGACGAGAGCCGAGCTATCCAGGATCATACACCGTCCGCGCCGTAGCCGAGGATTGCTTCTTCTTCCGCCTGGGAGAGGGGTTGGCTGCGGACACCACTCGACAAAGCCGGCCAGATTTCACTCTCGAGCAGGCGCTGCAGCCGATCGGCAGCGTTTGGTGCGGCGACGCTGCGGGCGAGGCGATCACGACGTTCTTCGAGGGCCCGACGAATCGCTTCCGTTTTGCTTTCACCGGTAAGCGCAGCGACTTCGTCGAGGAGTTGTTCGACGCGGGCGTTTTTGATGTTGACGGCCATCGGTCCTGAGTCTTTAAAGATATGAAGAAAATATACCACATTAAAGAATTTACAGGCTACAACCTTTCCGCATCGGCCAAGCTGGCGAGTTGGCGATCAAACGTGCCGAGCGGGAGGTGGCCTGCTTTGCGAGCGATCTCGAGGATCAGGCAGTCGGAGAACCCGACCGACGGTTTACGGCGAAATTGTGTAGTGGCCGCACGGACTATGTCGGCGTCCTGGATACTGAGGCAGTCGTGATCGAGCAGCATTTCGACCGCGGTCGCGATCTCACGTCGACCGAGTTCGAAAACGCTTTCGAGCACCCAGGTGGTTTCGGCAAGCACCAAGTGGGAAATCCAGGCACCGGGTGCGACGAAGCGCTCCGCTGCGGCGACCTGTTTGGCGTCGTCGCGGGCGATGAGCCGTACCAGCACGTTGGTATCAGCGGCGCGCACGACGCGACCGCACGTGGCCCCGGATGCCGTTGTCCATCTCGGCGACGGTGATGGATTTGGCAGGTGGTTGTGGGAAGAGCGCCCGATGGACGTCTTCGGATGTGAAACGGCCGGCCCGGCGGAGGCTGATGCGTCCGTCCTGCTCGTCCCACTCCACCACGGAGCCGGCATCGAGACCCAGTTTACGCCGGATTTCGGCGGGGATGGAGATCTGGCCCTGCGATGTGAGCTTGGAGCGCGGCAGAGTCATCTTAGTATAGTACCACGGTAATACGTTGCAGGCAATCTTTGTCGGATGATGACGGTGGGGTGGGCTCGGTGCTCCTGGCACCGGTGCTGCACCGCTGATCCCGGAAGTCCAGTATGGGGACCCGAATATTCACGAGACGAATGCCCGTCACGGCGCCGTTTTCCGCCCGGACGTCGCTAAATCAGGCGGTGAACGCCCAGAGGCATCGCCACATCGTTGCCGCGACGATGTCCCCAGAGTACTTTGTGATTCAAAGGCGTACCGTCGCCCCTCTCGCCCATTCATGACCGCACCGGCTCCCGAATTCCTGACCCTGCAGGCGGCCCTGGCCGGCGAATACTCCCTCCAGCGCGAACTCGGCCGCGGCGGCATGGGCATTGTGTATCTCGCGCGCGATGTCCGACTCGACCGCGATGTCGCGATCAAGATGCTTCCCGTGCACCTCGCGGGCAGCGCTGAATCTCGCGATCGATTCGTACGAGAGGCGCGTACCGCGGCCGGACTGTCGCACCCGCACATCGTGCCCATTCATCGCGTTGGTGAAGCGGGTGGGCTCGTCTACTTCGTAATGAGCTACGTGGAGGGCGAAACACTTGGCGAACGCCTGCGCACGCGTGGTCCGCTTTCTCCTGCCGACGCAACGCGCGTGTTGCGCGAGATCGCATGGGCGCTGGCGTACGCGCATGGTCGCGGAATTGTCCATCGCGATATCAAACCCGACAACATTCTGCTTGAGGCAGGAACGGGCCGAGCGTTGGTAACCGATTTCGGTATCGCGCATGGCGGCGCGCAGCAAGACGCAGCGACGGACCCCGGCATGATCGCGGGCACCGCGAACTTCATGAGTCCCGAGCAGGCGTTGCGTGAAACCGTCGACGGACGCAGCGACATCTACTCGCTTGGTGTGGTTGGGTACCTCTCGGTGAGTGGTCGTCTGCCATTCGACGCGAACAATCTTCCGGCGCTGCTCGCACTGCAGACAACTGAAGCCGCGCCCACAATTTCGCGCGCAGCACCGGGTCTGCCATCTGCGTTGGCCGCCGCGATTGACCGATGCCTCGATCGCATTCCAGCGAATCGTTTTCCAGATGGAGAAATGCTTGCAGCGGCGCTCGCACCAACGCCGGGTGCGCGTCCTGCGCTGCCTCCGACACTTCGCGCGTGGCTGGGCGCGCGAAATCCGTTGTTACTGCCGTACTTGGCATGGTCCGGCGCGCTCAGCGTCCTGACGCTCGGGAACTTCTACGCTTGGCAGACCGGCAACCGCGGGTCGACCATCGGTGACGTACTGATTCTGATGACGGGTGCGTTGTTGCCAATTTTTCCGATCATCGGATTTCATCTCAACCAGGCGCGCCGACAATTCCGTGCGGGGCACAGCCTCGCCGATTTGCGTTCGGCACTCGACGTTGCGCGCCGCGAGCGCAGCGAGAGTGAGGGAGCGCTAGCGCAGGTGCATGAACGAGGGGCGGGCTATCGGGCGCTACAAATTGGCACCGTTGTTTCCGCAAGCTGGCTGGCCGCGACAATTGCGCTGTTGCTTGTTGGAGTCATTCATGAGAATCGCACTCCAATCGGATGGATTTTCGCGCCCGTACTCAGCACGATGGCATTGGGTGCAGTGAGTAACGCGTTGGATGTGCAGTTCATTCCCGATCGCATTCGTAATTGGTGGCGAACCGGCATTCCGGATCGCCTTTGGAATAGTCGGGTGGGCGAATGGCTCGCGAAAAAGATTGGCGCGCCGGAGCGTTCGCGTGCGGTGGGTGCGGGTGTATTCCGCGCAACCGAAGCCGTGCTCGGTCTCGCGGCTGCCGATCTCTTCGCGCGGTTGCCGAAAGCGTATCGCGAGGGATTGTCCGAGCTGCCCGCAACAGTGGCGGCGCTGGAAGCGCATGCTGCCGAGTCGCGCGCGGAGCTTGATGTGCTGGCGGCACTCGCACCAACAGGATCGAGTGACGCTAATGCGCTGGAGCGGCGGCGCAGTGCGGCGACATCGCATCTGGCGAAGAGCGTGGCAGCGTTGGAGAGAATTCGGATGGATCTGTTGCGCTTGCACGCCGGCGCGAATGATTTGGCGCCGCTCACGACGATGCTGGATGCGGCGCGGTTGGTGGGCGAGGATGTTGGACGGCTGGCGGACGCGCAGGCCGAGGTGGATGCGAGTTTGCGCGAGCGGTTGCGGAGCCGGGTTATTGCGACGCCTGGGTGACGTCACGGTGGTTTGCGGCCCGGTGAGCTCAAGCCTTCGTGTGCATTTTTAGGAATTCGCGAATCGGACCAAGATCCTGTCGGCATTGCAAAGGTGGTCACGGAACGCAGTGGAGTTCCTATTCGCTGCGTACGGGCCAACCGCCGCCGCGTGCGCCCGAGCCGTACTCGGCAGCGAACGCTTTCTCGCCGAAGTGAAGATCTCCGCACGATTGGACCACCCGCACATCCTGACGCTCATCGATTCGGGCAACGCCGGCGGCCTGCTGTATTACGTGCTACCGTTCGTGCGCGGCGAATCCCTGCGCGACTTGCTCGATCGCGAACAACAACTCGGCATCGAGCAGGCGCTGGCCATCACGAAACACATCGCGAGCGCGCTCGACTACGCGCACCGCAAAGGCACTATCCATCGCGATATCACACCCGAAAATATTTTGCTGCAGGAAGGCGAAGCCATGCTCGCCGACTTCGGCATTGCAGTCGCGGTTCAGGAATCAGGCGGCAGTCGGTTGACCGAAACGGGATTGTCGCTGGGCACGCCGTATTACTTGAGTCCCGAGCAAGCGACCGGCGAGCGCACACTCGATGCACGCAGCGATCTGTATTCATCGGCCGCGGTGCTGTACGAAATGTTGGTCGGTGAACCACCAATCACGGGCAAGACGACGCACGCCGTTATTGCGAAGCTGCTCACCGAAAAAGCGATGCACGTGCGTACGGTGCGCGACACGGTGCCGGTGCACATCGACGAAGCCATCGCAAAATCCCTATCCAAGGTGCCGGCCGATCGTTACGCAACGGTCGCGGATTTCAGTCGCGCGCTCGACACTCCCACAACGATTGCCGCCGCAGCCGGGGCGTTATCATCGGCTGCGACAGCAAACTCTGGTCGCAACAAGGTGATGATTGGCGCAGTTGCGGCTGCCGTACTTCCGAGCGCCGTTGGCGCGCTCGCGTCCAAAGGCGCGTTCACAAAAACAGATACGTCGGCAACCTTGCGCCAACGCTCGCAACTCACGTTCACGCGTAAAGTCAGTTCACCAACGCTGTCGCCAGATGGAAAACAACTCGCGTATTTCACGCGCGAATGTGACGGCGCAAACTGCACCTACGCTATTGATGTCCAGGACGTGGGCAACACGAACACGCGTCGTGTTTACGCGGGCGCAACAGCGGCGTCGTTTCTTGCGTGGAGCCCCGATCGGCGCAATCTGTTGATGAACGGAACCATCAACGGCAAATACGGGACGTTCATCGCCTCCGCGCTCGGCGGAACGCCGCGGTTTCTCACCAGTGGCGCCGCGGGTTTTTATGCAGGTGGTGATTCGCTGTTGATTGGCGCGGGTCTCCCATCGGATAGCGGATTTGTGGTGCGAATTGCTGGACTCGACGGTTCGCTTCGCGACAGCATCATGGTGCCTGGCGTCGGCGTGGAACTCAACTCACTCGTTGCGATTCCTGGAACGACGCGATTTGTGTCGTCGACCATTCAGGAGGGACGCGGATTCTGGCAAGTGCTCAATCGCGACGGCACCGTTACAGATCACTTGCTGAATACCTGCACATGCGGCGCGGCCGCGTCCCACGATGCACTGTGGATGGCGCGCGCGGGAGCGACGGCGGCCGAAGCCATCGTGCGTGTTGCCCTCGATCCGTCTACCGGAAAATTCTCGGCACATCAAGACACGATTTATTCCGGCCGCTTCTCCAACTTGTCGGTAACCGCGGACGGCGCGCAGATGGCGGTGGACGACGGCACCACTGCGTTTTCGGCATTCGCTGGCGAGTTGAAGGATTTCATGGGTGGTGTGATTTCGGATGCGGCGCCATTGCTGCAGGCGTCCACGTCGGTTGGGGCGGCGGTCTCGCCCGACGGCGCGCGGCTTCTTATTCGTCGCAATGTGCCGGTACAGAACGGTGGCGACGAAGTCCGCTTCGCCATCAAACCATTTGGCGGCGGCGACGAAACACCACTCAACCTGTCAGGCCGTTTGTCGGCGGCGAAGTGGGTCGATTCGGTCACCATTCAAGTGGTGTCACTCACGCCCACTTCCACGCATGTCGTGCGCGCCGATGTCCGCACCGGAGCTGTGTCGGCACCACTCGACATCCCCGGCGATGTACCGCCCAGCAGCATCACCGCCTTGCCCTACGGTTGGGCGTGGGTTCCGGCAAAAGGTGACCGCGTTGTTGTCGAACAAAACGGAAAGCGCCACGACATCGTGAAGTCGCCGTGGTTTGAAAACTTCATTCAGGTTGATGCGTCGCCTGACGGATTACAACTCGCGATTGTCGGATGGGGTGCTTCTACGCGCGACACGCTGCGACTTGATGTTGTGCCGGTTTTGGGTGGTACCGCAGTCCCATGGTCACGCCATTTTGCCGAAATCGGAAATTCCAGTTGGGTATCCGATGGCACACTTGCGTTCCTGATGTGGCCCACCACCACGGCCGTCTCGGTTCTTCACGTCACGGCGCCTGGTCAAGAGAAGAATCTTGGCACAGTTCGACACGTGGCGCGCGCCATGTCCGTCTCGCGCGACCTCAAGCGCGCCACGATCATGGCGCGCGAGATTCGTGCCGATGCGTGGATGTTTCGGGTGGTGAAACCGTAGTGAGACGCAGTCGTTCGCGAGTCACTCGATCATTTCGAATCCAGCCGTCGCGAAGTGTTTGTCCACCGCTAGTGCACGTGTAATTCCTTCGCGCTTCATGATTTCAAACGAGATCGCGTCGCAGAGCGAGAACTGCTGGTCGCGATACACATCGATCCATCGCTCGATCGCGGACATAACCAGGTCACCGTCCACTGGCAGCACGACATGCGTCGGATCACGTTGCACCGCTTCGATTGCGTCACGTGCCCTGTCACGCCCAAGGAGCTTCAGGAAAAGTGAATGCGATTCGCCAAGGACGAGTGGCGTTGTCACAATGCGATAACCCTGTCGCACCGCGGCGACGTAAGCCGCATGCGCGCTAGTGTGATGCGTCTGTGTGCGCACGGCCGCGGACACCCACGCGGATGTATCAAGAAACACCACCCGCTTCATTTCTTGCCGCGTTTGGGCTTAGGCGGCGGCCCCGCTTTCGACCACGCCTCCCTTTCCCAATCAGCCAGAAACTGATCATGATCCTCGGCGACATTGCTCAGCTCAGTGCTTGGTGATTCCACCCACGCATTTTCAAGAAACGCGAGGGCCGGACTTTCCTCGGCAAGGACCTCGGCGGCAAAACGGCGGAGCCCACGACGCAACACTTCGGTGCGCGGGAGGCCTGTGACCACGGCGACACGATCCAAGGCGGCGCGATCGCTTTCGGTGAGGTAAACCTGAACCGGCTCGCGGATAACTCCGGGAGATTTTCGAGTGTTCATACAAATAAATGTAGTGACTAAATGTATAAATGCACGTAGAAATAGTTCTCTGGGGCTGCCAGTTGCTGCAGAGTGGGCGGAAGGTTGCCGGTGATCGCACTAGAGCACTTTGTAAGGCAAAGCAAAGCTCGCCCGTCGAGAGCCCGAACGAAGGGAGGCTCGTAGTGAAGCAGTGGCTCAAACGCGCACGCGGCGCAGTCGGAATGGGACTGATCTGGGCCGTGGTCTGGGCGCCCGTTGCGGTGTTGGTCGGAATCCTGATTATCGATCCGACCGACTCTATGGACGAGATGTGGTGGATGGTCGGAGCAATTCCCGGCTTCCTTTCTGACGAAACCCTGAGCGGCGAAGCGAGTCTTCGAGACGTCCAAAGTCTGCATACGAAGCGCTTGCAACAATTGCGTCCACGTCCTTCGTTGGCCGCACTGTCGGCAGGACTGCCAGCGTGTGAAGTAATGGTGCGATTGCAGTTCTCTCCATCCCTCGAATAGTTAGAAATCGAGATCCTTTCCGACTTACCGCTTCCGCAACGGATCCCGCGTCGGTGAGTCATCCTCGTTCCACGAGAACGGCGCCCCTTTCACCTTGCGCGGATACACCTCATCCAGATTGGTCGCGTCATACAGACGACCATTCTTCATGACGTAACGAATCGCAGTGGTGTTCTGCAGGTTGTCGACGGGATTGCGACTGAAAATGACGAGGTCGGCCAGCTTGCCGGTTTCGATCGATCCCAGATCTTTTGACAAACCGAGAGCGCGCGCACCATGGACGGTTGCCACTTTGAGCGCGTCCATCGGCGTCATGCCATTTCCCATGCCGATGTTCCACAATTCCCAGTGAAATCCAATGCCTTGCTGCTGTCCGTGCGAGCCAACACCGGCGGTGCCGCCTGCATCGATCAACCGTTTGATATCACCACCCATCAGCTGCATGCCGTACTGCGAATCGTGAAACCATCCAGCCTGACCCATGGTTGTCACGGCTCCCGACGAACCACCGCGCCGAAGAATCTTTCCTTCGAGATCACTCCACGGCGTGAACAACTGCAACTTGGCGTCGTTCAACAAATCCTGCTTCTCGTACCAGTAGTTCTCCGACCACGGCGCACCGTACGCCACGATAATCGTCGGCGTGTACGCCATGCCCGATTCGGCAATCAACCGAATGACGTCCGACTGCAACGGATAGGTTGGAATGGAATGTTCATGACCACTGTACCCGTCAATCGCCTCCGTGATGTTCATCTTCACGTCAAGTCCGCCTTCGGTCGTGGGCATGAGCCGCAATTCATTCGCCGCCTGAATGACCCATTGCCGCACTTCGCGATTGCCCGTCTGATACTCCTTGATCGTCTTGGTATCGTAGTACTCGGCGTATCGCTTGAGCACCGTGCGCGCGTTTTCCAGACTGCGAATATTCTCCGCCGCAAAAACACCTGGGCCCGTGCTGTAGATGCGCGGCGCCAACACCTTGCCCGCCTTTTCCTGATCTTCGTACGTCAACACGTCGGTGCTGCCCGTTTGCGGATCACGCGCTGTCGTCACACCGTACGCGAGATTGGCCGCGTAGCTCCACAACTGATCGCGATGAATGCCGTTGGTGACGCGCAAATGCGCGTGTGTATCAACGAACCCTGGTGATACCGTCATTCCCTTCAAGTCAAACGATTGCGCACCCGCCGGAACCTTGACGGCGCCACTCTTTCCAACACCAACAATACGATTGTTGGTGATCACAATGTCACCACGCTCGATGACATTGGCGCCACCCATCGTAAGAATGCGCGCATTGCGCAACACGACACTGGTCTTGGGAATATCTCGTTCGGCCGTAAGACGAATGCGAGTCTCCACCGCTTTATACGCGGGTCGCGCCACAGCGCCCCCGCCGGCCGAATCGTTTGCAGCACCGGCTGCTCGCGGCGGATTGGCTTTGCGCACGGAGTCGTCAAACGCGTAACCACGATCGATATCGTACGCCGCGTGCGCATTGCCGATGGTCCAGCGCACACTTTTACTGTCGTTGGTCCACGTTGGAAACTGCGCGCCGATGTCCGTAAGCTTCTTTGACGGAAAATCCTGATTCGCTCCCGTTCCGCCCACTGTCACCGTTGGCTCCGCGCCACCGGGCCACGGTACGTCCGGCAGGTAGTAAAGATCGAGATTCACCTGGGCCAGTACGCGTTGACCGTCGGGCGACAGTTGCATCCAGCTGGCCGTCGCGCCCCCTCCACCGCCGCCTGCACCCGTCGGTCCTGCTGGTGCGGGGCCGCGCACGCGCAACAATGACTTGATGTCGGTTCCGTCCCAGCGCATGGAGTACAATCCGCGCGCGCCGCTGAACGCAAAGATGCGTGACGTGTCACGTTTGCTGAAATGTACGGAACCCGCGTTGTTCGCAATAAAAGTACTGGTTCCGCCATTCGAGGGAATCCAGACGAGATCAGTCGCACCACCACCACGACCACCACTGCCCGTCCGAAACCCGCGCGACGGGCCACGTGCTGCAACAATGCGCGCGCCGTCCATGGTGTATACCGGACCGCTCCAGAAACCACCCTGCGGTGTCAGACGTTGTGGTTGCCCCGATCCGTCGCTCCGCACACGAGCGAGATAACCGATGGTATCCGCCCACGTTGTAAACGCGATGGACTGTCCATCCGGACTCCACGTCGGCTCAAATTCGCCAAATGTAGAATTCGTCAATCGTTTCGGTGTGCCGTTTGGATAATCCATCACGTACAATCGATCGAGCGCAACAAACGCCAGTCGTTTTCCATCCGGACTCGGGCTGGCATCGCGAATTTGCTTGACAACAAATGTCGCCGAATCCGAGATGGGATAATCAAACGCAACTTTCGGTCCCATCGCCTGCACTACATCGGCTTCGAACGGAATTTCGACCGCATTTTTATTGGCAACGTCTACCTTCCAGAACTTACCATCCCATGTTGTGACCAGATGTTTTGAATCAGGCGTGAAACTCATGCCCGGGTACACATCCAGCGTTGCGCGTGATTCCTGGTCGTCACGCTGCACGGCACCGGTCAGCCATTCTTCTTCGCTGCTGTCAAGATTGCGAATACGAAGGCGCGTGTGATCGATGTAGCGCGTGCCATACACCAACCACTTGCCGTCGGGCGAAAGTGTAGGACGGAAAGCGGAGCCCCAGCGACTTTCCTTTGCCGTGGTGAGTCCGGTTTCACGATCGTATTGCATGAGTGTGTAGTCGCCCAGTGGGGTGTTGTAGACCCAACCACCGCGGCGTTGTGCAAAGTAGATGTAACGAGCGTCTTTGCCGAACGCGGGACCCTCCTGGCGTTCGACATCGGCCGCGCCAGTGGGCGCCGGTGCCGCACTCGGACCGGCCGGACGAATCAGTTGAATGCCGGTGCCACCATTTTCCGGAAACATCCACAGCTTCTGGTTGCGCGTCGCGATGATGTAGCGGCCGTCGGGTGTCCACACCGGCGACTCATAGGTGTTCGTGTTGCCCGTGGTGATTTGCACGGTGTCTTTCTTGTCGAGCGAAATCGTCCACAGGTTGTATCCACCAGTGCGATCACTCACGTACACAATCTTTTTGCCATCCGGCGAGAAGCGAGGTTGCGCGTCGAATCCCATTCCGCGCGTGAGCGCTACCGCCTTCCCGCCGGCGATGGGCATGGTATAAATGTCGCCGAGCAAATCGAAAACGATTTTCGCCCCATCGCGGCTAACGTCCGACGACATCCAGTTGCCCACCTTGGTCGTGAACGCGAGTGTACGCGTTGGGCGAAGTGGCAGTCCCTCTTGCATCGGGTCGCGTGCGACGCGCGGGCCAGGCGCAGGGGCCGGAACCTGCGCGGCGGTAACCGACGGAACTGAGATGAGCACGGTTACGCAGAATGCGAAAGTGCGCAGAATGCGTCGGGCAATCGGCGACGGAAGCGAAAACATCGACACCATCCGGTATTGGGATCGGGCCAGGGGCGGAGCACATAACCTAGCGCACCGAAATCCCAATATCGAGCGGAAGTGGCTTGCGTCGATCACGCGGAACAATCGCGAAACAGGATCGGCATACCGCTAATTTCGCTGCCGCATCTCGAAGCGTTGGCCGAGTCACTGGGGTTCACGAATGCGGTAAGCGTGCACGACGCAGCGGCCCGCGCAGCGCGCGTCGCCCGACTCGGTCGCACCGTGCAGCCCTTCGCCCTCACCCCGGTCAAGCTCGCGGACAGTCTCTTCACGCAGCAACGCGACCGCATGTTGGCCTACGCGCGCGGCTACGGCGGTGAGGCGGACGCGCTCGCTGGCCCCGATCGCGTGCCGCCGATTCTCCGCGCCAATGCAGGACTCGACACGAGAGGCGCGCAACCGGTTGGCAGCTGGGAGAACGGCACGGGGTATTTACGCGGGCACTACGCCGGCCACTTCCTGAGCATGCTCGTGCAGTCGTATGCGGGCACGGGCGACGAGGTCTACAAACAGAAGCTCAACTACATGGTCAAAAGCCTGGCGGAATGTCAGGACGCACTTGCGGCCGCAGCAAAACTTCCAACCGCTCACGCAACAGGCAAGTTTGGTAGCGCACTCAAACCCTCGGGTTCACCAATTGGCTTGGCCGAACATGTGTCGATGCCCGCGGGCGTGGTGAACGGACTGCGCGATTTCACGACCTCGCTGTGGATTAGCCTGGCGCAACACCATCGCACGAAACTGAAAAATGGACGCACATCGCAATCACGCGCGCTGCACTACGTTCACGCTTTACATCGATGGCGCACCGGTCGCGACCAATCCGAACATGACGCTTTCGCCCGCCGACCTGGCCGGGACCAGCGGCGGAATACTCGACGGACGTCACGCGAATCAACACATTCCCCGGTTCATTGGCGCCTGCGCGCGTTCGAGCAGAACGATGTACCCGAATACAAAATGGCAGCGACGAATTTCGGGGATATGGTGGTGCCACACCGCGTGTATGCGCATGGTGGCGTCGGGGTGGGCGAAATCATTCGCAAACGTGATGTGGTGGCGGGTTCACTTTGGTCCGAACCGAACAACCATGATCACGCCGAGACGTGCGTGGCGTACAACATGCTCAAGCTGAGTTGGAATCTGTTTTTTCATGATCCCGATCCGAAGTACATGAGCTTCTACGAGCATGCACTGTTCAATCAGATTCTTGGCTCGCGTCGCGACAACACCGGCAACACGAGTCCCGAAGTCACGTACTTCGAGCCGGTGCGTCCGGGCGAACGCCGCAATTACGGCAACGCCGGCACCTGCTGCGGCGGCACCGGCATGGAGAATCACACGAAGTACCAGGACTCCATCTACTTCCGCTCGGCCGACGACGTGGTGTTGTACGTGAATCTGTACATCCCGTCCGTACTCGGGTGGCGCGAGAAAGCGTTTACAATCGAGCAGGTGACACGATGGCTCGGAAGTCGCTTACGGTGCGAGGCAACGGGCGCCTGGCGGTCAACCTGCGCGTTCCAGCATGGGTGCGGAACGGATACGTCGTGAGGGTGAACGGCGCGGCGCAGAAGATCACCGCGATTGCGGGTCGCTCCATCACGATCGATCGTGCATGGAAGACGGGCGACGAGATCGACATCGCGATGCCGATGAGTTTCCGCGCGGAACGTGCAATCGATGACGCGACGGTACAATCGATTTATTACGGGCCGACGCTGTTGACCGTGCAAGCGCCGCCGGTGACTGCGCCAGCGGGGCAGGACGCGGCCGGTGGTTCAGCGGCCACAGCTACCAATCAAACGCTCGCTGTGCTGGCGACAGTCTGAGCGCCCGGGAGGTGCCGAGGACTGTATTATTGATCTAAAATTTAAACCTTTAGACTTAAAGTTTTACAATAAAAATATATGATTAATATATGGAAATAAATCTTTACATTTACAATAGATAATTAAGCGTCTATGTTTGTTCATGCCCAAGACCTTCTCAATCACCACCGCCCAGCACCTCACTGAATACGTGCGCGCGCTGCGCAAAACGCACGGCTACACCCAGGCTGACCTTGGTCGGAAATTGGGGGTGTCGGCCATGCGCGTCGCGACGATCGAAAAAGACGTTGGGCGGCTCAGCACCAAAAGCCTCATCGCACTGCTGCAACTGCTGGATGCCAGGCTCGACCTCATAGTGGACGATGCTGCTGTGCAGCCCTCGAAGACTGCAACGCCCACGGCACGTGCCGTGAACGAACCGTCAGCGGACTACAATAGCGGACGAGCCCCGCGGTCTACCGGGGCATGGTGATGCGTCGTCGCAGAGGCACACGCCCCGCGCTCGCCGTCTGGATGAACGGCGAGCGCGTTGGCATCTGGTCACGCACCAATGCCGATGTCGAGTTGTTCGAGTACGACAACAGCTGGTTGCAATCACCGCGAACGCGGCCGCTCTCGCTCGCCATGCCGTTTCTGCCGGGGAACGAATCGCACCGTGGCGAGCACGTCGCCGCCTGGTTTGAAAATCTGCTGCCCGACAACGACGAAATTCGAAGGCGCATCGCGACCCGGTTCTCCGTCAAAAACAACACGCGTAGTCTTCTCGCCGAAATTGGTCGTGATTGCGTCGGTGCCGTGCAAATTCTGCTGCCGAACGACGTACCATCGCAAACAGCCGCGCTTGATGCGCATCCACTGACCGAAGCCGAAGTCGCGCGCGTGCTGCGCGGCGTCACGAGTGGTTCGACATTCGGGATGGCTGAAACCACCAACGATGACTTTCGAATTTCTATAGCGGGAGCGCAGGAAAAAACCGCGCTCTTGCAGAAGAACGGAAAGTGGTATCACCCGCGCGGCTCCACGCCATCAACACACATTCTCAAATTGCCGCCGGGATTTGTTGGCGGTACGCGAGACGATCTGCAACACTCGATCGAAAACGAATGGCTCTGCTTGCAATTGCTGAACGCGTTGGGGTTTAACGTTGCGCGAACACACATGGCTTCGTTCGCCGATGACGTCAGTACCGAACAGGCGCTCGTCGTTGAGCGTTTTGACCGCCAATGGACGCCCGATGCACAGGCAATTGTACGCTTACCACAGGAAGATCTCTGCCAGGCTACCGGAACTCCTCCTGACAGGAAATACGAAAACGAGGGCGGCCCCGGCATTCGAGCCATTCTTCCGTTGTTACGCGCAGGGAATGCACCAACAGACGACGTGCGCGCCTTCGTGCAGGCGCAGCTCGCGTTCTGGCTGTTGGCCGCCATCGATGGCCACGCGAAGAACTTCTCATTGTTTCTGCTGCGGAACGGAGGTTATATGCTCACGCCCATGTATGACGTCATATCGGCGTGGCCGTTTATTGGACATCAGGCAAACAAGCTTCCAATGCGACGCGCAAAACTGGCAATGGCAATTCGCTGCAAGAACCCGCACTACGAACTGCATCGCATAACAGTTCGGCACTGGAAGTGCCTGTGCGATGAAAGCGGTGTGCCGTTCGAAGCAATGAACACGCTGGTTGAGCGGGTACCCAACGCCATTGCCAGCGTCGCATCGATCCTTCCTGCGGCATTTCCGGAAACCGTGTGGGAAGCGATCACCAACGGACTGCAATTACAAGCGGAGCGTTTCCATTCGGGATTGAAGGCAGCTCCATAGGTCAGTGCTATCGCACCATTCTACTGCTCCCACTCCGCTGGCTCGGGAAACACCGCCTGGTACTTTGCACTGCGCCGCGGCTCGGCCATCATCGGCGCCACGGTGTCGCGCCACGTCGCGTAATGCAAGGTCTCTTTGTGCAAACCCTGATCTGCCGACGTGCGGTAAATCTCGATCAGAAGAAATCGCGTGGGGTCGTCATCCTGCTGGATGACATCGAATCGGATGATACCTGGCTCGTTCACGCTGTGTCGCGCGTTCTCGAGCGTGGCGGCGGTGAAGGCGTCGACCAGGTCGGGCTTCACGCATACGAAGACGTGTACGATGATCATGCGCGCATAATAGCTGTTACGCTGCGACTGCGCGTCCCCGTCCGTTCGCCTTTGCCTCGTACAGTGCCGCATCGGTGCGCGCCATCCACGCCGACACGCTCTCGCCCGTCTGCAACTCCGAATATCCGATGCTCACGCCAATGCGTACCGCGTCGGCCACGCCGTGCGATGCCAGCGCCGCCACATTCCCCACCAGGCGGTTGGCCAGGCGTTCAGCAATTTCCTGCTTCGTTCCGGGCAACAGCGCGACGAACTCGTCGCCACCTATGCGACACAGCTCATCCGAGTCATGCAGGAACACCTTCGAGAGGCAGGTTGCGAAGGAAGTGAGCGCAACGTCGCCGGCCGAATGTCCCAAGGTGTCATTGACCTGCTTGAGGCCATCGAGATCCATCATCAGCAGTGAAAGCGGAGTGCGGCTGATCGCATGCAAGTGCATGGCGCGTTCAATCGCGACTTCAAACCGCTTGCGGTTACCCAACCCAGTCAGTGCATCGGTTTCGCTGTCGCGTTGCGCCTCTTCCAACTCCGTTCCCAACACTCTGATCCGCTCCGCCAGTGCGGCAAATGACGCATGCTGCTGATCGCGACGCGTGCGCGAGATGTGGTCGATCGAGTTGAGCGCCTGCATCACTTCGTCCTTCACAGCGCCCGTTTCAATTCCCTGAATCGCGTGTTCTACGCGCTTCAATTGTGCGGCCGTGGCGGAGTCGGCCACATGGTCTGCCTGGACGGCCGCGTGTACGCGATTCACGCACGTCCAGAGACACTCCCGCAAATCCGTCAGCGCCGATTCCGCCAACTGCTTCTCGACGCGACGAAGATCCGCAAACGCTCGCGCCGCACCATTGAAATTCCGCTGGCCAAACGCGCCGTGTTCGGTGACGTTTTCGCGGCCGGCTACTGGGACGCCCAGTACCGCATGACGTCGCCACGGCTCCAGTTCCGCCAGCACATGCGATGCCGGGCGGCCCGGCAGGTCAAAGCTGCCTTGGCCGTATACAGACAGCACCTGACCGAACGCATCCAACAAGGGTCCGATGTCGATGTCGGTGTCGGTGTCGGTGTCGGTGTCGGTGTCGGTGTCG
>Ga0105047_10005785_pt1 | contig 21108 bp, 24 predicted proteins | sample MAT04_FD_78384 | JGI IMG/M metagenome (GOLD analysis project Ga0105047, IMG submission 78384) | Freshwater microbial communities from Lake Fryxell liftoff mats and glacier meltwater in Antarctica - MAT-04 (megahit assembly) | ecosystem: Environmental > Aquatic > Freshwater > Ice > Liftoff... | reverse complement strand
GCCTGCGTCATCGACCGGGAAAGCCTATCCGGGGCTGCGAAGTTCATCCTCGCCCGCCGCGAGAGGGCGGCCGAAGTCGCGGAATGGCTGCGGGAGCGCCTGCCGGCCTCTTTCGTCGCGGTGATGGCGCAGTTCCCCGGATACGAGGCTCCGATCGTCGCCCCTGCGCCCGGGCTTCCGAGCTTCTGACTAGACCCTGATCCGCGCCGATAGAAGCGCGGCGCATGGTCCAGCCTTCTGAATTTCCGCGTGATTCACGCTTTTCGTTGATTCCACCTCAAGCGATCACGCTCTAGACCTCGACGACGACGTAGTCTTCCTCGACGCGCACCGGGAAGGTCTCCGCCTGCAGCGTCTCGCCCTTCTCCACGCAGGCGGGGAAGGCGCGCACCTTCATTCGGCGCGGATCAAAGCGCGACTTGCCGGTGCGGATGTCGAACTCCCAGGCGTGCCAGGGACAACGAATGATCTCGCCCGCGCGGCCATAGCTGTATTCACCCGGGCAGGGGCTTTCCACCAGGCCCATGACGGGGCCGAGTGCCAATGACCCGCCCTGGTGCGGGCACCTGTCGGAGAGCGCGAAGAACTCGCCACCGAGGTTGAAAACCACGACGCGCTTGCCGTCCGCCTCAATGAGGCGGCGTTCGCCGGGCGGTATATCCGCAACGGTGCCGACGACGTGCCGCATCTCAGAATCCGTATAGCTTCCGCGCGTTCCCGCCGTAGATGGCGGCACGATGCGCCTCAGGGATGAAGCTCGGAATCGCCGTCCGCGGGTCGTCGAAATCCCAGTGCGGATAGTCGCTCGCGTAGAGGATCTTGTCCCAGCCGATCCAGGACATGCAGTCGAGCAATTGCTCTGGCCGTGGCGGTTCCTCGATGGGCTGGGTGCTGACCCAGATCTGCTCGCGGATTTGTTCGGAGGGGGCGCGCTTGATGTGCGGAATCTCGTCCTTCAGCGTCGGCCAGTGCTTGTCGAGCCGCCAGGCGACGCTGGGCAGCCAGCCGAAGCCGCATTCGATGAGGATGAAGCGCAGCCTGGGGAAGCGCTCGAGCACGCCCTCCAGCACCAGCGAATTCACGAGAGACTGGCAGGAGGTCGCATGCTCGCTCACTTCCTCGATGTAGAAACTCGGCCAGCCGCCGTTGGTCATGGCCCAGCCGCTGTAGCCAAAGGCGTGGATGGCGATGGGCAGGCCCACCTCCTCGGCTGCTTCGAAGATCGGCCAGTATTTCGGATTGCCGAGCGGGTGCGAGGTGCGGCTCATGATCAGCACCTGACAGAACCGGGCGTCGCCGCCACGCCTGCGGATCTCGCGCGCACTCGCCTCGGGGTCCTCGTAGGGAACGACGATGCTTGCCTTCAGGCGGGATTCGCGATCGACCCAGGCGGCCAGTTGCAACTCGTTCACGGCATGCGCCATGGCGACGGAGAAGGGGTTGTTCTGGTCGCCCTGCGCGGTCGGCTGCAACGGGTTCAGCACGCCGATGTCGATGCCGTGGAAGTCGAGATGCTGGCGCGCCACGAAGTCGAGGTCACTGGCCGGGGTGCCGTTCTCGGGCCAGGCGTCGCGCCGGCAAGCGAGGGGCTGCGACTTGAAATAGGGTGTGCCCTTCACGAATCCGTGCCGCGGGCGGATGCCGAAGGTGTGCAGGCGCTGGCGCATTTCGGCCGAGAGAAAGGGGTCGTAGTCATGCAGCGAGCGCGGACGCGGATGGATATCCACGTCGATCAGGCCTTGCGTGGCGGCGAGTGGCCGGCCGGGTGCGGATTGTGGGCGGATGACGTTCATCGCACGGTCTCCATGGCCAGCCGAGTATAGGTCGAAAGCGCGTTGTCCACGCAGATTTTCCGCGCGAGGCCGGCATCGATGCCCGGCGGCAGCCTGGGCGGCCCATCGAACTGCCAGTGCGGCCAGTCACTTGACCAGAGCAGCATCTCGTCGCTGCCGAGGTGGTCCATTACGCGCCGCACCGTATCGGCGTCATCGGGCGCATCGAAGGGCTGGATGGAGAGGCGGACGTTCTCGCGCACCACGTCGAAGGGGTTGCGGTCGAGCCAGGGAACCTCGAAGCGCACGCCCTTCCAGCCCTTGGTCAGCCGCCACATGAAGGCCGGCAGCCAGGAGACGCCGGATTCGAGCAGCACGACCTTCAGCGTCGGGAACTTCACGAAGACGCCCTCGGTGATGAGCGAGGCGAGCGTGCTCTGGAAGGCCTGCTGGTTGGCCGCGTAGTCCTCGGCGTACCAGGACGGCCAGCCAAGCGACGTCACCGGGTTGCGGTAGCAACTGCCGGCATGGATGGCCAGCGGGAGGCCGTGCCGCACCAGCGCCTCGAACATCGGCCAGTTGTGGCGGCGGCCGAGCGGCGTTTCGCCCATGACGAGGACCATCGCCTGCACGAAGCGCGGATCGGGCGCGCAGCGCTCGATTTCGGCCACGGCGTGTTCGGGGTTGAACATCGGCAGGATGATCGAAGCCGCGAGGCGGGGGTCGGCTTCGAGCCATTCCGCGCGCGTCCAGTCGTTCAGCGCGGAGGTGAAGGCGTGGGCCATGTCCTCGTTGAAGACCAGCTGTACGCCGTAAAGAGGGGTCACGATGCCGCGCGCGACGCCCCAGGGCTCCAGCACTTGCTCGCGCAGGAGTTCGACGCTCGACGCGGGCCAGGCAGCATGCGGCCGCCAGTCGGCGCGCACGGATTTGGGCGAATTTGGCGGATAGGACTGGGTGTCGAAACCTTCCATCCCGCGTAGCGCGATCTGGTCGCGCCAGAGCGGCGCCAGGTATGGGGCGAGTGCGGAAAGCCCCGGCACCATGGGATGCAGATCGACGTCGATCGAGCCTTGGGGCAGATCCATGCGCGTTTCCTCTGGCGCGAGCTTGCCATGGGCAAGCCCGCGCGGGAAGCCGCCGTTACCAGCCGCGGTTGTAATGGCCGCGCGGCGGCGGACGGCGGTAATAGCCGCGCGGCCCCTGCGGCGTGGTGATGGCGCCGACCGCGGCACCCGTAAGGCCGCCTGCGATCGCGCCGATCGCCGCACCCTCGCCACCACCGGCGAGGGCGCCGATGGCCGCACCGCCGCCAGCGCCGATCAGGGCGCCACCTGCGGCACGCTGGCCCGGGCTGTAGGGGTTGGTGCAGGCCGCCGTGGAGAGGGCCAGGCCGCTCACCACCACCGCCAGTCGAAGCTTGCTACCCATCATCGTCAGTCTCCTCAGAGTGAACAAATGTGGATCTTCCGATCCACGATAAGGTCCTGGTAGGCGGATCGGGTTGCCGCGAGCCGGGGATTGGCTTGATGGGCGGCTAATGCCGCTTCATCGGCGTAGACCTCCATAAGCAGTACCCTCGACAGATCGGGGCCATTCTTTCCTCTCGGCTGCAGCACCTCGAAGCGCTCACATCCGGGCTCTTCACCTAATGTACCGTCCGCATGTGTTCTCATGATGGCGACAAATGCAGCATGCGTGTCCGGTTTGAGTTGGAATTCAACCACGAGTGCGATCTTGGCCATCGGCTTACTCCTTGCGATAACGCCATGGCACACGCACTCTGCGGCCACGTCAATCTCGCATCGGCGGGCATGTGGTGGCATATCCCTCCCCAACAGGAGGAAACATCATGCCAAGCTTCACCCGCCGCACCCTCGGCGCCTCACTCTCCGTGCTTGCGGCGCCCGCCTTCGCGCAGGGCGGCTTTCCCTCGCGCAACATCGCCATCGTGGTGCCCTTCGCGCCGGGCGGCAGCACCGACGTGATCACGCGCCTGATGGCCGAGCGCATGACGGCGACGCTGGGCCGCGCCGTGCAGGTCGAGAACCGCCCGGGCGGCAACACCATCGTCGGCGCGGAGGCCGTGGCCCGCGCCCAGCCCGATGGGCACACGCTGCTCATGGCCGCCGGCACCACGCTGACCGTGAACCCGATCATCCACCGCAACCTGCCCTACAAGGTCGAGGACTTCGCGCCGGTCACCCTCTGCACGACCTTCCCCTTCGCCGTCATCGCGCGCGAGAACGGCCCGCGCGACGTGGCCGCGATGATCGCTGCCGCGCGCGCCGCTCCCGGCCGCATCACCTACGGTACCAACGGGCCAACGACACTCACCAACGTCGCGATGCTGATGGTGCTGGAGCGCCTGGGCATCACCATGCAGGACGTGACCTACCGTGGCGACGCCGCCCAATTGAACGACTTCCTGGCCGGCAACCTCGACCTGCTGGTGGTCGCGGGCAGCACGGCCATGCCGGTGTTCCGCAACAACCAGGGCCGCATCCTGGGCTGGACCAGCGCGCAGCGCGTGCCCTCCACCCCCGACGTGCCCACTTTCGCCGAGACGGCGCCGGGCCTTGAGGCGCTGAGCTGGTTCGGACTGCTGGCGCCGGCCCGCACGCCGCCCGCAGCGATCGAGGCGGTGAACGCGGCGGCCGTCGCTGCACTCGGCGATGCGCGCATCCGCGACCGGCTGACGAATGACGCGCAGTTCGTGTTCGGCAGCACGCCGGCCGATTTCGGTAAGTTCCTGGCCGACCAACTCGTCGCCTGGCGACCTGTGCTGAGCCGCATGGAAGTGCCGTTGAACTGAGTGGCGGGACGGGCGAGAGCCCGTCAGCCTCCCCGCGTGCGGGTCCGGCGCAGGTCGTAGAGAATCTGGCAGTCACCGCGGCCGGGATGGCTGCCGGTGAAGCGCCGGGCGTTGTTCGGCCCCTCGAAGATCTGCCCCGTCCCTGCGCCGAACAGGCCGAAGCTCGGAAGGGTCACTGCGCCGGTCGGGCCCACGGCGGCGTCGAGCGACGGATCGCCAGGCAGGGCCGGAATGATGAGACGGGCGCCCTGCAGCTCGGCCGTGACGCGTTGCTGGCCCGAACGGCCGGTCCGGCGACATTCCTGCAGGCGCGTGCCCTCATAGGTGCCGTCATGCGGGCTGGCGCGCTGCGCCTCGGCCTGGGGCACGGGCAGCAGAAGAGCAGGCAGCAGCAGGAGCGCGGAGAGCCAAAGAACTCGCATGTTCAATTTCCGAAGCGGTTGGTGCGCGGAAAGCCGTTGGGTGGCGCCTTGCCGGCGCCCGCCCGGTTGCCGCGCCAGGTGGTGAGGTCGGTCTCGACGCGCACGCGCTCGCCGAGCTGCCAGCTGAGGCCCTCGGCCTTGGCGAAGACCTTTGCATCGGCCAGGCCGCCATCCTTGTAGGATTGCAGCTGCACGCCGCGGCCGCGCGTCATCACCGGGAGTTGGTCGATCGGGAAGACCAGCAGCTTGCGGTTCTCGCCGATCACGGCGACGAGGTCGCCCTGTGCTTCCACGCAGAGGGCCGCACGGGCGGCACCCTCCAGCACCAGCACCTGCTTGCCCGTGCGCTTCTCCGCCATCAGTTCCGCGCCCTCGACGAGGAACCCCTTGCCGTCCGTGGCGGCGACCAGGAAGCGCTCGCCGTCGGCGGGGAGGAACATGGCCAGTACATTGTCCTCGTTCGGCAGTTCGACGATGAGGCGCAACGGTTGGCCGTCGCCGCGGCCGCGCGGCAGCGTGTCGGCGCGAAGCGTGTAGGCCTTGCCGTTGCTGGCGAAGATGACGAGGCGGTCGGTGCTTACCGCGTGCAGGCGCAGCGCCAGCTCGTCGCCCTCCTTGAAGCGCAGCTCCGCATCCTCGGCGACGTGGCCCTTGAGCGCGCGGATCCAGCCCTTGTCGGACAGCACGATGGTCAGCGGCTCGCGCTCGATGAAGGCGCTCTCGTCCACCACGATGGCGGGCTGGCCGGAGCCGATCACCGTCCGCCGATCGCCCAGCGCGCCGCTGCCGAACTTCTTGCGCGTCTCCTCGATCTCCGCGCCGATGGTGGCCCAGCGCTTCGCTTCACTGCCGAGCAACGCCTGGAGCTGTTTCTGCTCCCTCGTGAGCTTGGTGTGCTCGCGCTGGATTTCCATCTCCTCCAGCTTGCGCAGCGCACGCAGCCGCATGTTCAGGATGGCCTCGGCCTGGACTTCCGTCAGGTTGAAGGCGGCCATCAGCTTCACGCGCGGCTCATCCTCGGTGCGGATGATGCGGATCACCTCGTCGAGGTTGAGGTAGGCGATGAGATAGCCTTCGAGCACCTCCAACCGCCGCGCGATGGCAGCCAGGCGATGGCTCGTGCGCCGCTGCAGCACCACGTGCCGGTGGTCCAGCCAGGCGCGCAGCACGTCACGGAGCGACATCACGCGCGGCGTGCGGTTCGCGTCCAGCACGTTCATGTTGAGGCTGAAGCGGCTTTCCAGCTGCGTCGCGCGGAACAGCGTCTCCATCAGCACGGCGGGCTCCACCGTGCGGTTGCGCGGCTCGAGCACGAGGCGGACGATCTCGGTGCTTTCGTCGCGCACATCGGCGAGCAGCGGGAGCTTCTTCTCCTCCAGCAGCAGCGCCATCTGCTCGATCAGCTTGGACTTCTGCACCTGGTAGGGGATCTCGGTGACGATGATGGTCCAGGCGCCGGCCTTGCCCTTCTCCACCTCCCACTTCGCGCGCAGGCGGAAGCCGCCGCGGCCCGTCGCATAGGCCTCGGCGATGGAATCCGCACTCTCCACCAGCACGCCGCCGGTCGGGAAATCCGGGCCCGGCACGTGCTTCAGCAATTCCTCGTGGCTGATCTGCGGATTGCCGATCAGCGCCAGGGCCGCGCCGCAAAGCTCGCCCGCATTGTGTGGCGGGATGCTGGTCGCCATGCCGACGGCGATTCCGTTCGCGCCATTGGCCAGGAGGTTCGGGAAGGCTGCCGGCAGCACCACCGGCTCGCGGTCCTCGCCATCATAGGTGGCGCGGAAATCGACCGTGTCCTCGTCGATGCCTGAGAGCAGCGCCTGCGCCACCTCGGTCAGCCGCGCCTCGGTGTAGCGCATGGCGGCCGCGTTATCGCCGTCGATGTTGCCGAAATTGCCCTGGCCCTCGACCAGCGTGTAGCGGGCCGCGAAATCCTGCGCCTGGCGCACCAGCGCCTCATAGATCGAGCTGTCGCCGTGCGGATGGTACTTGCCCATCACGTCGCCCACGATGCGCGCGCATTTCTTGAAGCCACTGGCGGGGTCGAGCTTCAACTGATGCATCGCCCAGAGCAGGCGGCGGTGCACGGGCTTCAGCCCGTCCCGCACGTCGGGCAGCGAGCGCGCCATGATGGTGGACATGGCATAGGCCAGGTAGCGCTCGCTCAGCGCGTCGCCGAGGCGGGTCTCGCGGATGTCGCCGCCTTCCTTTGCGATGGTGTCGTCGGGCATTCTCAGCTTCCAATCATGGCCGTCAGCCGGTCCTGCAGCATGACCCGCGCCGTGGGGAGCGGGCGATGCTGGTGGCCGAAGGCGTCTCGGGCAAGGAAGAAGCCTGTCAGGCGGAGTCCTGCAAGCCATTCCTCCGCATTCGAGGGCTGCGCGGCGTCACGCAGGAAGGCGGGCAGTGCCAGCAGCCGGTCCGCGTAGGGCCCGCCCGCGGCAGCACTCACTGCGCGAGCCGACTTCGGCGAAACCCAGACCAGGTTCTCGGTGACGCCGGTGGCGGCGCAGCTTGCGAGATCCAGCCCGTAGCCGAGTTCAGCGAGCAGCGCGGCTTCCCAATGCACCAGCATGGGCAGCGCCTGGTCAGGGCCGCGCGCGAGCCCGGCGATGACCTGGACGAGGCCATGGAAACAGGCCGGATGCGCCTCGCGCTCGGGCAGGGCGCCATCGGCAACTGCGCAGGCGCCCGACAGCACGGCCAGCGCCAGCGGGTCATCCAGGGCGCGCGAGGCGGCGGCGTGGACCATTTCGCCCGAGACGATGCCGAGTTGCTCGGGCAGGCGCGCCACCCAGCGCGCCTCGACCAGATTGCCTGGCTGCCACAGCGCCCCTTGCCCGCGCGATGCGCCGCCCTTGGCGAGGCCCGCGTGCCGGCCATGCTGCTCGGTCAGCAGCGTGACGACCGCGCCGCCCTCGCCAAGGGGGCGGGTGGCGAGGACGATGGCCGGAGCTTCCCATTGCGTGGAAATCGTCGTGCCCTCAGGCGCGCATCAGCACGCTTGGCTTGCGGTTTTCGGGAGCGTGGCGCTCCGTCGGGTTCCGCCTGTGTTCAACCGTCATCGTCCAGGCCCAGGGCGCGGATCCGCCCCCCTTCCTCATCCCAGCCCGGCCGCTCCTTCACATTGAGAAACAGGTGGATCGGGCGGTCCAGCAGCGCGGTCAGTTCAATCCGCGCCCGGCGGCCGATCTCCTTGATGCGGGCGCCGCCCTCGCCGATCAGGATGGCCTTCTGCGTAGCGCGGGCGATGTAGATGGTGCAATCCACGCGGGCGCTGCCATCGGGCCGTTCCGTCCATTGCTCGGTCTCCACGCTCGCGTGGTGCGGCACTTCCTCATGCGTCTGGCGCAGGATCTGCTCGCGCACGACCTCGGCGGCGAGCATCCTGTTTGGCAGGTCGCTGAGCTCGTCCTCGGGGAACATCCAGGGGCCGGGCTGCATCGCCTCGGCGAGCTTCGCGCGCAGCCGGTCCAGGCCGCGGTTCTTCTCGGCCGAGATCATGAAGGTTTCGGCGAAGGGCAGCATCTCATGCAGGCTGGCCGCGAGCGGCAGCAGCGTCTCGGGCGGGATCAGGTCCACCTTGTTGAGCGCCAGCCACACCACGCGCTTCTGCTGCGCCAGGCGGTCGATGATGCTGCGGACCAGTTCCGTGATGCCGGTCTTGGCATCGATCAGGAGGAGCGCGAAATCGGCGTCCTTGGCGCCGCCCCAGGCGGCCGAGACCATCGCGCGGTCCAGCCGGCGGCGGGGGACGAAGATGCCGGGCGTGTCCACCAGGACGATCTGCGCGTCGCCTTCGATCAGCACGGCGCGGACACGGAAACGTGTCGTCTGCGGCTTGGGCGAGACGATGGTCACCTTGGTGCCGGCCATTGCATTGACCAGCGTGGACTTGCCCGCATTGGGCGCGCCCAGGATGGCGACGAAGCCGCAGCGCTGATGGGTCTTCGGTGCTTCGCTCAACTGCCGATCCCCGCAAGCCATGCCTCGGCCGCGGCTTGCTCGGCCGCGCGCTTGTTCTGCCCATGGCCGATGGCCTCGCGCCCCGCGGCGACGACATGGGCCTCGAAGCGGCTTTCATGCCCTTCGCCGCCCACCGAGATGCAGAAATAATCCGGCAATCCAAGGCCGCGCTTCAAGGTCCACTCCTGCAATTCTGTTTTCGGCGAGCGGGGCGGGCGCGCATGGGCCTGGACGGCCACGAGCCATTCACGTCGCACCACGGCACGCGCCGCCGGCAATCCGCCATCGATATAGAGTGCCGCCAGCACCGCTTCCAGCGCATCGGCCAGCGCCGTCGCATTGCCGCGCAGATTGGTGCGCTTCTGCGAAGGAGGCAGGCGCAGCACCCGCGCCAATCCGATGCCCTCCGCGATGGGTGCCAGCACGTCGCGAGAAACCAGCAGCCCGAAGCGCTTGCCAAGGTCCCCCTCGTTCTCGTGGGGGTGGAGTTCGGCCAGCCACTCCGCCATGCAAAGGCCAAGCACGCGGTCGCCCAGGAATTCCAGACGCTCGTTCGTCTTGGAGGCGCCCGCCTCGCCGGCTGAGGAGGCATGCGTCAGTGCCGTCACCAGCAGCGCGCGGTCCTGGAAACGATGGCCGAGACGCTCCTCCAGTCCGGCCAGCGCGTCGCTCATCGCACCGCGCTGAGCAGGCGGGAGTAGCGGATGGCGAAGGGCCAGCCCCACACCTCCCACCAGCGTGCGCTGCCATCGACCGAGAAGAAGATGAACTCGGCGCGGCCGACCAGATTCTCGATGGGAATCATGCCGACGGCGCTCGGCACGCGGCTGTCGAGGCTGTTGTCGCGGTTGTCGCCCATCGCGAAGACGTGGCCTGCGGGCACGCGGAACTCGGGCGTGTTGTCGAGCGGGCCGTCATCCGATTGCTCGATGATGAGGTGCGAGCGGCCGCCGGGCAGGAATTCCCGCCGCAGTTGCACCGTCATGCGCGGGCCATCGCCCTCGGCCACGAAGGGGCCCAGCTGCTCGATCCGCACCGGCGCGCCGTTGAGGTGCAGCACGCCGCGCCGCACCTGCACGACGTCTCCGGGCAGGCCGATGATGCGCTTGATGTAATCCTGCGAAGTGTCGCGCGGGAGCTTGAACACGGCCACGTCGCCCCGCTGCGGCACCGCACCCCAGATGCGGCCCGAGAACAGGTTGGGGCTGAACGGCATCGAGTGGCGCGAATAGCCGTAGGAGTACTTCGACACGAACAGGTAGTCACCCACCAGCAAGGTGGGAATCATGGAGCCCGACGGAATGTTGAAGGGCTCGAAGGCGACGGTACGGATGCCTATGGCAATCAACGCCGCGTACACGATGGTCTTGATGCTCTCGAGCCAGCCGCCCGACTTCTTATTCGCCATCAAGATCGTGCTTTTCGCCATGAGAGGGTTGACCGCGAGCGGTGCCGTTGGATCGGGTGCGGTGGGGATCAAGCGCAGGGGGGCGCGGGTGTCAAGGAACGGGCACGGCCGTGATGATCACGATGGCGCTCGCATAGGGGTATTCGTCGGTCATGGTCAGCGCGATCTCGGCGCGGTGGCCCGGCGGCGTCATGGCGGCGAGGCGTGCCGCGGCGCCACCGGTCAACCGCAGCGTGGGCTGGCCCGAGGGCAGGTTGACCACGCCCAGATCCTGCATGAAGACACCGGCGCGGAACCCGGTGCCGAGCGCCTTGCTGGCAGCCTCCTTGGCCGCGAAGCGCTTGGCGTAGGTGCCGGCGCGGATGCGCTCGGTGCGCCGCTCGGCCTTGGCGCGCTCGACGGGCGTGAACACCCGCTCCAGGAAACGCGTGCCATGGCGCTCCATCACCGACTCGATGCGGCGGATGTCGCAGACATCATTGCCGATGCCGAGGATCATTCCGCGCTGCGCGGCCTGGCCCGGCGCACTAGCCGCGCGCCCGATCGACGCGGACCACGCCCTCGCACACCCGCAGCGTGCCCATCACCTCGGCCAGGTGGCGCGTGTCGCGCACTTCCACGTCCAGGTTCAGGTCGCATTCCTCGTCGTCGCGGCGGACCAGGCGGAGGTTGGTCAGCACCCCCTTTTGCTTGCTGATGGCGTTGGCGACGGCCGAAAGAAGCTGCGGCCCATTCACCGCGGCCACCGAGAGGCGAACCGTGTGGGTGGCGGGGTCCACGGCGCCCTGCTCCCAGTCCACGTCGAGGAAACGCTCCGGCGTCGCCGCGAAATTCTCCAGCATGTGGCACTCCTGGGTGTGGATCGTCACACCCTTGCCCGTGGTGACGATGCCCACGATGCGGTCGCCGGGGATGGGGTGGCAGCACTGCGCGAAATGCAGCTGCATCCCCGCCACCACGCCCGTAATGGGGGCCGAGGGCACCGAAGTCGTGTTGTTCCGCCCGAGCCGCCCGCGCGGCGAGACCAGCGCCATCGGCTCCACCGCGCGCTGCGGTGCACGCAGTTCGGGGAAGGCGGCGTTCACCACGTCACGCGCGGAGATGCTGCCGGTGGCGACGGCGTGGAACATCTCCTCCACGCCCGATTGCCGCAGCGCCTTGACCGCGGGTTCGAGCAATTTTTCCTGGAAGTCCAGGCCGTTCTGGCGGAACGCCTTGACGATGGCGGTGCGCCCCTCGTCGCGCTGCTTCTGCTTTTCCTCGGCCTGGGCGAAGCGGCGGATGCGCGCCTGCGCCTTGCCCGACTTCACGAACTTCATCCAGGCCGGGTTGGGCTGCCCGCCCTTGGCCGTGATGATCTCCACCTGGTCGCCGTTCACGAGCTTGTCGTGCAGGCGCACGATGCGTCCGTTGACCTTTGCGCCGACGCAGGCGTCGCCCACCTGGCTGTGCACGTGGTAGGCGAAATCGACCGGCGTCGCGTCGCGCGGCAGTTCGATCAGGTCGCCTTTCGGCGTGAAGCAGAAGACCAACTCGCGGTGGAGTTCGAGCTTCGTGCTCTCCATCGCCTCCTGGGCTTCGGGCTCGGTCTCCAGGATGTCGATGAGCGCGCGGACCCAGGGGTAGCTGCGCGCCTGCGCCGCCTGCTCGCCCTGCTTGTAGACCCAGTGCGCGGCGAGGCCGTATTCGGCGATGTGGTGCATCTCGCGCGTGCGGATCTGCACCTCGATCTTCGCCTCGTCGCGGCGGCCCGGCAGCAGCACGCCCGTGTGCAGCGACTGGTAGCCGTTGGTCTTGGGCGTGGAGATGTAGTCCTTGAAGCGCCCGGCGATCACCTTGAACGCGTCATGGATGGCGCCCAGCGCCATGTAGCATTGCGAGCGCTCGGGCACGATGATGCGGAAGGCCATCACGTCCGACAGGCCCTCGAAGGCGACGTTCTTCGCCTGCATCTTGCGCCAGATCGAGTAGGGCGACTTCTCGCGGCCCGAGACCTCCTCGACCGCGACGCCGTTCATCTCCAGCGCGTCCCGCAGTTCCTGCTCGATCTCGGGGATGATGTCGGCTGAGCGGCCCCTCAGGTAGGTGAGGCGCTGCGCGATGGTGGCCCAGGCGTCGGGGTTGAGCTCGCGGAAGCCCAGCGTCTCCAACTCGGTCTTCAGCGCTTCCATGCCGATGCGCTCGGCGAGCGGGGCGTAGATGTCGAGCGTCTCGCGCGCCGAGCGGTGGCGGCTCTCGGGCTTGGAGACGAAGGCCAGCGTCCGCATGTTGTGCAGCCGGTCGGCCAGCTTCACGAGGAGGACGCGCAGGTCCTCGCTCATGGCGAGCAGCAGCTTGCGGAGGTTCTCGGCCTGCTTGGTGCGCTCGCTCTGCACCTCGATGCGGCTGAGCTTCGTCACGCCGTCCACCAGCCGCGCGATCTCAGGGCCGAAGCGGCGCTCGACCTCGGTCAGCTTGTGCTCGGTGTCCTCGACCACGTCGTGCAGCAGGGCGGTCGCGATGGTTGCCGTGTCGAGGTGGTAGCCGGCCAGGATCTCGGCGACGGCGATGGGGTGGATGATGTAGGGCTCGCCGTTCTGGCGGGCCTGGGTCGCGTGTGCCTCGGCGGCGAAACGGCCGGCCCGCAACAGGATATCCGCGTCGAGGCGCGGGTCGGCGGAGGTGATGCGGGAACAGAATTCAAGCACGGCGTCGAGGCCGGGAGGCGGCGCAGTACCGCCGATCAGTCCGTCGGGCGCGCGCGCCACCACCGGCTCATCGGGGGTGGCGCGTGGGGTCAAGCGGGCCGCCTTATTCCGAGCGGCCGCCGAGTTCGGCAGCCAACTGCGCCTCCAGGTCGTCGGGCGAGAAATCCTCGCCGCCCAGTTCGGCGGGAAGCTCCTCGTTGACGTCCATGACGCCGAAGATATTCTCGTTCGTGTCGATCAGATCCATCACCTCGTCCTCGACGGGCTCCGGCTCCGGCGCGCGGCTGAGGGACTTGATCAGGTCGGCCTCAAGGGCCGGCAACTCCACCATCTGCTCGGCAATCTCGCGCAGGGCGACGACTGGGTTCTTGTCGTTGTCGCGGTCGATCGTCAGGCTTTCACCGCGGCTGATGTTGCGGGCGCGCTGGGTCGCGAGCAGCACCAGTTCAAACCGGTTGGGGACTTGCAGGATGCAATCTTCGACGGTGACGCGCGCCATGGGGAACCTCGAGCAGTGGGGTAGTCATTGGGGGGCGGCAGGCATGGTTGGACCGTGCTGCGCCGCGGCAACCTTCCAGATAAGCGTTGCCTCGCGATTCCGCAAGCCGTTCAGACAGCGAGCGGTTGCAGATCCTGCGGCGAAAGGGCTGCGATCAACTCGCCCAGGCCCTGGCCCGTGCGCGGATGGTGCCACCGCGGCGCCACTTCCGCCAGGGGGCGCAGCACGAAGGCGCGGGCGTGGAGGCGCGGGTGCGGCAGGCTGAGCGCCGGATCCTCCGAAAGAATGCCATCGCAATCGAGCAGATCGAGGTCGAGCGTGCGGGGCGCGTTTGGATAGGGCCGTGCGCGGTGATGGGCCGCCTCAATGGCGTGCAGTCCGGCCAGCAGCGCGACCGGATCGGCCTTCCCGGCAAGCCGCGCAACGCCGTTTACGAACCAGGGCGCGCCGGGCGTGGGCGGGATCGGCGCGCTCGACCACCAGCGGGAGAGGGCCTGGAGGCGCAGCCCCGGCAGCCGGTCCAGCGCGGCGGCGGCGGCGCGGCAGGTCTCGCGCGGGAGGGTGCCGTCCGGCGCGGGCAGGCTGGCGCCGATGCCGACCAGGATCATGTGAGGCCGCCACCGGGCATCAGACTATAGAGCGCGCGCGGGGAGGGCCACCTCACACCGCGGGCAATGCCGCCAGCGCGGCCTCGACGGCGCGGATCATCGGCGGCGCATCGGGCGTGGTCTGCGTGGCGAATCCCTGGACGCGGCGGCCGTCCCGGCTGACCAGATACTTGTGGAAATTCCAGCGTACCGGCCCCGCCTCGCGCGCGGCCCAGGCGAAGAAGGGGTGCGCGCGCTCGCCCCGGACCGGGTTTATGGTGGTGATGGGAAAGGTGATGCCGAACATGGAATCGCAGAATTCGCGCACCTTCCGGGCATCGGCGCTCTCCTGGTTGAAGTCGGTCGACGGCACGCCGATCACGGTGAGTCCACGCGCTTCGTAGCGGTCATGCAGGCGCTGCAGGGCGGCGTATTGCGGCGTGAAGCCGCAGAAGCTGGCCGTGTTCACCACCAGCAGCACCCGGCCGCGGAACTGCGCGAGCGGCAGCGGCCCGCCCTCGATCGCCTCGAAGGAAAAGGCGAAGGCATCCCGGGCGGAGGCCACCGCAGGGCCGCTCATGGCCAGGCCCGCCACGGGACTGGCCAGCAGCGTGCGGCGGTCAACCATAGCGTTCCTCCAGCCAGGGGTCGCCGTTGTTGTGGTAGCCGCGGACCTCCCAGAACCCCGGCTGGTCATCGGCGCGAAGCTCGATGCGCGTCACCCATTTGGCGCTCTTCCAAAAGTAGTAGCGCGGGATGACGATGCGCGCCGGACCACCATGCTCGCGTTCCAGCGGCGCGTTGTTCCAGCTGTGCGCGACCAGCGCCTCCTCGGCCGCGAAGACCTCGAGCGGGACATTCGTCGTGTAGCCGTCATAGGAATGGAAGACGACGAAGCGCGCCTCCGGCTTCGGCCGCGCCAGCGCCAGGAGGTCCCGCGCCGAGACGCCATGCCAGATGTTGTCGTAGCGCGACCAGGCGGTAACGCAGTGGATGTCGTTCTTCCATTCGCGCTGCGGCAGGGCGCGGAAGGCGTCCCAGTCCAGCGCCAGGCGCTCCTCGACGAGGCCTTCCACGCGCAGACGCCAGCGGTCGAGCTTCACCTCCGGCTGCACGCCGAGGTCGAGAACCGGGAAATCCTGCACCAGGCGCTGGCCGGGCGGCAGTCGGTCGCGCTCGGGCGCGCTCGTCTCGCCGGTCAGGAGGCGGCCATCCCGCGCCCATTTTTCCTTGGTGGTGACGAGTTTGTCCCGGACCTCGCCGGTCAGCGTCACGCCGTCATCCCCGCCTTGGCTTCGATCATCATCCATCGTTCGGCTCCTCGCGCCCGGGGCGATACGTGCCCTTTCGGCGGTGGGATGCAAGATGGGTCTGTTGCGTCCGATGAGATTGCACTATCTCCATGTGAGGGAGCGCCGGTGCGCCTGACGTAAAAATAGGATTCCATCATGCACTATCGTCGTAGCCTTTTGGCGACGCTTGCAGCCACACCCGCGGCCCTGCTCGCCGCCCCGGCCATCGGCCAACCGCGCTGGGCGCCCAGCCGTTCCATCCGCCTCATCGTGCCGTTCCCGGCCGGCGGCAGCCCTGACCTGCTGACGCGCCTCATGGCGCCCCACGCGCAGACGGCGCTGGGCCAGAGCATCGTCGTCGAGAACCGCGCGGGCGCCGGCGCCACGGTCGGCTCCAACATCGTCGCGCGCGAGGCGCCCGACGGGCACACCATTCTTATTGCGGTGATCTCCTCCCTGACCGCGCCGCTGATGATGACGCCGCCCCCCTATGACCCCGTGCGGGATTTCCGCCCGCTCTCGATGCTGGCAATCACGCCGACCGTGCTGGTCACCCGGCCAGATTTCCCCGGCCGCACCGTGCAGGAATGGCACCAGCAGCTTCAGGCCAATCCGGGCCGCTTCACCTTTGCCTCGGGCGGGGTGGGCAATCCGGCGCACCTGGCTGGCGAGCTTTACCGCAGCATGACCGGCGCCAACATCACCCATGTCCCGTTCCGCGGCAGCACGCCGAGCCTGACCGAGATCCGCGCTGGCCGGGTGGACTTCTCCATCCTGGACCTGCCTTCGGCGCAGGGGCTGATCGCCGACCGTGCCGTGCCCGCGCTCGCCGTCGGCACCGCCGAGCGCATCCCGGCCTTCCCGGACCTGCCGACCATCAGCGAAAGCGTGCTGCCCGGGTTCGAGGCCTATAGCTGGGTGATGTGGTGGGTACCCGCCGCGACGCCCGACCACATCGCCGCCCGCCTGACCGAGGTGGCGAACGATGCCATCAAGCAGTCCGACGTGGTGGCGCGCGCGGCAACGGCGGGCTTCTTGCTGCGCGGCACCGACCAGGCGGCGGCCCGCGCGCACGTTACGGCAGAGCACGCCAAGTGGAGCCGCGTGATCCGCGAGCGGAGCATCACCTTCGAGGGGTGAGGCGCAGGCGGGCAGGGGCGCGCCTACTCGCCGCCCTTGTTGCGCAGCACGCGGGCCTTGTCGCGCTGCCAGTCGCGCTTGGCGATGTCGGCGCGCTTGTCGTGCAGCTTCTTGCCGGTGGCGAGGCCCAGGACGACCTTGGCGCGCCCCTTCTCATTGAACAGGATCTCGAGCGGCACGAGCGTCGCCCCCTCGCGCGTGATGGCGCCGACGAGTTCGCGGATCTGCTTCTGGTGCAGCAGCAGCTTCTTCGGCCGCACGGGATCGAGCTTCGCCATGAAGCTGCCCGCCTGGTATTCGGGGATGTGGCAGCCGAAGAGGAACATCTCCCCCTCCCGCTCGCCCGCCCAAGCCTCGGCGATCGAGGCGCGGCCGAGGCGCAGGCTCTTCACCTCCGGCCCATGCAGCACAAGCCCGGCCTCGTAGGTCGGGCCGATCTTGTAGTCGAAGCGCGCACGCCGGTTCTGCGCGGCAGTGCCGATGCTGATGATGGGCTTCTTGCGGGGGACGATTGTTGCCATCAATTGAGCAGGCCCGCCCCCCGCATGGCCGCCTCGACGCGCGTGCGCGTGGCGGCCGCGACGGGCGCCATCGGCAGGCGGCAGAATTCCGTGCCACGGCCGAGCAGGCTCGCCGCGTATTTCACCGGCCCGGGCGAGGTCTCGCAGAACAGCGCGTCATGCACGGGCACCAGGCGGTCCTGGATCATCATGGCGTCGCAGACGCGGCCCTCGCGCCAGGCCTTCTGCATCTCGGCGCAGAGGCGGGGCGCGATGTTGGAGGTGACGGAAATGCAGCCATGCCCGCCGGACGCGTTGAAGGCGAGCGCCGTGTGGTCTTCGCCCGAAAGTTGAATGAAGTCGTTGCCGCAGGTCGCGCGCTGGTGCAGCGGGCGGGCCAGGTTGGCCGTCGCATCCTTCACGCCGATGATGTTGCGGTGCTGGGCCAGCCGCCCCATCGTCTCGGGTGTCATATCCACAACGCTGCGTGGCGGGATGTTGTAGATGATCAGCGGCAGGTCCACCGCATCGGCGATGGCGGTGAAGTGCAGGAACATGCCCTCCTGCGTGGGCTTGTTGTAATAGGGCGTCACCACCAGCGTCGCATCGGCGCCCGCCTTCTTCGCATGGCGCGCGAAGTCGATCGCCTCGGCCGTGCTGTTGCTGCCGGCGCCGGCCACCACCGGCACGCGCCCGCGCGCCGCCTCGATGCAGATCTCCACCACGCGCTTGTGCTCCTCATGCGTAAGCGTGGGCGACTCTCCGGTCGTGCCGACGGGCACCAGGCCATCGATGCCCTCGGTGATCTGCCACTCGACCAGGTCGGCAAAGGCGCGCTCGTCCAGGCTGCCGTCGGCGCGCATGGGCGTGATGAGGGCGGTGAGCGAACCCTGCAGGCGCAACGGCTGGGGACTGGGGGCGGACATGGCGTGCTTCCTTATGGCTTGGGCGCAAATTAGGTCCGTCCGGGCCGCGCAACAAGCGTAGCCCGTGGATTACAGGCGGGCGCGGGCGTTGTAGAAGGGGCCATGCGCCCTTCCATCGCCCTCCTCGCCCTCGTCCTTGCCACCCCGCTGCTCATCCAGCCGGCCCAGGCGCAGCCCTCGCGCGAGGCCGGCCGGCAGGCGCTCGGCGCCGCCCAGGCCCAACGCTGGGGCGAGGCGCAGAGCGCCGCCGTCGGCGCCGATCCGCTGATCGCCAAGATGGTCACCTGGATGCGGCTGACGCAACGTGGCGGCGCGGCGACGGCGGGCGAGATCGTGAGCTTCATCGAATCCGCCGCCGATTGGCCGAACCAGGACGCGCTGGCCCGGCGGGCCGAGGAACTCCTCGCGAATGACCCGGATGATGCGCTGGCCTTGCGCTTCTTCACGCCCCGCCCCGCCCGCACGCTGGAGGGCGCCACGCGTCATGTCGCCGCCCTCGCCAATGCGAACCGCGCCGCCGAAGCGCGTTCGGCCGCGCGCCGCGCCTGGGCCGAGGATACCGGCGCCGACGCCTTCGCCGAGACGGCCTTCCTGCAGCGCGCCGGCACCCTGCTGAGCGGCGAGGATCACTGGCACCGCTTCAACCGGCTCTCCTTTGGGCGCGATTACCCCGCCGGCCAGCGCCTGATCTCCTTGCTGGACGGCACACGCCGGCCGCTGGCGGAACTGCGCCTCGCTTACGCCACGGACAGCAGCGGCACGGACGCGAACGCCGCCGCCGCGGCACGCGATGCCGGCGCGACGCTGGAGCGCGCGCGCATGCTGCGCCGCGCCGAACGCGACGCCGAGGCAGCCGCCGCCTGGGCCGCCGGCGCCGCCTCCCAGTCCGGGCTGCCGGTCGAGGCGCAGCGCGCCATCTGGACCGAGCGGCAGGTGCTCGCGCGCAAGCTGATGCGCCTGGGCGATGCGCGCACCGCCTATGCCGTCGCCTCCCAGCACGGCCAGACCGTGGCGGGCGAGGCGCGCCAGGAGGCGGAGTTCCTGTCGGGCTTCATCGCGCTGCGCCTGCTGAACGATCCCCCCCGCGCAACGGGCCATTTCCAGCGCCTGGCTGAGGGCAGCCGCAGCGCCATCACCCAGGCCCGCGCCGCCTATTGGCAGGGCCGCGCCGCGCCCGATGCCGCCCGCGCCCGCGTCCATTACGAGCGCGCGGCAACCTTCCCCGTGACCTTCTATGGCCAGATGGGCGCGCTGGCTTTGGGCGAGGGCGGCGCGCAGATCTCGGCGCGCATCAACACCCTCGCCGTGCCCCGCCCGACCGAGGCCGAGGCTCGCGCCTTCCTCAACCGCGAGCTGCCCCGCCTGGTCATGACGCTGGGCGAAGTCGGCGAGGGGCGACGCGCGCGCATCTTCCTGCTGCGCCTCGAAGACACGGCGCCCACCAATGCCGAGCGCCTGCTGGTCGCCCGCCTCGCCACCGCCATCGGCCGGCCGGACCAGGCGGTCTGGGTCGCGCGGCGCGGCGGCGTGAACGGCGCGATGCTGGTCGAGGATGGCTGGCCCGCGCCATTTTCGGCGCCCGCCGACAGCGCGGAGCCCGCCGTGGTTTTCGCCATCACCCGCCAGGAGAGCAACTTCGAGGTGGAGGCCGTCTCGTCGGCCAATGCGCGCGGCCTGATGCAGCTTCTTCCCGCCACCGCGCAATCCGTCGCGCGGCGCCTCAGCATCGTGCATCAGCCGGCCTGGCTGACCACCGACCCCGAGCACAACATCCGCCTCGGCGCCGCCTACATCCAGGAACGGCTGGACCGGTTCGGCGGCGTCATGCCCTTCGCCTTCGCCGGCTACAATGCCGGCAGCGGGCGGGTGGACCAGTGGCTCTCCACCTATGGCGATCCGCGCGGCGGCGAGGTGCGGATGCTGGACTGGATGGAGATGATCCCCTTCAGTGAGACGCGGAACTACGTCCAGCGCGTCATCGAGAACATTGCCGTGTACCGTGCGCGGGACCCGCGCTACGCCGGGCAGGATCACCCGATGGCCGCATGGACGCGGTAAGGGCCATCGCCTCGCTGGGCGGCATCGGCCACTTGCGGCCGGCACCCGGCACCTGGGGCTCAGCCGTGGTGCTGCCGCTGGGCTTCCTGCCGGGGTGGGTTGCGCTGCTGGCCGCGCTGGTCTTCACCGGCCTCGGCCTCTGGGCGCTGGCGCGGCTGCCCGAAACGACTGCCGATCCCGGCTGGATCGTGGTGGACGAGGCAGCGGGCCAGTCGCTCGCGGTGGCGGCTGCCAGCGGTTGGGGCGGCATCCTTCTGGCATTCGCGCTGTTCCGGCTGTTCGATATTGCGAAGCCTGGCCCGGTAGGCTGGGCGGATCGCCAGAAGGGCGCCTTCGGCGTCATGGCCGACGACTTGATCGCGGGGGCCATGGCTGGTGCCGCCGTTCTGATCTTCGCCGGGATGGGAGTGCGCTGATGCTGTCGGACGCCACGCTGGAGGACGCCTCCCGGCTGCTCGAGGAACTGCGGGCGCGGGACTTCACGATCGCCACCGCAGAAAGCTGCACCGGCGGGCTGATCGCGGCGGCACTCACCTCCGTCCCGGGTTCCTCGTCCTGCGTGCTGGCGGGTTTCGTGACGTATTCCAACGACGCCAAGATCAACATGCTCGACGTGCCGCCCGAGCTGATCGAAAGCGTGGGCGCCGTTTCGCAGGAGGTGGCGCGGCGCATGGCGGAGGGGGCGCTGCGGCGCTCAGGTGCCTCCATCGCCGTATCGTGCACCGGAGTCGCGGGGCCTGCCGGCGGCAGCGCCGAGAAGCCCGTGGGGCTCGTCCACATGGCGGCGGGACGCGCCGGCGGGGAGGTCATCGCCCGCCATCGCGTCTTCCCCGGCGACCGCGCAGCGATCCGCGCCGCCACCGTTGCCGAGACTTTTGCCCTGGTTCGGGAGTTGTTGGAGCGCTGATTGAAGCGCGGCGCGAAGCGCCGGATTGATTTCGGCGCCCGACACGGTGATTTATAGGCTGAGTGACAAGGACCCCGCCCCAATGCCCGACGACGACGACGATGAATGGGCAGTCCCGGACGCCTT
>Ga0105047_10005784_pt1 | contig 21109 bp, 28 predicted proteins | sample MAT04_FD_78384 | JGI IMG/M metagenome (GOLD analysis project Ga0105047, IMG submission 78384) | Freshwater microbial communities from Lake Fryxell liftoff mats and glacier meltwater in Antarctica - MAT-04 (megahit assembly) | ecosystem: Environmental > Aquatic > Freshwater > Ice > Liftoff... | reverse complement strand
TGGCTATGATCCAGAGCCGCAAAACAGTGCGGCCGATGTTTTGCTAAAGTACAAGATCAAATAGAAACCTGTGGGTCGCTAGCTCAGTCGGTAGAGCAGCGGACTTTTAATCCGTTGGTCCCGAGTTCGAATCTCGGGCGACCCACCATTTAGAAACAACCGAAATCCTCGTTTTTTAGCGCATTAGGGCGCTTCACTCGGGAGGTTTCAATGACAGATCCACATAAATCCGCGTTCACCGTTACTGTGGTGAATCACAAGGGCGGTGTCGGAAAGACAAGTCTAGCGGCGAATATCGGCGCTATTTGTGCCGATCTTGGTCAGCGCGTGCTGATAGTCGACTGCGACCCACAAGGCTCGCTCAGCAAGTGGTTCCCAATCAGAGTACCGGCGCAACGCGGTATCAGCCACGTTTTGCGCGCACGTGCCATTGATGCCAGTTGCATATCTCAAACTGATATTGACGGCCTCAGCATAATTATGCGCGACTCAGGAATGGGTGCGGCATTAGTGGAACTAGCCGCAGGCTGGCGCTCAGATTTGGCACTAGACCAAGCTATTCGCGGCCTGCGTGACGGTGATTTGTTCGATATCGTGATCATTGATACCCCAGGAAGTATTGCGACTTCAGACCGATTGGTTCTAGATTTAGCGATTGTGCCGGCGGACTTGTTGCTGGCCCCGATCGTGCCGGAATCGCTGAGCACCGAGCAAGTAGACACGCTGCTGGAACTGCTCCAGCGCTACGAGCGTGACGCGCCCGACAGCCGCCAAGCGGCCACGCCGTGCAAAGCGATCATCAATAAATACACGACGACCTCGAATTCGCGTGAATTGACGGCGGAGCTGCGACGTAAATTTATGCCCAGCCGGGGCCGATTTACGTTGGCGCAAACACTGATTCCACAGTCCGCCATGCATGACCAAGCGGTTAAGAAAAAGACGGCGGTGCACCGCATTGAGCCGCAACGCGGCGGCCAGCTTGGCCCTGCCAGCACAGCGCTACACGCTTTAGTCGCTGAGATATTCCCGCATTTGTACGACGCCGTGCATTCGCCCGACGACACTTCACCGGTAAGCCAAACAGGGGCTAGCTCATGAACGAACCAAAACCCGTGCTTCCACGCATGGACAACCTGCGCAAGTTTGAGCGCCCAAAAGCGACCAAGCCCAGCGTGCAAGCCGCAGCGGCGAACACCCTTTTTTCCCAGCCAGAGCCAATCGCCGTGACCTCTACCCCCTTGCCGCAGGACGAACCCGAGCACTTCCGGCAGTTGGGCATTGAGGAGATTCAAGCTTATCCAGACAATCCGCGCACCCAGCCTAATCCCATGTACGCGGAACTAAAAGAGTCGTTCCGCGCCGGCGGAATTGAATCCGTGGTGCTTCAAGTAACGAAATGCCCGGGCGATTCGCTGTACACGGTGAGTAATGGCGCAAATACGCGCTTAAAAATTATTCAAGAGTTGTGGGAAGAAACGCAAGACATGCGCTTTCGTGCGGTTCGTTGCGTGATTCAACGCTTTGAATCTAATGAACACATGCTGGCTACAGCAGTCGCTGAAAACAACCAACGCGGTGACCTTTGCTTTTGGGATTCTGCGGCGGCCATTGTTAAGTTTAGAAAGCGGTTGGCGTTGGCGAGTGGCGCTGATTTATCTCTCCGCGATTTTGTTGAAAAGGCCAAGGAATATAGGCTTTCTCTGAGTATCGCTAACGTTTCGATGTATGAATTTGCGGTGCGTACTTTTGGGCATTTGGAGTTTTCGCAGCATCTTTCTTACAAAATGACTCAGAAGCTGCAACCGCTTTGGTCAGGCATTGATCGCCTTGAAAAATTGAGTGCGCGGGACGCGGCGACGCCAATTGAAGAGTTGCTTCAGGCGCTAGACCAGCAATGGTATGGAACGGTTGGCATAGACTTTGACCAGCTGTTGAAAGAGTTGAATTTAGTTACCAGTACTGCCTTTGGCCTATCCCTATCCGAGTTTCCGAAAGCGTTAGAGCTGTCTAAAGACCGTTCACTGTCTAGTTGGGATAAATTGCTTCAGCGGCTTCGCATGACTAAGCCAGCGGTGGCGCGGCCAGAGAGTGCTTTAACGGCGATGACTGCAGCAATTGCTTTGGCTGGGCAATCCGTGGTCCCGCCTAACAATTTGAATGTGCCCGTGCAATCGCTGGCGGCAACTCCGCAGCAGATCACCACGGATGACCCGAAATACCCGAACGAAACGCTGCTAGAACGAATCCTGCGCTTAGCTCAAACCGTAGCGCGCTGGCATGAGTTCGATGCAAACGTCGTGGCGTGTGATCTAGGTGTGGGCTTTTTCTTAGAGCCGCTGGTAAACGAACTTTTATTACAGCAGCGAAATGGGCTGGCCTACCAAATACAGATGAATGTTTGGAACATCCTGGCGCTACTGTCGTGTCAGTGGCACCCGGCGCATATCAAGGTGTTGCCAAAAAACGCGATGTGGACACGGCTAATGACCACCAATGAAGCACTCAAGTTTGAGAGAAGTTGCTTAGCAGTCCTGCCACCCGCGCAACAAAGTTGGGCCGAGCATATGTTGGATCAACTGCCATACCACCAGCGCCATCACTTTATGGCTGCGCGCAATGGCAGCCCGGTCGAGATGCACGACTGGATTATGGATTTAACCGCCGCCATCTTCCAATTAATGCGTGAAGCGCCAGAGCGCTTTCAGCACGTACCTAATCGCGTTGGCACCGCTAAAATATTGCGCGAGACGTGGGAATGAATACGACACTCCTCACCGCGATTCATACGGCTTTAAACGCCGACACTTCCACCGATCTGGGTTCCAGTGCACGCCAGGAATTGGTGCGCATGGGCGCTCGCCCCTCGGCTGTTGACCGCCTAGCGAACTTGACGGTGTCCGAATTGCCAGCATTAGCGGCGCGTAACGTGCTGCAAATTCAAATCAACTACGAAGCCTTAGCAAATTTACACACGCTACCGGAATTAGCGGAAATCTATATCAAACGCAATGCCAGTAACGAAATGTTGGAGTCAGTTCTAGGGCTGAGCACTCGCGAGGTTGCGCAGCAGCGATCCGTTTTGGGTATCGTTTCTGTTGCTGGGCGTCCACCGCGCTTGACCGATGACGCCATCGCCAAGGTAACCGATTTAAATCAATCGCTTGCGCATTTGCCCCTGGCTGAGCGCCTGATTGCTATTCATGACCGTCTGCCCTATTGGCCTTTAGCGAGTATCTATGCGGTAGCGCGTACATGACTGCGGTTGCCGATGCCTATGGTGGCTTGACAGCGGTGCGGCGCGCAACCTTGAGCCGCATTCGGGACTATCGGGAATGGTATCAGCGTTCCGGCAGCGAATCCGCGCGGGATGCCTTGCAGGCGGAACGGCGGTTCTTGTTGCGTATACGCAAGGATATTCGTGACTTTGTCGCAGCTTACGGACTATTGCTGCCTTGTTGGTCAAATAACAAGGCAGCGCAATGACCGAGCCCAAAGCTAAGCAGGATTCTTGGGTTTTTGAAGGCACTTGGTCGACACCCATCCCAACTGCAATCCTGTTTGACCAGCGCTTAACTCCAGGCGACAAAGTCGTCTGGATGCAAATGCGCGCATCAATGACTAGCAAGAGCGATGCGATCAAGCCGACCTATGACTACTTGACCGAAACGTGCGACGTGTCGCGCTCGGCGTTTGCTCGCACAATTAAAGCATTGCGCTTGACCGGTTGGATGGGCGTCCGTCGCTTGAGCACGAAGGACTACATCGAAGGCAATCAATACGCTCTGTATGACATTGACCAGACCGATGCCATCATGATTAAGCCAGACGCGCAGGCGTTTGTCGCCGAATGCCAGCTAGTTCCTGGACGGATTGGCGCGCTTGCTGCGTCAGTGGCGGCGCGATTCAACATGCCGGTGATTAATTTAGTACTGCCTGTGCAAGTGGACAAAACAGGCAGTAGCAAATTTGTACCGCCCGCCAATCTAGGCAGTAGCAAATTAGAACTGCCTGTAAATTCGAGTAGTAGCAACTTAGAACCGAGCCATTTTCGAGGTAGTAACAAAATGCTACTGCCCGAAAATCAACAACTTACAGGCGGTAGCAAATTGCTACCGCCCCGTACGCGCGATGTAGTTAGTAGTAGTAGTACTACAACTACTGCGGACGTGCGCGCTACGCGCGCGTACGTGTGGCCCCGAGACTTCTCTGAGCGCAGCCAAAGTGCCGCTCTTAATAACCTGGCGCTGCTAAGCCAAGAGGTCGCTCAACAAGTACTAGACGAATTGGCAGCGCAGCTACCACGCGGACTAATCAAGAATGCCACGGTATATTTACGCGCCTTGATTGCCAGGGCGCTAGACGGCACGTTTGAATACACCGACGCTGGCGAACGCATTGCCAGGGCACGCCACAATTTGACGAATCAGCCGAGCGGGTCATCAACCATGCCGGGGCCACAGAAGCTAGTTCAGCCCGTCTCGCAAATTACTCGATCCGCGTGGAATGCGACCTTGCAACAGTTGCGTGAGGAATTGGGTGCGGACAACGTTACCGCGTGGTTGCATCCGTTGATGTTGCGCGAGCAGCCGGACGAATTGATTTTATTTGCAAGCAACGATCATGTGCTGAGTGCGGTACGTGAAACCTTCATGCCGCGCTTGCACGAATTGTTCACGGGCTGCCATCCTCATTTGCGCAAAGTTAGTACACGGATTGGCGATGGTCAGGATTTTGGAGGTGTGGCGTGACGACTGACACATTGACCGACAGGATCACTTTGGCTGAGTCGACTGTTCGGGTGCCGAACACTTCGGATGGCGGCCCAACTGTTCGGGTGCCGAACACTTCGGATAGCGGCCCAATAGCTTTGACTGGCAGCAGACAAAAGCCATCAAAGTTAGACCTGTTGGTTCTATTACCTGATTCGTCAGATGACTATTTACGTTTGCACCCTGACGCCTTTGAGCCAGATGAAACACAAGTCACAGACTCTTTTAAAAGACCTTTTCCTTTTAGGGGTAAGGGCCTGCCCCTGTCCCAGTTGGAACCCGCAACCGCTGCACCAACGCCGACCTTGTCGGCTACCGCCTACCTTGAACCCAGAACCCCTATGGATGCCATGATGACTGATCCAGTTGCACAACCGACGCCTACTGACCCAACGGTCAACACCCAGCCGCCAGAAGGCGATTCGAGTGCCAAGTTGCCCGAGTTGAACCCTGTAATAGCGAGCAGCGTCGCCGCGCCGAATAAAGCGCCACCCATGCGCCTGCAACTCAATGCCATGAAGCCCAGTGCGACAGTTACCCTCCACACCGATCAAGCGGCCCGGATTTGGCAAGGTGGCGATGCCAAACGAATGCGATACAAACTGATTGGCCAACGCACAACCCGAGCGCCCTCGTTGATGCAAACGTTCTCGCAGCTACAGAACGTATTCAACGCCACTGGCAATGACAACCCTTTCGCCGACGCTGCACTTTTGCGATTGGAGGATATGGCGACCGACATTCGCGCCGCTTGCGAAGTTCGTGTTGCCAATGCCGCAGCGTTGCTGGCCGAACGCGCCGAATCGGGTGTAGAAACGCCTCTGATTGCCAGTTCAACGCCGCATCATTTTGCCGTCGAGTTTGGTACGCCGTATCACTACGTTTTATGCGACTTGATCGCACTGTGGGATAACACCGTGCACCATTTGCTAACCGTGAGTGTGACCGGCTTGCTGCCAGCCAATGCGGTAAGAGGTGTGGTGAATGACCTTCAGCGCGTCATGTTGGAAGGGCTGCATCACTTTTCGCGCGATGCCTATGCGCTGCGCCGATTTAGCGGGTACGAAGTTTCCCGTCAAGCCATCAAAGAAAACAGACCAGAAGCCATCGCATTTCAGACGCAATGGAACACGCAGGGTCATACGCGCATCACCGCTGATGTGTTGCGACGCGAACGCCAACCGATTCATGTGCGCCCTAAGGGCTGGAAGCCACGAAAATGAGCTTAACTATGACAAATCCCATTCACTTCGATAGCGCGGAACGAGAACTCTCGCGTCCGCGACACGGCCTAGAAATTCCAGATTTCAAGCACGGCAAGCGCGTTCCAGCGGCGAACGATCTAGTCGCTAATTCGCTGACGGCGGACATGCTTCGTCGCTTGGCGGCATTCACCGCTGATGACTTGACGCTGCAGGAGCTACACGTAGAACTTGCCGAAATTGATGCGCTTTACGAAGCGGCTTTTTCCCAGCTTGAGGAAACCATCACGCGTCTTGTTCGTGACGTGCGTGCCGCGCGGCTGCCGATTTTTTTGATGGTGATGCGTCGCCGCCGCAAAGGCGTCAAACAGCTGTATTTGTATTGGCGAGTCACTGGAGCAGCCGGTGCTGGACTAATCGAACCGCAGGCCTATTTAACCGAAGTCACGAATCTAAAATTCGAGCCGCTACACGCGCGTTGCGTTCAAGCACAAATTACCCATTTTGTTTTGCAAACCTTGCGCGAAATTATTGCTCGAGCGCACACAAATTTAACGATAGGAACCAAACAATGAGCGCTGAAATTAGAATTGAAGGCAATTTGGGCGATGCGCCCGTCATCAAACGAATCTCGCGCGGCACAGAGACCGCTGTCGTGGTGAATTTGTCCGTGTGCAGTCGGCAACGCCGCAAAAATGCGAATGGCGAGTGGGAAACCACAAACACGCTGTGGACTGAGTGCGAAGCGTGGAATGCGCTGGCGGAAAGCACCAAATTTTTAATGAAGGGTGCGCCCGTTATCTGCATCGGCACGCTTGTTAGCGCTGACTACGAAAAAGATGGCAAGAAAATCAAAGCCGTCAAGGTCAAACTAAGCGCGATTGGCCTTGATATATCGCGTCTGGAAGGCGTGAGCTATGCCACTAAAGGCAAGCGAGAGCCTGCGACCGGAGGCGGTCAGGGCGCGAACCATGACGACTTTGGCCATGACGAGGATGTGTAGTATTGGTTTGGCATCTAATTATATTTAGCCATTTTTAGGAGCCAACAACTGTAGGTGTAAGTGCTGTAAACGTAGCAATCTTGGGGCTATTAGGGGCCTCGTATTCTAACCACTGGGAGAAATAATCATGAGTAATACCATTCAAACCAATAACCTTGTAACCGGCACAGCGCGCTTTCAAGCAGCAGTACAGCTCACCTGCGCACTTCTCATATCGCGCAGAGGCAAACGCATGCCTGCTGGCGACATTGCTGATGAAGTTGGCGCAGCGCTGGACGTGGTTGAATCGTTTCACGAGCAGCTGCAATCATTCGACCTCGAGGTGCGGATCACCAACCGCGCCAGCACGGAAACGCATTGATGGCGACCTTCGAAGATGTAGAAAAATATTTAGCACAGCGTGCAGCGCTAAGTCGAACGATTCTTGAGCTGCGAACGCAGCTCACTATGGTGCGCAATGCAGCGGCGGAAACCGATACGTGGTTGCGCGCTAATAGTTCCCTGGTGAAAGGTTGGCGCGGTCGTTCAAGCGGAACCAGAACTGTCGCTGGAGAAAAACCATGAAATATGGAAAAGCTTCTACCGCTGGCCTATTGGTTTTTCTTGTCATATTTTTGATTTTCGGGATGCCGGCAATACTCAACCTGCGAGAAGCATCGCCGAGCCGAATTCAGGTGGCAATTGAAGCATGCCCTGGCGTCTCAGAACGTCTGCGATTTGTGGCGGGGCCGATTAGTATCGGGGAGTTAGATACGCTTTTGCGTAGCTGCGAGCGCCAGGCTACTTTGAATTCGCAAAATAGCGCCCCGGAAGAGGTGTCCAGTGGGCCAAAGTGACCTTCCAAACGACGGCACTACAAACGGGCAGCGCATGACTCGTGATGCTGCCCTGCGTAAGATTAAAGCCTGCGCAGGCGTTGCCAAAAGCAGCAATCCAAACGAGGCTGCGCGCGCATTACAGCAAATGGAGGCGCTGATGGCCGAGTTTAAGATTGATGATCCTGAACTTGTAGATATAGCCTTTACCAACACTCCGCGCGCACGCGGTGGCAACCGAGCGTCACCGTGGCTGCTGGCATTGGCCGCACTGGTGGCGCGCGTATTTCATACCCAGTCGATACAGTTGGCTGGGCGCTCAACGCACTGCTTTCAATTCGTAGGTGAACCAGGAGCCTGCGAAATATCGGCGCACGCCTATACCGTATTGCTTCGCCAGCTAAACGCGGCGCGCAAGCATTATCTCAGACGCGTTCGCGTCGCTGCAAACCGCATCGCGCGTGGCGATCAATTTGCATTCAGTTGGATAGCATCGGTTGCTGAGATGTTGAGCGGTAACGTACCCATGGCAACTGAACTAGCGATCAAAATAAAAGCAAAAATAGCGGTGTTGCATGTGGACGAAATTAAACGCGTCCAGGTGGCGGCACGCCACACCCAGCTTGCTAGCAAGCGCATGGATGACTTTGCGCTGGGGCATGCCGCAGGGCGTGATGCCAAGCTCCATAAGCCCATGCGCGCCGAACCACGTCGCCCTGAGCATCAGCTGGAGCTATTCGCATGATGGCACACACTATGGCAACCCAACCGACGCCAATTAGTGCGCTTTACCGGCGCTTGGTGAACCTGCAAGCGGAGTTCAACACGTCCGAGCATACGTTATATGCGCGTGACGGCGTTCCTGATGCGCTGCATGAATTGAACGCTATCGGCTATCAACTCGAACGAGTTAGACGCCAGATTAGTGCCTTGCGTACAGCGGAGCCACTGTGCGAGGTGGCGCAATGATATGCCGCCATTGCGCATTCGATTTGCGTCACGTTCGCATGAAAACCAATTGGCTTGGCGACGCGGTGCGCACGCTAACGCTGACACTTGAATGCCCGCAATGCGGAACCAGTTTTTGCCTTCCGGGCGTCATCAAAGAAGCGAAGTTTTTAACCATTGCTGCGCCGGAGAGATCGTCGTGTTTGCCAAGCTAAGAACCGCGTCAAACTGCCACTCTGACGACGAATTAGACGAAATTGACTTTGATGAAATTGACATAAATAATGAGTTAGTGCTCAGACTAATTGAGCCGCCTTGCTTGCGGCAGGCTCACGATTGGCTAACATGTGGCGGCGATGAATTTTGCACGCACTGCGGGATTCTTAAGATCAAGCATCCCTATACGATGATTATTAGATATTGGGACGCCACTGATTACACGTTGAGCCTGGTGCTAGTAAATCGACTATGCGCTATGTTGCTCGTTGTTGAAGATTATGAATCTGCCATAGACATGATCGAGCAGACGCTTGGATTCGATCATCGCGCTTGGGATGAGGCACCGCACACTCGACCCGAAGTGGTGTTTAAATGCTTTGCCGATTTTCGTTACATGATGTCATTTCAGTTCTACTGCGACGATCAATTGCTGGAATGCCGGGTGTTTGATTTTGTCATATGCGAAGCGATTGAGCATTTGCCTTTGATATTTGGTACGCCGTAGTGCGTGCGCCAATTGCGCGCAGTTGGCTCGTCAATATTAAAGCCGCCCGCTGGCTCAGCGCCCTATCAATCACAGCCGTTTTCAGCGTTGCCATGCTCGAATGCGGCTATGCACATGGCTTTGTTGTCTGGCATCAGTTGCTGTGCCTCACGCTTTTGGTGTGGCTTACTGCGCTCGCCAGCCTTTTTGTCATTCAAACGCGCGTTTGGCTTGTACTTCTGCTGATGGCATTCACGCAGCCTTTTGCAGCGGTTGAAGCCTGGCTCTTATTTAATTTTCACGCGCAATTGGGTGGCCGCACGCTGACCGTAATGATCGCTACCGATGCAATTGAAGCGCGCCAATACTTAGCGGGATTTATTGGCATCATTGTGGCGGTTTTTCTGGCGACGCTCGCAAGTGTCTGGGCTGCCTGGACACTGAGGCGTGTGCGCCAAGTGACGCCGGCGGAACAGCGCGCGATTTTTCCTGCGGCCCTTGTCGGATGGATTGCTACCTATGCGCTGTTGTGGCTTTGGGCTCCGCAAGAATTGTCTCCGAATAATGGCGATGTGGTGAGTTCCTCCGGACGCATGCTCGAACGCGTTTTTCCGTGGGGCCTACCGACACGTTTACTGTCATTCACGCGCGAACTGGCGATCAAGCGCGCCTACAGCGCCCAAGCAGAACGCTTTCGCTTTGGCTCGACCTCGCCGGCTACGCCGCGCGTTGTCATGTTGGTTATTGGCGAAAGCGCACGCGCGTCCAATTGGCAGCTGGGCGGCTACGCACGCGAAACGAATCCGCAGTTAGTCGCGCGAGGCGACGTGATTTGGTTGCCGAACTATGCTGCGAATGCCGTTGCTACCGCGTTATCCGTGCCACTGATGGTCACGCGTAAGCCCACTGAAAAAGGCGGTGATGCAGCGTGGCCAGAACGCTCAATTGTGAGCGCGTTTGCCGAAGCGGGTTACCAAACCTCCTGGATTAGTAACCAAGCGACCGCTGGCATGCACGATGTTTTGATTGCAAGCTACGCGCAGGAAGCGCAGACCGTGCGGTTTATCAATTTGGCAAACTATGAATCTCAAGGTGCCTACGATTCGCAGCTTTTGCCTGAAGTGGAAAAAGAGCTAAACACTGGGGCAGCAAGACAATTTATTGTGGTGCACCTAATGGGATCGCATTACGAGTTCGCCAAACGATATCCCAAAAGCGAGGATTACTTTGGGGCAACCGATGCCGATTCAAACTGGCTCAATTCCTACGATAATTCTATTCGGCACACCGATGGCGTTCTGGCTAAATTGATCGCTCAGTTGACACGAACTGGCAAGGCTGCAGCGCTGATATACGCTAGCGATCATGGCGAGCTGTTGCAGTCACCAACGTGCAATCTACACTGGCACGGCTACGGCGCGAAGGAAGTCGTCTTTGCCTCAGCGCTGCTGTGGCTATCCCCGCACCCTGAAAGCGCTCGCTATGCGCGTGCAGCGCGTTTGAACGCGGTCAAGCCTACTTCATCGAAAGACCTGTTTGATTCGTTGGCGATGGCGGGCGAATTGACGTTTCCTGGGCAGGCTCCGCAAAACAGCTGGCTCAGTGATCGTTATACCGTGCGCAAGCGGGCGGTGAGCACGTTTAACGGTTTGGTCGATGCTGATGCGCCGCCGGTTGGGGCGTGTGGGTTGTTGCCCAAGCTGAAGATGTAACTTAAGCCAGCGCGAACAAATGCATGAGCGTCATTGGTACGGATTTGTAATCCGGACTTGACCTTTTCGTCGCCAAGATTTAGCTTTAAACCACAAACGCGAGTTCCCGCTTAGGAACGAAAGAGCCTTTCTCACTGGCAACAGGCAGACCCATCTAGGGTCGTGAGAGCGTATCAAACCACCGCACAACATGTGCATCCCAACCGGGTGATTCAATCACCCCTTGGGCGATTGCTCAATCCGGTTTTTTTATTTCCGGAGAAAAGCAATGAACAACGTCAAAATGTACCCTGTGTATAACGCTCATGGAACTTGTTTGGGTGATGCTGCAACTGCAACGAAAGCTGGCGAATTGCTAGGTTTAGATGCATTTGTTTCGGATCATTCCGGAAAGTCAATTCAAGTGACTTTGAGTAACGTTAATAGGCAGTTCTCATGGACTGATTCACGACTAAGCACAGCGTCATTGCTGCCGCTGTTAAAAATCCAAAGGTAAGCGCACTAAAAGAGAGAAGCCTTCTGGCTTCTTTTTTTAACGCTTGTGCGTTACCCGGTAACGCTACATAATCACTTTATGCTAGACACAGCCAAAACCAACTCACAACGCCAAGCCGCATTCAAGCAACGCCACCTTGGTAGCGAGGCCAGCGCATGTGCACGTCTAGATTTGGTGATCGACCAAAGTGCAAACCAAGCATTTGAACGGATGGCTCGAAGCTTTGGAATGAGTAAGCGGCAAACCCTTGAGCAGCTGCTGACCTTGGCTGAGGCGGCGCTGTTGAGTGCTCTATCGGAACCAAACCGCGAACGTTATGCCGCCGGAGAATTGCAGCAACGCATGGTGGATATCGAATTAGAAATCAAATTAAGGGAAATTCTATGATCGACCGCAGAAAAAAGATGGTTCTTAATGCGCCGACGATGCTTCGCATCAATCAAGGCGCGTTTAAGATTGCGGGTTATAAACATCACCTTAGCTATGGCGTTTGGATGTTTTCAGCGATGAGTTTCGTTTTGCTCAGCATGCGCGCGCCGGCGCGCTTGTGGGTACCGATACTTGCGATTAATGCATTGCTGGGTTTCATTTATTGGCGGTGGACGTACTTGTCGAATCAAATCCGTGACGCGGCTGTTCCAGAGTTTTTATTGACTGAGCCTGTGGATTTAGCCTGGCTTGCCTGGGTGCGAGATTTAGAGCCTGAGATTGACGCGATGCTGACGCGTCGACGTGCTGATGGCCGGTATACCTCACGCGATATGCAACAAGCCTACTGGCGGCACGCCTACTATTGGGCGGATATGCCCAAGCGGAGCCCGTATTTCGGCGATACGGATCGATGCTTTGAAGATCTGGAAAAGCGCCGAGAACCGCAACGTTTAGCGCGGCGTCCACCGAGCGTAGGTGGATGATCCACCGTAGTTTTGTGCATACTGATCCGGCCAATGCCGCCCTCGTGTGTACTTTGATCCCCAACATGATGCATCAAGCGTTATTGGCATGACTGCGGTCACCTTTGTTCTGGCGCTTGGTGCGTTAGTTTTCCAGATTTAGCGTGTTGCTACGTTTCGCTCACCAACGCCACAAGCGGAGCGGGTGAAATAACATGGCCACCGACATCGAAGAGCGCCTTACTCGAAGCGAATTGCGTGATGTGGACTATGCATTGGAGATTTGTTTTGCAGCCGGCAAGTGTGGTGCGTTGGGAACACCTGAAGCCAAATCGTTTGAAGCACTACATGCGAAGGTTCAAGGCATGATTCGACGAATGCCTTAGCAGTAGCAGTAAAAGAAAGGCTCATTCGAGCCTTTTCGTTTGCGAGATATTTGAGCCGAAAGCTCGATCAAGATCCAGAAAATGGCAAATGGCTCAAGCAATGGTCAAGGGGCCTTATCCAAATGGCTTGACTAGCTCACGTTTTAGCCATCCTTGATACGCCATTTCGATTTACGCTTTTGGGTCTAGCACGCGTGCCAGCATTGCAACATCGCGCTCGTTGGCAGTGCCGCGTCCTTGCCGGGGTGCGTGTCACCGGACGCACTCTCGTTGATCACTAGGGCAGGGAAGTCGTCCATGCTTGATTCTGATTTTGGCATATGCGATCAGCCAGAATTTTATCACTGAAGTGAATATAAACGTCATTTCTAGGGAAAACGTATCAAGAAAATGACCCCAAGAAAAATTATTTATTTTTCTTGAACAACACACTAGAAAGCGCAATCCTTGTTGAGAAGACAACACAAAACCCAAAGATAAAGGGGATTAGCATGGAGCGTTATCGTTTATTTCTATTAATAATTTTGTTGTTCGTTGCGTCTTGTTCAAGCGTTCATACAATCGTAAATCCCGATGCAGAAGCGGGCCACAGAGGACTGGTTTACTACATGCCGTCAAAACAAGTCGTCGTAAAACTGACGGTTGGAAGCGGCAAGAGAACGGTTTCAATTGATTCCACTGCAGCTTATCCAGATACAGCGAATCGCTATGTTGCGCAGTTTCGAGTCAATCAACTGGGCAAAAACAAAATAAGCATAAAAACGAGTGAAAGTGGTCTTCTCACTGGTGAGTCGAGCACTTCAACCGTCAGTCAAGTAAGCGATTTTTTTTCTTCGTCTGCAGGAACAATAGGTGCTGCTAGAGCTCCCGACGCAGCTGCAAACATCGCCGCATCCGTGACACCATGCGATGAAGACGGAACGTACTCGTGGATATTTGATCCCACTGTAATGAACACACCACCAACGGCTACAGACTGCAATATTGTGGTCGATATCAAGCGGCTGACGAAACCTAAATCCTCAGAACCAAAAACGCCATCAGCCAATACTGCAGCGTCCGGCTTCTTCTATCGTCGCCCTGTACCCTATGAAGTTACAGTAAAAGACAATAATCCGATTGCTCCGTCGGGTCGGTCGGTCGCAATAGTGGTTTTACCAACCAAACAGTCTGCGGTTGAGTTCCTTCCAGTATCCCAAAGCTTTTTTGCTGTTAATGAAGGCAAGTTCTCATTTGATAACGGCATGCCGACATCTTATAGCCAAGAGCTGGATAGTGAATGGCTAGGATTGGTGAAACTGCCCGCCGAGGTGCTCGGCGCCTACTTTAAGGCAGTTGGTGAAACGTTTACAGCCAAAAAGGGAGTGTTATCGAACGAACAGCAATACTTGGCCCAAATCAATACTCTCGCAGCTCAACAACTGGCTACTCGAATTTGTATGCAGGCGTTGGCAACTCAGGACACTGTTAAAATTAAGGAAGCTTGCAAATGAGCACCTTAAATGCAGATAGCAGCCTATTAAGATCTGTAATTCTCACATTCCTGTTGGCCTGCACAAGTCAAGTAAATGGCCAATCATTATCGGAAAGCGAAACTAATCCAGATTCACCAGAAAGTGACATTAGGTTGATGGAAGGATTGCCAGAACACCTAATCTATCTCTATACCGAACCTGCTAATGAAGACCCGTTAGCACCGCGTCAAGTTATTGCTGAATATCGTAAGTGGGATGCGGGAAGAGTTCTGAAAGTTTGTTTTTTTTCAGGCAATCCTACTGTTGCGTTACTAGTACGAAATGTCGCTAGCGAATGGAACGATTATTCTTCAACTAAATTTGATTTTGGGCCTCCAGATACTTTCTATAATTGTTTGTCAACAAAGCAAGGATTTTTTCAAATTCGAATCGGTTTTTCTGGTAAAGGGTATTGGTCAGTTCCTGGCAAAGACGCCGAAGACGTAGTATTACCACAGCAACCATCCATGAATTTACAGCGCTTTAGCTCTATCTATTCGAATTTTAAAACTGATAAATCTAAAGTAATGGCTGAAGCAACCCCTTATCATAAAGCGGTGATTCGGCATGAATTTGGTCATGCACTTGGTCTATTGCACGAACAGCAAAATCCAGAACTGCATTGTTATGAACAAATAAAGTGGAAAGGCAAAGGAAATGTGTATGAATATTATAGAAAATCTCCCAATTTCTGGACAGATTCAGACGTAAATATAAATCTTGGTCCGATAGGGGATACCTTTAGCGACCACGTAGAGGCGGGAACAGATCTAGATTCAATTATGATGTATTCACTTCCGCCGGAAATATTTAAGGATCCAAGCAGTAAATGCATCACCAAAATAAATTATTTAATTTCTGATAAAGATAAAGAGGTAGTAGCTAAGCTATATCCGCATGTCGTGATTGTTGCTTCGAAGATTGATCCTCCAACTTTAAAGCCTAATGGCTCTGCAATAACCACATTTCCAGCGGCTACAGCATTCAAAAGGCCAGAGTTGCTAGAGATGATAATGGTTGACATAGAATCTGTCGATGCATACAGACGTCGTGATGCAAGAATTCGGCTTCAAAATTTGATTGACAAAGGACTAACTAAGACGGAATTTACCGATTTGCTCATTGGCATCAATAAGAAACCTTATAGATATCAGTTGGGTGTATTTGCTGCGCTAGGGAACACTTCTATCAAACTGGATATTGATGAAGAGACCGAAAAAGAAATAAGTATAGCATCTGGGCAAGCAAAAGATAAAACGCTTATTAAAAACATTTTGGCGGCTCAGAAAAATATTCGAATGGAAACTGACCGTAACTAGCGTTTATTGAAAAAAATAATAGAAACCATTAATAGTGGCTTCTAGTTTTAACAAACTACTTCAATTTGAGCAAACTAAACAGCGATGATTTAAAGGAAAGATCAATTTCGATCATCGACGACGTTGAACCATTAAGCTAAAGCGAAGCCAGATATAGAACTATCACAAGATTTTTCGTTGCTCACCGCCAACGTATAGCCGAATCATAATTGATAAAGCGCAAGGTTGCGCTCTCTTAACTCGTCCATTGCGGGCTCCGCATGGTGATTGAAGCCAACGACAGGATATCGCAGGCTTCAGAATGACTTGGAACCCGTTTTAATTTGTAACATATATTTTAATTCTGTTCAATTTATGGAAATGGCGTGAAGAATCCATCGAAAAATTCCGACAAAGATGCAATAGATAAATGGTTTAGACCGATCATCGTTTATCCGGCAATAATGGGTATCGGTACATTTTTCATATTTTGCGCAGAATATTATCCCAGCATTGATTCAAAAATATGGAATTTATATTTTTCTGTCAGCGACATTTTTTCTAGAAAATTTTTAAAGGCAATAGGGGAGGCGGTTTTTATATCTGGATTTGTTGGCATTACCTCTGAGTTCTACAATAAGCGAAGACATGAAAAATCGAGTATAGAAAGTGAAAATTACCTGAAAGAAGTTGCTCTTCAAATTACAAGAGAAACGGCAAGTGATATGGCTGGAAAAGGGATCTTGGCCGTTTATAAGTCGGCATTATCTGAGAAAATAGTTAATTCAATTAGTGAATATATACTTAAGTCCCCGGTCATCAGATTAAAATACGAAATTACTGTTGAGCTTCGCCGAGTCGAAGGTAAGGTTGTTATGCTCGCAACAACGTCTTATGCGGTATCCAATACAACGAGTAATGATATTAAACACACTGTGCTCTTTCATTTTGACAAAAGTAATTGCACATTCCCCCCTTTTAAGAAAAGTGTTGCTTCATTCTCATTAGCCAAGGAAAAAATTGTTGTTACAAACGAAGAACTTGAAAAATGCGTGATAACGCGAGAAATTCCTATCCCGAAAGGCGGAAGCGTTGATATAATGCTTTGTATATCTGAAGAGAGGGCAGCCTACGACGTTGTCTATTGGTCTATGCTCTTACCTTGCGATTACCTTTCATTAACCGTTATCACGCCTGATCAAAACTTCGATATCGAAGTTGAGTCACTGCACCCTAAGCCAATGTCAATTGAGCCAACACACCCAAATGCGATTTCACAGCTTTGGACTATAAATGAAGCTGTACTTCCAGGTCAGGGGGTCTTGTTGAAGTGGAACTTAAAGGACAATGTGATACACTGCCTGGGCAACAACAATGATATCTAACGGCTGTTGTAAGGAAACTCATGAAAATACTTGACTATAAATGTTAGTTAAAAAGGCGCGTGTAACTAACGCGCTTTTTTAATTACCTCGATGTGGCTGGCCAAAAAGCGAAAGAACCAGCTAATACTTTACCCTAAATGTTGGCGAATCCTCAGCTCGCATTCTGCGCTTGTCGCAGATGCGAGTAGTCTGGATATATGTATGGCCAAGCCATTCCTGCACGTGCGCTATGTCCGCACTGTTTTGAGTGCGTTAGTGGCTGCTGTGGCACGCAATGCATGCGGCGCAATACGCTCCATAGTTAGCTCTACTTGTGTGCCGTAATTCTTCACTTCGGTATACACGCTTCCTGCGGTGATGGCGCGTTTTGTGTTGACATCAACGCGCCAGCGATAGAAGGTCTTGACGCACAGGCCGTGCTGACGGCAAAACTGTGCCATCGCTAAGCCACTGCGCACCTGCGCAAAGATGCGCTCGCGCCAAAGGGTTTGTTGCTGCGTTGAATCGGTGGGCATGTGTTGGCTCCAAAAATTGGAGCATTGCCGTTAAAAGTCCGAAGCGAAAGATGGCTGGGGCGGACGCTTACCTTAACCAAATGGCTTGACCACAAACGAAACTCGAATGGTCAAGGGCCTTATCCAAATGGCTTTACCACATCTGCCGGGACGTCGTAGATAGTGGAGACACGACGCCTGTTGAGTTCGCTTGTTGATGCGATGCCCTGCAATGCCGAGATTGTCGTGTCGTAGATTTCCTTGTACGTCTTGTTGTCCTCTTGTGAGGCGCTGCTGAGTCGTCCAAAAAATAGCAGTCCTCCGCGGATCTTCCCAGGCAAGTCCTCGGCTTCGGACAACATCCAATTGCGCACCTCTGACACTGAGAGCGACGCCAGATATTCGATGTCTCCCTTGTCCCAGCCTTGATTGACCGCGATCTTCTTTGTCACCTCGCCAATGGTGAGGGTGCTTCGCTTTGCGCTCAGTTCCGCGATCTTTTTGCGAAGTGGGTCGAATGAAACCCGTCGCGCAGCAAACGTGTCTTCCGGGTCCATTGCAGACAGTTCTTCGGCATGTAGAGCAACGTAATTCTCTACTAAATGCCCGACGTCAACGCGGAGCTCATGGAGCATATCCAGTGCAGCAGAGAACTCGCTAACGTTGATCTTGTCAGCATGCTCTTCGAGCGTCTGGAGGAATCGAGTGCGGATCTCTGCTTCGTTGTCTGCGAACGAGTCGGTATATGTTCGCCAGATGGAGGTTAGATCGGCATGCGCTTTTTGCTGAGAGACTTTGAGAGCCAGTTGCTTCGTCGCCGCTTCAACAGCGGCGATGTCGACGTAGCCCTTCGCAAGGTAGCCAGAAATGAAATCCGTATAGACGGACGGCGAAAGAATGATCTGTTGAGACAAGGCTCTGTAGCGCTTTTCGTCCGCTGAGATCTCTTCGTCCTTCTTTCGGGAGTACCCCGCCCATGCGCTTTCACGAACCCTTGAGACGATGAATTCATAAGGCAACGCCTCGGTACGCATGTAGTGCGACCAAACCAGAACAGCCGCGTGGTTAAGAAACTCCGACGCGATAAGAGGATCGACACCCTGCAGGGCGGGAGCGAATGTCTCGATGACTCTTCTCAGCTTGCGGAGAACTCGAATGTTCTTGATATCTAGTGACCGTGTCAGTTGCTTGACACGCTCCAAGTGAGGCTGGTACCCCAAGAAAGCGCAAGCTAAAGCCTGCGAGTGAGTCGGATCGTATTCAATCTCTGCATCGACAACCTTCTCGCGATACTCTTCGAAGTCCTTCCTATCGCGGTCTTCAGTGAGCGAGCGGTCATTGAAAATCAGCACTACCTTGCAGTTCTTCTGATTCGCAAGCTCGTCTATGAGACCCATAACTTCGCGAATTGAAAGGCCGACACCCTTTCGTTCTAGGTCGTCTATGCAGATAAGGTACCTACTGACGAATTTGTATTCCAGTGAAGCAATTAGCCGTGAATACTTGTCCGTGAACGGCGTTGATCTCGCCAAGTCAGTTAGCCAGCCCGCTAGGCGAGCCTTTGCTGTCAATTTCCCTTGAACGTTCTGCAGCCAGGGGGCGTTTTTCAATAGCCCCGTTGACTCTTGGTACTCCCTGTCAAATTGCTCCCGAATTGCCTCGTCCTTCGCGATCGGCTTTCCTGCTTGGAAGATGGAGGCGCGTATCTCGGGCAGTGATGATTTCCCAAAGAGCGAAACGTAGCTGTATGCAACCTGACTAAGCGACTTAGCTTCGATGCGGCGCGTAACGTAGTTCGACCAAAAAAAGGTCTTACCAACGCCCCAAGCTCCTCGAATGACCATCACTCGATCGTCGCCTTCAAGAAATGCGTCTGGAGATGTTTGAATCTGGGAAGGTTGCATTGAAGAGTTTTAACAAATAGGGTGGGTCGCGCGCAGCCGCGACCTGATACTACGTTGAACAAGCCCGGCCCGACTGCGTCGAGCTATTTCGCCGTAGGCTATTTAATAGGGTAAAGCATTTTGCGCCAGGATTCTTCCTGCAGCTCTAGGCCGATGCTTTGCCAGTTTTTGCAAAATGCAGTCCGAACGTTATCGAGCGCCGTTGTGGCGCACTGTTTTCTGTTTGGCTCGATGGCCGAGGCAAGCAAGTTGGTGGATCGATTTTGGGTGTCTAATTTTCTCTTTGTTGATTGAGTTGCCAGCGTATTTTGCTTTGCTGGGCCGCAGATTGCATTGATCTGCCGATCCTTTTTTATCCATCGGGTCTGCGCAGCAAAGTAATCAGCACAATTTGCATTGGCCGCTGCCCGTCTTACTGCACGTGCGTAGCTATCGGCTGTGGCATTCGCCTTTCCTTGCAGCTTCAGTGCTCTGAGATGCTGCGCATACAGCGCCTCATACCGGGTTTTTTCGCATGCTTCCCTGTTCCTTCTCCAAGTGAGCACCCGGCGTGGATGCGTTGGAAAAGATGCGCGTTTTGCCGCGCTATTGTCATTCGCGCTGGTGTTCCTGCCGCGTAGTGGCTTGTTTCAACGGTGAATTGAGGCTTCTCCTAAATACACTGATAGGACTTTGAAGTGCGTTTGTTTTTTTGATAATCTGGCATGCCTGGGTTTTGCATTGGGCGTCACTCTGGTTCGCCGGGATATCGCATTTGAATTGATCCCCCGCCCCGAGCAATTTTTATTAGTCCGCTGGCACCCACCAAAATCGGCTTATTGCCATCGCTGGTGTAAGCGCGCCAGCGCCGTCAAATCCCATACAAAGTGATCCAACTCGTAAGAACCATCCGCACTCCAAGCCGAATCCCCATGCCCACGCCCATCCAATGCCGTACCCGGCCGACCGGCGGCGGCTAATCGTAGTGCGGTGGTGCCCCAACTCAGGCGGTTTTGACCAAAAGCCGTGCGTGAAAATCAGGCGGTTGCCGTTCGATGGCTCAGTGGCAGCATCAAAATGCTCGAGCGCTAGCGACAAGCCATCGTGGCCAGGAAAGTTTTCAGTGCGTGTGCTTGCGCCCATACGGCGGAGTATGGAGGCGACGGGGTGGGGAGTCAATACGGTGGCGTATGGGGCGGTGTGGCTAGCCGAATAGTTGTTCTGAAGTAAGTCACGCAAACGCGGAACCATGCCGTGCAATCCCAACGACAAGCAGATTGAGCTTGCAAGCAATTGCTATAAATTTGAGACTGTCGTTAGCCGTCAAATTTTCGTAAAAGGAAACTTCATGCCAAAAGGCAGTCCTACAACAATGTTCGTAAGTTCAACATGTTACGACCTCAGTCAGGTCAGGGCAGATATACGCGATTTCGCGTCTTCGTTGGGATACGATCCGGTCCTATCAGAACTTGATACGTTCCATGTGCATATTCCGGAACATGAGAAGCCACCGTTCCGGCACATGGGAAGCCAGCATTCCGGTTCATGGGAAGCCAGTTTTCTGAACGCCGATTCCGGGACATGGGAAGCTAGTTGACGGGTTTC
>Ga0105047_10005783_pt1 | contig 21111 bp, 20 predicted proteins | sample MAT04_FD_78384 | JGI IMG/M metagenome (GOLD analysis project Ga0105047, IMG submission 78384) | Freshwater microbial communities from Lake Fryxell liftoff mats and glacier meltwater in Antarctica - MAT-04 (megahit assembly) | ecosystem: Environmental > Aquatic > Freshwater > Ice > Liftoff... | reverse complement strand
TTTACCGTAGATCTTGTTCCAAAGCACAATGCTCTCACCAAAATGCATTCCTTCCCTGAATCCTCTGGTACCATCGCGACACGATGTTGCACACGCCACAACCGATGCAATACCCACCCTCCACAATCTGTTTCAGCGTACTCATCGCCGGTTAACGCTAACGCGCGGCCTGCCGCGCCCGGACAGCCGCAAGACACCGGTCGCCATAATCTTGCCAGGTGTTTTTCTGGTGCCCCCTTTGGGCAGCCTGTTCCCCCAACTTTCGGCACAACTCGGGTTCCTGGATCAACCGCAGCATTGCCCGCGTCAACGACTCCGCGTCGCGGCTCGGCACGATCAGACCTTCCTGTTCATGCTCCACCACCGTGGTTGCCCCGCTTTCATACGTCGCCACGATCGGCAACCCCGACGCCATGGCCTCTGTCACGACGCGCGCGAGACCTTCTTCCGTTGACGGTAAAACAAACGCCGTGCTGCGCCGATACTCCTCTGCCAATTTTTCATGCGAGAGATGCGGATAATGCGTAAACCGGCCGGACCAGCGATCTCGTTCGCGCTTAAAATCGGCGTGATACTGCCCCACACAAACCAGCTCGGCCTCTGCACACCGGGCCTGCACCGCTTGCATCGCCCGAAACAGATATTGATGACCCTTCCGAATCCGAATATTGCCCACCGTGATGAACCGTGGGCGCTCGGGCAAGTTCTCGCGTGGCCGAAAGAGGTCCACGTTCACCCCAAACGGATTCAACACACACTTGGCGGCGGGAACTCCGTTGGCCAACATCGAGTCGTACACCCATTGAGACGGACACAACACCACATCCGCCCGCTCAATGTCCCGCACCGCCTGTGAAATGATATGCGCCGGCACCGCCGGCCGGCACTGTGGCGCCCACAACGCCAACTCCCGCCGTTCATACGCATCGTACGTCGTGGGATAACTATTCGGCGCATCCAACACCTTGAGCGCGCCGGCCCGCTCGGCAATGTCGAAGGGCGCCTTCGCGCCCCACGCGATCGCCTGCACCGCATCAAACGCCGGCAGCTTCTGACGGCGCAGCCACCCGTCAAACAACCCCATAAACAAATGATACTGCACCCATTCCGTACGCGCCGGCCACCCATGATAAAACGGCTTCATCACCACGTGAAACGGCCAACAACGGTGATACAACTCTGGCGGCACCCCCCGGATGTTGCCGTTGGCGGCATACACCCCCGCCAACGCACCCCGGCGCTCGTACGCCCGCGCCGTGTGATCCATGTGCCACGTATTAAACGACGCCACCAAAACCTTGGGTGTCGCGATCGCTGGCTCAGCCATGACTCACTCCTGCTTTTCCGGCCAGCATCGTCGCGTACAGCTCCGCATGCCGGCGGGCGATTTCTTTCCAGTCGTACTGCTGACATGCCCATGCCCGCAACTCCCGTCCGCGCGCCTGCCGGACCGCCAGCGGCTCCTGCCACAACCGCTGGATCGCCGCAACCGCCGGACCGGCTTGTCCCACCGCCACAAACTCCGCGCGCGCCCCGCCCAGATATTCCCGCGTCGCCGGCAGATCGCTCACGACAATCGGCACCCCGCAAGCCATCGCTTCCAACAGCGCATTGTTGGCCCACGCATCGCGCAACGGCAGAAACAAAATGTCCGCCGCCCGATACTCCTGTCGCAACTCCTCATCCGAGAGCCGTGACAACAAACGCAACCGCTCCAAGTGCTGCGGCAAACGCTGCCGGATCTCCTCCAGCATGTTCTCGTTGGCCACGACCGTCCACACGACCCGGCTGCCGCCCTCCACCAGCTTCGCGAACGTCTCACAGCCGGTCGCATAATCACGCAACCAATTCCCCACCGTCAGCAACCGCAACGTCCCGTCACCAGCCGACGCAGCGCCCGGACTGAAAAATTTCGTATCCACGCCGTGCGGAATCACCACCACCTGCGCGCCGGGAAACCGCCTTGCATACGCCTCGCGCTCGATCCCCGACATCAGCACCAGCCCATCGCAAGCCGCCAATCTTTCGAGCAGCCGGCGCTGGGGATTTTTTTTCTCCAATTCCACCATTGCCCCCAACGGCTGATGACACGTCGCCACCAACAGATGCGACCCCTTCCACTCCGGCGCGTGATGCAATCCGTCTTCCGGAAAAAAATAATGCACCAGCCGGCGCGAGCTTGACCGAAAAAATCGCCGCACCCGGCGTTCCTGCCACTGAAACCACAGCTCCGCAATCTGCGTCGCCCGCCGCTGCAACCCCAGCCGGTGGGTGAATCGCAAAATCCAATACGCGTGCGGATACGACACCACCTCACACTGGTCTTGGAGTTTCCGCGCCAACGGGGCAAAGCCGGCGTGCTGGCCGTGATGCGGATAGCCAAAACCAAAAAAAGTCGCCGCCGTATTTTTTCCCACGCCGGTCATCCGCCCTTTTGCGCCAGCGCTTGCCGGACGAGTTCGACATTGTGTTGCGCCGCCGCCCGTAGCGGGACTGTTTTCTCCACAAGCAGGCGACTCAACTCGCCGCGGTGTTCAATCGTCCGCAAGATGGCCCGGGCCAATTCCTCCGCCTGCATGCTCTTCACTTCCAACACGTAGTTCTGCCACTGGTCGCCGTAGTAATGTTCCGCCAGCCCCTTGGCTTTCAGACTGTACGCAATCGCCACCGCCGGCACGCCCGTGGTGTACGCCGCCAACGTGGCATGCGTGCGCGCGGCCACAAACACATCCATCTGCGAGACGAAGTATTTCAACTCCATAGCCGTGGCGCCGGCAACCGCGTCCGCCGGCAGATTCACCACCCGCGCGTCCGCCAACTGTTCGGCCACTTCCGCGCAGGCAATCCGGTCATCGTTGGCCTGGCGATCCATGACGTGGGGCACCAAATACACCACCGCGTCCGGGTGGGTTTGCCAGAGCAACCGAATCCCGGCGACGGTCGCGCGGATGTACCGGGACCGCTCCCCCGCCGCGCCGGCAAAATCTGCGATTGCTTGGCTGACGTTGACGCCCACTTTGGGTGCGCCGCCCTTGAGGAATCGGGTCAGCTTGGTATCGCGCTGGGCATCCACCCGCATTAACAACGACAAATCACCGGCGCGCGCGACATGCTTCATCGGCAAGCCGACGCCTTCGAGATAACGCCACGACGCGGTTTCCCGAATCGTGATCAAGTTCGCTTGTTGCAACACCTGCAATGCTTGCTGACAATTCGCTGCCGGCCCAAGCGGGCCGATGGATTGGCCAAGCAGGCAGATGATTTTATTGCGACGCACGGCTTCCGCGACATACCACAATTCATTCGCCAACCCATCCAGCCCGTAATGGTCGGTGAACATGTCGCCGCCGATGGATAAAACGACATCCGCCGTCCGATACGCCCGGTCCAACAACCAGAATTGTCGCGACCGCTTCCCCCACGCCGCCGGCGCCGTGAGCCAGCCCGGGCACGCCGCCAATCCGCGAACGAGCCGCTGCCGTTTCGGCGTGACATGCTGCCGTGAAAAAAATTCCACTTCCGGAAACAAGGCCGAATCGTATGCTACCTGCGACGTCACGGATCGAATCCGCGTTTGCGGGCCGCACGCCTCTTGAATGAGCTGCAACGCCCCCCGAAACAAGGCCTCGGCGCCCTTGTTCGTGGCCCCCGTGTGCTGGATGATAAAGACATTCATGGTGCGATGGGAGAAACCCTCACGCCCCCCCGCTGCAACAGTCGTGCCGGATTGCCAGCCACCACGGAATCCGGGGGGATTTCCTTCAGCGCCACCACGCTACCGGCGCCAATGATGGAGCGGTCGCCAATCGTCACGCCCTTCAAAATAATCGCCTGAGCGCCAATAAATACATCATCCCCGATCACCACCGGCTTGGTCCGGGCCTCCCGCGCGTCCCGGGCCGAATCGCGCCGCGCCGCAGGATCCAGCGAGTGAAAGTCGTGGTCAAAAATGCGCACATTGCCGCCGATCTTCACATTGCGCCCGATGCGGATCTGGCTCCGCGAAGAAATTACCACCCCCGAACAGCCGGTGCCATCGCCAATTTCAATCCGCCCGGTGCGATAGCATTGCAGCACGCTCGGGCCGGTCAGTCCGACGAGGTTGCTGGTAAACCGGGAGAGGAATGTCACGCGGTCACCCAGCCGAATGGACTGACGACTTGTCGCCCGGACCACCAACCGTCCATCCGCGCAGAACCCCTTGCCATACGTCGCGCTCACCAGACGCAGCAGGAATTTTGCGCAGAGCGTCCAGCCGAACCGCGCAACGGTTCCGAACACGCGATCCCAGAGCACAAGAACCGCTCCGCCCGGCGAATAAGAGCGCCAATCTGACGGTTTCATAAGGGGAGGCTAATCCGGATGTTTGGCGTGGCGCAAGCGTTCCTCATACAACTGCACCAACTGCTGCCAGATGCGCTCGCGCTCCAGATCGTGACGAATGGTCGCGATGCATTGCTGGACTCGCGCCGTGTCGTGCCACGGTTTTTCATCAATCGCCCGTTGCAACGCGGCCGCCAACTCCGCGATATTCCCGGTCGCCGCCCGGCTGCCAAACTGGTAGCGCGAAATCAATTCCTGCGGACCGGTGTTGTCGTAGCACACCGGCCACACCCCCATCGCGAGGGCTTCCTTCAACGCCGTGGGGCCGGTATCCATGTACGACGGCAACAGCAAAACCGGACTGCGCTGCAACCAGCCCACCACTTCCGCCGTGCTGCACGCGCCGGCCAATTCAACCCGATCCGCAATCCCCAAGCGTTCCAACTCCACCTGCGTTTCCGCGCGCTTCTCGGGAGCAAGGTTGCCGATACAAACCAGTCGCCAATCTCTATGGTTGAGCCGCGCGAACGCCTGCAACGCATCCGTAAACCCTTTTCGGCGCTCCGGTGATCCCAAAAATACAATCGTTTGCGAATCCCGCCGACCGGGCTGCGCCGCGACAAACGCCGGTCGCAACGGATGCGGCACCACCCGAATGGCGGCATCGGTGTACGGCGCGCCGGCTTGTTGCGAATACGTTCCCTCGGCCACCACGCACGGGGCCGCCCGCAAGGTTCGCCGTTCATTCAAGCGGGCGAGCCCCAACGTAAAGCTGTGCGACAAGAACGGCCAGTACGCCGTCAGCAACCCTTGAATCCCCACAATCGCCGGGTAGCCCGACTGGAGAGCCACGTTACCATACCCGGCCTCGGTGCCCCATCCATGCACGCAATCCGGCTGAATCGCCCGCAACACCGGCCGATACTTCAGAACCCAATTCCAATAAAACGTATGCGTCCCACCCGGCGTGACGGGAATGACATGGAAATGCGCGCCCCGACATTCCGCATGCTCCACGCGCTTCACCCGGCGCGAGGGGGAAATCACGTGCAACTCCACATTGGCAGGCGGCGGTAAATGCCCCACAATCCACGACCAATCCGGTGTCGGACCGAGGTTCAGATGCCCAAACACCTCCTGCTGTATTTCCTTGGGAATTCCGCACAACCAAGCCACCCGCAACGGCCGATTAGCGGGTGGTATCAGCTCTTGTTCCGCCGCTGCACTCATGACGTGACCGGGGCGATTTGCCGCACACCGGCAGGAGCCTCACCCGAAACAATCGCTGGTGCGTCCTGCATCCGCTCCCGCTCCGCCATCCGTTGCGCCAACCGCAACATGCTGACGAGCAAAATGTACAGACTCATTTGATACTGATAGGCGCCAAACACAAACGTGTAGTGTATCGGAGCCCACAAACACTGGATCGCCAGGAAGAAGCTGGCGACCTGCAACTGCCCACCCCGCACTTGCCTCACCAAGCGAACGGCGGCGACCGCCGCCCCAATCATGAGGGCATAGATCAACACCAACCCAACCACCCCCGCATACCGAATCGCCGTTAACGGCCCATTGTGGAGATTGCCAGTCAGCGTGTGCCATTCCGTAAAACTTCCGCTTTCGGACAGCGCGGTGAAATCTCTCTGACTTACGCCAAACCCATCACCCACCCACCAATTCCTGATTGCTCCCTGCTTCACCACCTGCCGCCACCATTCAAACCGACTCGCGCTACTTTCTTCAGTTTGCTCCACGACCGCTGCTTGCCACTTGCCCGGTAGAAAGGCCAAGGCGCGTTGGGCCGCAAACGGCAGTTCGAAAAGCCGCCCCTGACCGGCCACAATCGCACCAAAACAAACCACCCCCACCAAACCGACCAAGACGCAATCACGCCAGCCGCGGTGGAGTAATGATCCGATCCCAATACTGGCAAAAGCCCACAACAACGCATTACGAAATCCAGACGCCAAAATCGCCATCATCCCCAAGGCAAACCCATAAAAACGCGGGCGCAGGGCATTGAACAGCGTCAGCGGCCGATAGGCCGCGCACATCAGCATCACCATGCTGATGCCAAACATTTGCAGGGCGTTCCAGCGTTGACCCACGCCCTCTTCTCCCGGCAGCGACTGGGCATAGTTTGAAACATCCAGCCCCCCATAGAAGCGAAACAGATAAGGTGTCGTGGACGGAAACACATACACCACCACATTCAACAGACCCACTACCGCCGAGCTGGCCACGAGAAGGTAGGGCATTTTGGAGACCTGTTTAGCCGTGTCGGGTAACCGCACGATGGCCCAATACGCCAGCGTGGCCAGCAATAAATTGAAATACGGACGCCCCCCGATTGTTTCGGCACCCAGCGCTCGAATACCGACCGGATTGATAAAGAATGTAGCGGCCACCCAAAGCAAATTTAACAACAGGATTCGGTCGAGAAAATTGGCCTTCACGCGCATTTGATCCGCCGTGAGAATCCGATAACAAAGGTACCCGGTAAACCCGAGCATGATGCAAATTTCGCGGATCGAGAATGGGATTGCAAAGAGGTTGAGGCTACCCGAAATGGCCCACCCAAAGAGAATCAACATCCAAATCCGTTTGCCCAAACCCGCGATCAATACCGCAATCCCGACCAGGCCGAGCAGCATGACCAGATAAACTACTTGGCCCTGCCCAATCAACACGGCGACAAATGCCGCCAGCGCGACGCATCCCGCTGTCGCCAGCACACGCCGGATCATTTCGGGGGTTAGGTTGGGGTGCAGATTCATGTTTGACTGGTCCGCATCTTACCGGCCCTGCGGTGTAATCGCAAGCCACCCGGCACCTTTGTGATTGAGGCAAACGCATCTTCCTTGTAGAATATCCCTGTTCTTGGAAACCAAACAACCCCCAGATCAGGAGGAACGCATGAGCAAGTCAGTGATTCGTGTCATGATGGTTACGGGTCTTGTCGCGGTCGTTACCGCGCTCGCCGCGCCGGTCTTTGCGGAAGACGCCCCCGCCAAACCCGATCAGAATAAACCCCGGCAATACACCGGCGACATCGTCTCGGTGGATGCTACGAAGAGCGTGATCGTCGTCACCAAGAAAAAAGACGACCAAAAAACGTTCTCCGTCACGGATCGGACGAAGATCACCATCGGCAACAAAGAAGTCGCGACGTTGGCCGAACTAAAGGCGGACGACCGCGTCACGGTTTCCTTTGTCGAGGATGGCGACAAGAACGTGGCCACCCGGATCAATCCCGCGAAAGCCAAAAAGAAAACGGCTGAAGACCCCAAATAACAGCCCACCGGCTGTTTCCCAAAGGGAATCCCGCAAGGGATTCCCTTTTTCGTGCCCTCACCGCCCCAAACACCGCGCCACACCGGCGGCGAATGACTCTTGTTCGAAGCAGAAATCCTGCTCCGCCGGTCGCGGATCACCCACATTATCTTCCGTGCTCATGATGACCTGCTCGCGATTGAACGGCGGATACGGTGACATCTTCTCGATCAGCGCCGCCTGCAACCGCGCGACCGGCAACGGCAGATGCAGCTTCGGCCGGCGCAGATGTTGCACTGTCAAAAGCTGGTCATACAACTCATTCCACGTGAACGCAGCCGGGCCACAGAGATCGTACGTTTTCCCCACTGCCCCATCATTCCGGATCGCGGCGACAAAACTTGCCGCCACGTTTTCCACGGCGATTGGTTGGACCTTGGAATTGCCATTTCCCAAAACCGGCACAAGCGGCGACAGCCGCACCAACTTCGCCAACACGTTCACGCTGCGATCACCCGGCCCGTAAATCAGCGACGGCCGGAGAATCGTCCACGCCAGCCCGCTCTTGCGAACCGCCTCTTCCGCCGCCCACTTGGTCTGGTGATACCGGCTCACGGCATCCGCCCGCGTACCGAGAGCGCTCATGTGGACGAATCGCTTCACGCCGGCGCGCTTGGCGGCATCGAGAACATTTGTCGTGGCGTCCACGTGCGTGCGCTGAAACGTGTTTTCCTTCCACTCATTGATGATGCCCACGAGATGGATCACCGCTTTGCAGCCGGTGAATGCCCCCTCCAACGTCGGCGCGTGAATCACGTTCCCGTGAAACAACTCCACACCGGCCTCGGCCAGCCCGCGCGCTTCCCGCGGATCGCGCACAATCGCGCGCAGTGGGTAGCCCGCCGCCACTGCCTGCCGCACCACCTCGCGCCCAACAAATCCCGTTGCACCTGTAATCGCAATCATTCGACCTTCTTCCTCTTTGCTACTTCGCGCTCAATCGCATCGTACGGCTGCCCGGCCGCCCGCAATTCCATCACCACGTGCGGCGGACAACGATAGTGTTCCGACAAAAAACGCAAGTTCACCAAATTCACCACATCCTCATCCTTCAACGCCACCTGCGGCCACGCCTCCTGCCCCACCGCCGCAAACTTTCCGTACACCTCGCGAAACGGCTGCCCCACCACCGCCGTCACCGGTAGATAAAAATCCGCCGCCGACAACTTGTGCAACCGCGCAATATCCAACCAATCCTTCCCCAACCGGCGCGCCTCCACGATTAGCCCCACCGGCACCTTCGCCTTTGCCGCGATGAACAATGCCACCGGCAAATCCCCAAAGTGTGGCCACCGCTTCACGATCACCACCACCTGCCGCTTGCTCACCTGAAAATACTCTCCCACCGCCTGGTAATACTCGTGCGGACTCCCCGGCGGCAGCGTCGCGCCCATATCCACTTCCTGCGCAGTCGCCGCGCACACCCACAACCCAAACAGACCCACCCAGAAGATTCGCATGGCGCGATACTACAAAGTCGCGTCCGGCAAGCAAGGTTGTAACGCGAACCCGCGCTGCGTCAGCCGAATCGTCACCGCCCCCGTCAAGTCCGTGCGCCACAACTGCACCCCCGCGCGCAGTTCCTCGGGAAGTTCCGGCGGTGGCCGCGATGGGCTAAAACCCGACGGAGCCGGCACCTGCACCACCACCGCCGCCGGGCGTGCGGCCGTCAGCAACTCGGTCATATGCTCCCAACTACACCCGCCGGCGCCCTTCACAATCACGTGAGGCGACTCGCGCAAAATGGTTTCACGCAATTCCGCCACCACCGCCGCGCTCGCGTCCCCCAATAACAACACCCGCGTCGGCCCGTACTCCAACAACAACACCACCACGTAATCCTCACCGCCGGTCGAACGCGTCCCCTGCAACGGATGCAACACCCGCGCGCGCAACCCGGCCACCGTCGTCCACTCATCGCCCCGGCGCGCTTTTTGCAACGGCACCCCGCGCCGCTCCATCCCCTGCAACCAATCGTGATAATAGGGCGACCGCGTCCAAATCCCACCGTGCCCCGCCGACCGCACCGGCATCTCGTCCGCCACGTGGAGCAACCCGGCAGCGTGCGGCCGGTCGTTGCGCGTCAACACCACCCGCTCCAGCCGGTCCACGCCTTGCGCGCGCAAGAACGGCACCACGACCCGGCTCCCATTCCAGTCATCACCGCCGTCTAACAAAAAATCCTCCTGCTCCCCCGGCCCATTCACAAACACCGCCGCGCCCCGGCTCAAGTCGAGTACCGTCACCTCCACCACATCCTCGCGACCGCCCCACCACAACATCCCCGCCGCCACCACCGCCGACCCGCCCCACCAGCCGCGCGGAATCTTCGCCCCCCACCCACTCGCCACCAACACCAACCCGGCATAGTACGCCACCGTCACCCACACCGGCGGAGCCGGCACATACTCATGCCCGAACGGAACCCGCCCGAGTTGCTCCACACAGCCGGTCAGGAAATTCAGCAACGCAAAGTTGGCGTTGTTGAACGTCACCGCCAACCACGGCCACACACCGTGCGTCAGAATCGCCAACAACCCCACTGCCATGATCGTGCCCAACATCGGCACCACCACCACATTCGCCGCGATGCTGATCGGCGTGAACAAATGAAAGTACTCTCCCATCAGCGGCAGCAACCCCATCCACGCCGCCACCGAACCGCTCACCAGCAAAATCAACTGCCGCACCGGCTTATCCAACCGCCGTTGCCACGCCGGCACCAATTCATCCGGCACCAACGGATCGCGCGCCACCCACCCGCTCAACCGCGCCACAATCCCCGGCGTCAACGTCACCAACCACACCACCACCATGAACGACAAAAGAAACCCGCCATCAAAAAGCTGCAACGGCTCCCAGATCAAAATCCCCAACGCCGCGCCCGCGAGTCCGTTCAACACATCACTGGGCCGCACCAACACCCAGCCGGTCAACCACACACACGCCATCACCAACGCCCGCAGCGCGCCCGGCCGCGCACCGGTTGCGAAGACGTACAACACCAACAACGGGATCGCCACCAAACCGCTCCACCGCCGCGGCACCCGCGCCGCCCGCAACCCCACCAACACCACCGCCGTCACCAACCCCACATGCAAACCCGAAACCGCGAACACATGAAACACGCCCGTCCGTTGAAACGCCGCGTGCGTGTCCGCCGGAATCTCCGCCCGCTCGCCGATCACCATCCCCGCCAACACTCCCGCCACTCCCGGCGCATCCTCCAGACCGGCCCATACCGCGCGCTCCAATCGCTCCCGCAACCGCAACGACAACGCCACCACCGGCTGCCCGTGCCCTTGTTCCCGCACCTCGCAAAAATCCTTCTCCCGAATCGTCGCCGAAAGATAAATCCGTTTCCGCTCCAGCCACCCTCGCCAATCAAACACGTCCGGATTCCGTGCCGGCTCCGGCTCATGCACGAGCGCTGAAAACTCAATCAAATCCCCGTACCGCAACTCGCGCGGCAATCGCAAAAAAACAAACAGCCGCCCCTCCGCCGTCGTCCATTCCCCCGCCACTTCCACCGCCCGCACCGCCACCGTGAAACTCCGCCGGCCGGACGTGTCGCTCGCCACCACCCCGCGCACCAGCGCCGTCTGTGTTTGCCGGCCCAACACATTCACAAGATGCCCAGGTGGCACGCGCACCGCGTCCCGGTACGCCACCACCCCGGCGACCAACACGAGCGCAAACATAGCCGGGGCGGAGCGGCGGAAAATAAAAAACGCGGCGAGTAAACCCGCCGCGCTCCACCACCACCATTCCACCGGCCCCGGCATCCATGACCCGATCCAGATGCCCAACGCATACAGAATCACGACCCCGACGAGGGGCCGCTTCACCGCAACTCCTCCTCTACCGGTGGGGCGAGCGGGAGCCAACTCACGGCCTCGCGGCGACGCTCGGCCCACCCAGGTTGCCTATTGGCAGGCTTACTCATACCCGCAACGCCCGGTATTTTCCCAACCGCACCGGCTCGCGAATCGCCCGCGTCACAAACCGTTTTGCGGCGGCTATTGCCGGCACGAGACCGACTCCTCGCGCCAGATACGCCGCGATGGCCGCCGAGAATGTGCAGCCGGCTCCGTGAGGTTTGATCCGCCGCACGTGCGCGGAGCGGAACTCGTGCAGCCGGCGCCCATCGAACAACACATCCACCACTTGTCCGCCCACCGGCAGATGCCCGCCCTTCGCCAGAATCGCCACGCCAAAACGCGCGCCCAACTCCCGCGCCGCCGCGCGCAACTCAGCCAGCGTCCGCACCGGCTGGCCCCACAACACTTCCAGTTCCGCCAGATTGGGCGTGATCACGCGCGCGAGCGGGAAGAGTTCCGTGGTCAGCGCCGTCACCGCGTTCTTCTTCAACAACAGCGCTCCGCTGGTCGCCACCATCACCGGATCCACCACCAGGTTTGGCTGCCGGCGCTTTCGGAAAACCGCCGCCACCGCCCGGATGATCGCCGCGTCATACAACATGCCCGTCTTCGCCCCACCCACGCTAAACGCCTCGAAGACGCGCTCCATTTGCTGCGTCACCATCGCCGGCTTGATGGGTTGCACCGCGCTGACTCGATCGGGATTCTGCGCCGTGACACACGTGATCGCGCAAGTGCCAAACACATCCAGTGAATGAAATGTTTTCAGATCCGCCTGAATGCCGGCCCCGCCCCCGCTGTCCGACCCGGCCACCGTCAACGCGACCGCTTGTCCCTCGCCTCGCCTCATCACGCCTCATTTTGTAATGCACCCGCCGCCGTCCCCGCAACGGCAAAGTATCCGGTTGCACCGGGGAGAGGGGCGCGTCTATCTTGGGAGCAATGGCCGAAAGTAATCACATCATGCGACGGGTGTTGGTGGTCGAGGATGATTATCAACTCGCCGATGTCATCGCGGAGGTTTTGACCTACGAGAATTGCGAGCCGGACCTGGCCGCCAACGGCATGGAGGCGCTCGATAAGTTGCAGTCGCTGGGTAATTACGATGCCATCATTTGTGATGTGATGATGCCGCGCGTTGGCGGCGAAGCGCTCTATGAGCAAGTCGCCCTGAAACATCCCCATCTCGCTCGCAAGGTCCTCTTCATCACCGGCCAATCCTCCGCGCAAAGTGGGATGACCGATTTTATTTCCCGCACCGATTGCCTGCTGCTCCAGAAGCCTTTCGATGTCGAACAACTGCGGACAATGCTGCACGAACTGCTCAAGCGGTGAACGGCTTTGTTCCGCCCGGCTGCGACTTTTTTGAACATCCTGCGTATTTTCTGCGAATCTTCGCGTTGGCAAGAGCCGTGCTAAACAGACCCCGTCGGGACGGGGGATCCCGAAGAAGCAGGAGGTTCGACCCCGCTGCGGCGACGATGTGGAACGATCTGCTGAAATCGCGCAGTAAATCGAGTATGCGCTGGGCCGATCCTGAAACGATTTGGGATCGGCCCGCGCGTTTACAAATCCGGGCATGAGACTCGCTATTAGATTCCCCGATGCACGGGATATTAATTGCTTGGCGAATTGACCGCCAAAAGGGAATCATCCGAAACAAACCGGACCACCCCAAGGCTTGGTCGGCGCTGTACACCTTGTGTCTGCCTGAACAACCAGCGGAATTCTCCAGTTTCTGCCAGGAAATCATCCGCATCCACCCGGCCAACCAGCACGCGTGGATCTTTCTCCAACTCGTCAGCCGCACCCAGCCGCAGCCGCTCGACATCCCCGGTTTCGCCCAAGAAATCGTCCGCCTCCACCCCGACAATCCGCACGCCTGGGATCATCTGGATCTCGCGTTCGAAAAACAATCCGCCGCGGACGTGCTGCATGCGTTCTATTGCGATCTGACCCGGCTCCATCCCAACTGCAAAATCGCCTGGACGCGCCTCGCCCAAGATTACAAACGCATCGGCGCCTACGCGGATCTCGTCACCGCTTCGTTGGAACTCCTCAAGCTCAACCCCGACGACGCCACCTCGTGGTGCAATCTGGGCGACGCCTATGCCGCCCAACGCAAATACGGCCGCGCCACTTCCGCCTACGAGAAGGCAATCGAACTGAAACCCAATCTCCTCAGCGCGTGGAACAACCTCGGCAACGTCCACCACACCCAAGGCAAATTTGATCGCGCCATCGAAGCCTATCGCAAAGCCACAGAACTCGACCCGCACGATGCCAGTCCGTGGGTCTGGCTCTGCCTCACCTACCTCGAACTTGGCCAAGTCCAAAAGGCGCAAGAAGCCGTGAAGAAAGTGCAGAAGCATTTACCCATCGTCGCGCACATGCTGGAAGAAGAACTCGACCGCACGCGCGTCGGCACGACGGTCGCGGCTCAGAGCCTCGCCAAGATTCTCACGCACGTATCGCCGTAAACCCCTTCGCGCACCAACTCCCACGGCGGCGCCACCGGCACCGCGTCGCGCTTGGCGGATTCCAACACCAGCCGGTCGCCCACGATGCCCGGTAAATTCTTGTCCGCCAACAATTGCGCCGGCAATTCCCCGTACGGCGGATCCGCGAACACCACATCAAACCGACCGCCCCGGCGCAGAAACCGAGACACATCATCCCGGTTGATGGTCAGTTTGGCTTCTCCGCCGCGCCCGGTGTAAGCCGCGACGTTCTTCTCCAACACAACCAAGGCCGCGCGGTTCTGTTCGACAAACGTCACCGCCTGCGCCCCCCGGCTCGCCGCTTCCAATCCCAACGCGCCCGTGCCGGCAAACAAGTCCAACACCGTCGCCCCCACCACCCGGTCGCCCAGACTGGAGAAGATCGCCTCCCGCACCCGGTCCGACGTGGGCCGCACCGCGTCCCCGCGCGGCACCGCCAACACCATTCCTCGGGCAAAGCCGGCAATGATACGCATGGGATGCCGCCGCTTACTTGAAGAGCTTCTGCAACCCTTTTTGAATCAACTGATCGGTCAGCCCACGCGCGATTCGCTCGCGCAAATCCGTCTTCGGCGCATCGTACGGGCCGGTCACCTTGAAATCCATCGTCAGAAATCCATCCGCGCGTTCCTTGAAAATCGCCCGCACCTCTTTCGGTACCCGGTCGAGTGTGCTTTTGGCGAGCGCCAACGTCAGCGTGTGATTCAACGTGTACGTGTCGAGCGCGATGCTGCCGTGCCCGGTGATCTGCACCAGCGGCGAGATCAAGCGGATCACCGGCGTCTGCATCACATTGTTTGTGATGCTGTATTCGAGCACGCACTCGGTGAAATTCAGATTCTGCAACTCCGGCACCTGCAACACCGATCCCAGCGTCTGCAACAACGGCACGCCCGTCAACTGCCCGTTCACAATCTCCGCGCGTCCGCCGCCCGCAATCGTCGGCAACCCGCCGGTTCCCGCCAACTTCGCCGTCAACTGCAACTTCCCGCGCAACGACGGTTTCGTGCCCATCTCCTGCAACAACACCGCTACATCCGCGTCCTGCACCTGCAAATCCACCGCGTACTGAAACACGCCGGCAAGCTGCAATCCCAAACTGCCACTCACATTGCCGTTCGCCAGTTTCCCGCTCAACGGCGCCAACGTCACCGCCTCCGTCCCGATCGCAACCGGCGTCCGCAGATCCCGCACGAACAACGACTCCGCCACCGCCAATTCCGCGATGGTCGCCGTGCCGGCGCCACTCCACTGCTCCCCGACCATCGTAATTCCGCTGCTCAACCCCCAGCCGGCTACGCGCACGAGTTGCTTGCCTTCGGCGGTTTTCATCACGATCTCGCCATCGGTCAACGAGATCGCGGAAATCGCGATATCGAGACTGACCGCGCCGCTTGCCTTTTTCTCGCGGGACGAACCGGCGGTGAGCTTTTCATAATTCCACGCGTCCGCCGCATCCCGCACCAGCGTCACCACCGGTTTCGTGATCGCAAGTTTCTCCACCGCCACCCGCTTCTGCAACAACGGCCCCAGCCGGTACCGCAACACAAACGCCTCCGCCGTCAGCAAATTCCCGTCGTACCCGGCCGGATTCGCCACCGCCAGCCCCCGCAACGTCACCCCGCTCAAAAGCGACACCTGCAACTCCTGCACCTGCACATCCGACCCCACCGCGTCCCGCGCCGCCTGCAACACGGTCGCCTTGAATTCGGGCGATTGGACGTACCGGTTCAGATACAGAAATCCCCCGGCCACCACGGCGAACACCACGAGGACGAGAATCACGACAATCTTGACTGCTTTCATGTTGGGCTTGCTCCTGGTTGCCGGTACAATACGCGATGGGTTCTGCATGGCCAAACTGTTTGTCATTTTCAATCCGACGGCGCGCGGCGAAAAATCACGCCGGCTCCGCGCATTCCTCGAATCCAAAGCCGGCCCCCACGTCACGCTCGCCCCCACCCGTGGCCCCAACGACGCTCAACGCCTCGCCGCCGACGCCGTCGCGGCCGGGGCCGACTGCCTCGTCGCGGCCGGCGGGGATGGCACCATCAACGAAGTCGTCAACGGCCTCGGCACCGCCGGCGTTCCGCTGGGCGTGCTGCCGCTGGGCACCGCCAATGTCTTCGCCCGCGAACTCCGAATTCCCTTTGGCCGGGAGAAAGCATGGGCGATCATCGAACAAGGACGGACTCGCACGGTGGACCTCGGCTGCGCGGACTCACTCGGTGCCCGCCGCTACTTTGTCCAATTGGGCGGCATCGGTTTCGATGCGGCGGCGATTCAGGCCGCCAGTTGGGAGTTAAAAAAGAAGCTCGGCCCGCTCAGTTACGTCCTCGCCGGCTGGCAAGTGTTGGGCCGCCGTCCGCCACCGCCGATGGTCTTGATCGGCAATGGCCGGTACTACGGCGGACCATTCACGGTGTTTCCCCGGTCGCAACTGGACGACGGGAAGCTCGACATCTGTGTGTTTGAAAAGGGCGGCTACTACCACGCGGCGCGCTACGCGCTCGCCGTCTTCTTCCGCTGCCATACCCGGCTGCGCGATGTGCGCTACTTTCAAGCGGCGACGTACACCCACGCCGGCGCGTTGCCGTTTGAACTGGATGGCGAATGGATCGGCACCACCCCGGTCACCTTTTCCGTTCTCCCGCGCGCGCTTCGTGTTATCGTTCCCTGAAAAGGAACCTGGTCATGCACAACGAACTCATGCAGTCGCCCGCCTACCAGATGGCTTGCCAGCAATACGCGCGCGTCGCCGATCTCCTCAACCTCCCCCAAAGCGAACGCGCCCGCACCCAATGGCCGCGCCGCTGCATCATCGTCTCCGTGCCGGTCCACATGGACGATGGCCGCACTGAAATCTTTCCCGGCTACCGCGTGCAACACCATCTCTCCGTCGGCCCCACCAAAGGCGGTCTGCGCTACCATCCCGACGTCACCCTCGGCGAAGTCGCCGCCCTGGCGATGTGGATGAGCTGGAAATGTTCACTGTGCGGCCTGCCGTATGGCGGCGCGAAAGGCGGCATCACCTGCGATCCCCGCCTGTTGAGCAAAAACGAACTCGAACGTCTCACCCGCCGGTTCACGCAGGAAATGATCCCGTTCATCGGCCCCCACATTGATGTCATGGCGCCCGACGTCGGCACCAACGAACAAACCATGGCGTGGATGATGGACACCTATTCCATGCACATCGGCAATCCCGTGCCGCAGATTGTCACGGGCAAACCCGTCAACCTCGGCGGCAGCGCCGGCCGCCGCGAAGCCACCGGGCGCGGCGTCGCCTACCTCGTCAACCGCACCCTCGAAAACCTGGGCGACGGTTCCGCGAATGTCCGCATCGCGATTCAAGGATTTGGCAACGTCGGCTCCATCGCCGCCCAACAACTCCACCGGTTTGGCGCGAAAATCATCGCCGTCAGCGACTGGACCGGCGGACTCTATCGCGCCGACGGACTGGACCCCAACGCATTGATAGACTTCGTCGCCGCCGGCGGCCTTCTCCGCGACTACACCGAAGCCGACCACATCACCAACGACCAACTGCTTGAATTGGATTGTGACGTCCTGATCCCCGCCGCCCTCGAACGCCAGATCACCGAGCACAACGTCCGCAAACTCCGCTGCCGCGTCCTCGCCGAAGCCGCCAACGGCCCCACCACCACCGAAGCCGACGCCGTCCTCCGCGCCCAATCCGACATCACCCTCATCCCTGACGTCCTCTGCAACGCCGGCGGCGTCATCGTCAGCTACTTCGAATGGGTGCAAGATCTGCAAAGCTTCTTCTGGAGCGAAGCCGAAGTGAACGACAAACTCTACCGCCAACTCGAACTCGCCCACCAACAAGTCCACCACTTCGTCAAAAAAACCGGCTTCTACATCCGCGACGCCGCCCTCGCCCTTGGCATCAACAAAATTGTTGAAGCCAAAAAACAACGCGGCCTCTTCCCCTGACTGCCGCAATCCCCGGTGGTGCGAGCGTCCACGCGAGTGGGTACCAACTCCCAGCCTCGCGGCTGTCGTGACGTGGGCGGCGCGGCTTCGCCACACGAATGTTACAATTGAGGCGTTGCACGTTCGCGGCTTGTTCTGTTGACTGAATGCATTACCATCATGGCTATGGCTACCGCTTCCAAGAAACGTTACTGGGTTGGCTTCGACCTCGGCGGCACCAAAATGCTCGCTACGGTCTTCGATAAAGATTTCAAGGCGCTTGGTTCCCGCCGCAAGAAGACAAAAGATTTCAAAGGCTCCCGCGCCGGGTTGGTGGGGATCACCAAAACCATTGATGATGCGCTCCAGGATGCCGGCATCTCCCGCAAACAGGTGGCCGGGATCGGCATCGGCTGTCCCGGGGCGCTCGATTTGGAGCGCGGGGTCGTCGTGCAGTCGCCGAACCTCGGTTGGCGCAACGTCGCGCTCAAAAAGTCGTTGGAAAAGATTTTTTCCTGCCGCGTCGCGTTGGCCAACGATGTGGATGCCGGGACGTATGGGGAATATCGGTTTGGCGCGGGACAGGGGGCGCGGTGTCTGGTGGGGATTTTCCCCGGTACCGGCATTGGCGGAGCGTGCGTGTACGAAGGGAAAATTTTTCGCGGCCAACGCAGTTCCTGCATGGAGATCGGGCACATGCACATGCAGCCGAAGGGCGGTTTGTGCGGGTGCGGCCGGTGGGGTTGCTTGGAAACCGTGGCCAGCCGGCTCGCCATTTCGGAACAGGCCGCCGCCGCCGCGTTTCGCGGGGAAGCGCCGCATTTGTACGAGTTGGCCGGCACCGATTTGTCATCCATCCGCAGCCGCACGCTCGCCACGGCAATCAAGGAAGGTGACGTGGTGATTGAGGCGATTGTCCAGCACGCGGCCAAGTCGCTCGGGGTCGCCACGGCCAGCCTGGTCAACTTGCTCGCGCCGGAGGTGGTGGTGCTCGGCGGCGGGTTGGTGGAGGCGATGCCGCAAATTTATCTCGAACAGGTTCGCAAAGCCATTCACGAGCAGGCGATGAAACCCTTTCGCACTTCCGTGCGCGTAGCCGTCGCCAAACTCGGCGACAACGCCGGAGTCCTCGGCGCGGCCGCGTTGGTGGCGGATGAAGCACATGACCGCCGCTAATCCAGATCCCGCCGCACCTCCCGCGCAACCGCCGCGCACGGTGGCGGTCATTGACGCCGGCGCGACTGCCATTCGGATGGTGATTGCTGAGTTGGACGAGAACGGCCATGTCACGCCGCTCGAATCGCTCCAGCAAGCCGTCCATCTGGGCCGCGACACGTTCACGAAAGGGCGGATTCAGCCGGCCACCATTGAGGAGTGCGTGAACATCCTCCGCGGCTTCCGCCGGGTCATGAAGGAATACGGCATCACGAAGGACGATCAAGTCCGCGCCGTCGCCACCAGTTCCGTCCGCGAAGCCGAAAACCGCGATACGTTTCTCGACCGCATCTACACCGCCACCCTCATTGATCTCGAAGCCATCGAAGAACCCGAGGTGACCCGGCTCACCTACGTGGCGGTGCAACAGTTGTTGTCGCAGGACGCCGATCTCCTCCAACAAAGCGCGTTGATTGTCGAAGTCGGCGGCGGCAGCACCGAGTTGCTGCTCATCCAGAGCGGCAACGTCACCTACTCCAACACCTACGGCCTTGGCGCCGTCCGCATGCGCGAGCAACTCGAAACCTATCGCGCCCCGGCCGACCGCATCCGCACGATCCTCGATCAAGACATCACCCGCAGCGTGGACGATATCCGCCGCAACGTGCCGATCGAAAGCGCGGTGCCCCATCTCATCGCGGTCTCCGGCGATGCCCGGTTTGCGGCATCGCAACTCGTGCCGCACTGGGACTCGGTGGACGTGGCGAGCGTGGGCAGTCGCGCCTTCACCAACTTTGCCGAGAAGATTGCCGGCGTGCCGGTGGATGAACTCGTGCGGACGCACGGACTCACCTTTCAAGAAGCCGAAACCGTCGGCCCGGCCCTGCTGGTGTACGCGCGGCTCGCGAAAGTTTTCAAAGCCAAGAAATTCATCATCCCCAAATGCAGCCTCCGGGACGGTCTCCTTGCGGAAATGGCGGCGCGCGAACATTGGACCAAAGAGTTTGCCGACCAAGTCATCCGCTCTTCCCTCACGCTCTGCCAACGCTGCCGGTGCGACGAGAACCACGCCACCCACGTCGCCAGCCTGAGCCTGCAACTGTTTCGCGAACTCCAACCCGAGCACCAACTCGGCCAACGCTATGAACTCCTGCTCCAAGTCGCCGCCCTGCTCCATGAGATCGGCATGTTCATCAGCAACCGCAGCTACCACAAACATTCCCTGTACATGATCTTGCACAGCGATCTCTTTGGCCTCACCAAAGACGACATGCTGCTCATCGCCCTCATCGCCCGCTATCACCGCCGCGCCGCGCCGCGCTCCTATCACGAAGGCTATATCAACCTCGACCGCGAAAACCGCATCGCCGTCTCCAAACTCGCCGGCATCCTCCGCGTCGCCGACGCCCTCGACAGTTCCGACCGGCAACTCGTCCGCGAGATTGCCTGCTCCCGCGAGCCGGGCCAATTCCTCATCACCGTCACCGGCGCGAATGACCTCACCCTCGAACGCCTCGCCCTCAAACAAAAAGGCACGATGTTTGATGACGTGTACGGACTCAAAGTCATTCTCCGCGAAGCCTCCACCCCAGGAGCCGCCGCCCATGGCTAACCCCGCCCCACTCCTCAACCGCGAGTTGAGCTGGCTCGAATTCAACGCTCGCGTCCTCGCAGAAGCCCACGACCCGGCTCTGCCCGCGCTCGAACGCCTCAAATTCCTCGCCATCACCGGCTCCAACCTCGACGAGTTTTTCATGGTCCGCGTCGGCGGCCTCCAGCAACTCCTCGCCCAAGGCAACCAGTCCCCCGATGCCGCCGGCCTCACCGCCGCCGAGCAACTCGCCGAAGTCGGCCAACGCGCGCGGGCGATGATTCTCAGCCAATACGAGTGCTTCACCAAAGAAATCGAACCCTCGCTCGCCGCCGCCGGTATCCGCCGCCTGAGCAGCGACCAACTCACCGCCCCCCAACGCCTGCACCTC
>Ga0105047_10005780_pt1 | contig 21116 bp, 9 predicted proteins | sample MAT04_FD_78384 | JGI IMG/M metagenome (GOLD analysis project Ga0105047, IMG submission 78384) | Freshwater microbial communities from Lake Fryxell liftoff mats and glacier meltwater in Antarctica - MAT-04 (megahit assembly) | ecosystem: Environmental > Aquatic > Freshwater > Ice > Liftoff... | reverse complement strand
GCAGTTTGGTTTTGCCTGCATCCGGAGCAGTCCAAGAAAGGCAAAAACAAGCGCTTCCTTGAAATTAATAATATCCGGCTCAGGAATAATGAGTTCTACACTGGTATGCGTTGCAATACGGTCAATAAGGAATGTATTGAATGCCCCACCGCCTGTAACCAGCATTTGTTTATGCTGATCGGATGGAAAGCAAGCCGCAATTTGAAAAGCTATATGTTCGCAAAAGGTAGATAAAATATCCGCGTGACTAAGATTTGCCAAACCAAGCAAGGGAAGTATTTCTTTCTCAATCCATTCCCTGCCAAGTGACTTTGGCGGCGGTGTTTTGTAGTAGTTCAGAGAATTAAGTGTGTCGAGCAGATTGAAGTCAATGCGCCCTTCCGAAGCCAGTCTTCCGTTTTCATCGAAAGCTTTCCCTTCAAGATGTGCAATGTGATTAAGAATAATATTTGCCGGTGAAATGTCAAAAGCTACCCGTTTACCGTTAATTTGCATCGAAATATTAGCAAATCCACCCAGGTTCAGGCAATAATCGTATTTGGAAAATAAGAGTTCATCGCCTATCGGGACTAAAGGCGCGCCTTGTCCGCCTGCTGCTACATCTCCTGTGCGGAAATCGCATACAACCGGAAGTCCGCACTCAGCTGCAATTGCAGCGCCTTCGCCAATTTGCGAAGTGTACTTTTTCCCCGGATTGTGGAAAATGGTGTGCCCGTGACTTGCAACGAAATCTGTTTCTAATTGATATTTTTTTATAAACTCACTGGTCAGTTCCCCGATATACCTTCCATAGGCAGTATGTGTTTCGGCATAATCGAGAGCAGTTGAAGAGGGCAATGTCTTTAGCTTTTCGATCCAGAATGCCGGATAAGGAATGGTTTCGCACGCTCCCAAAGAAAATGAATAATCACTTCCATCGCCGGTAAACGTACAATGAGCCAGATCAACACCATCAAGTGAAGTGCCCGACATAATTCCGATAATTCTGAATGTTGCCACAATTTTTATTTTTAAAAGGTTACCACTCTATCAGCCCAGGTTACCATATTTACACAATCGATCATGGTTGACAGAGGGCATGATTCGGAGCCGCTTAATTGCCTCGATTTCAAACATGTGCCACAGGCTAAAACCTCACCTCCTACGGAGATAAATAATTTTAGTTGCTCGTCAACATTATATTTGACGTGAGTTAACCCTTCGCACTCCACTGCTTCGCCCATCAGAAAAACTTTTACTTCATTGCCCGACTTTTTGGCCGTTACAGCGAAACGAAATGCATTCCATGCTTTTTCGTATTCCCTGGTTTCTAAAATTATACCTATTTTCATTGCTATTGATATTTATACGGATCAAGCGTTGAAATTGTAACGTATTAGTTGCCAGGTGAACTCTTCCAACATTTTAAACTCTGGAAGAGTTTAACGCACTAATAGTCAAAACACGAATTCAACCCTTGATTCGCATTTTATCGTTATGATTACAATTACTAAAATAAGCAACAATGTTTAAAGTGCCTCAAGCACAATCTCCATTCTTATTCCCCGCGATCCTTTTACCAATATTGTATATCCTGTGATATCCTGGGTTTTAAGCCAGTCGCGCGCTTCCTCCGAAGTTCGAAAACATGTAAAAATGCTGTGAGCCACTTCAGTAAAATCTGGTCCTACCAGTATTGCTTTTTCAAAGTCCGATTCATCAACAAGTTTTGTTATTGCGCTGTGCTCTGCCTGACTTTCGTCGCCGAGTTCAAGCATATCCCCTAATATCACCATTTTATGCATGGCTTTCACCTGTCGCAGATTTTCAATTGCAGCCTGCATACTTGTGGGATTCGCATTATAAGCATCAAGAATGATAGCATTTTTTGCTGTTTTCATCACTTGCGACCGGCTGTTGGATGGGAGATAATTGCAGATTGCATTCTTGATTTCCTCAGCAGGAACTTTAAAAAAAATCCCTGCACAAATAGCTGCCATCACATTTTCAAAATTATAATTTCCGGCAAGATTTGTTTCCAACACTATTGTTCCCATGTCTGATATCCAATCAATTGCCAGCATATCAGTGTTTTCCCGTGCTTTACCGCATGCAAAAACATCTTCCTGTGTGCCGTACAAAGTCCGTTTAATTCCGGCAGTCAGTTCCATAAGCAATTGATTTCCGGCGTTTACAAACGCTACACCTCCTGCAGCCCTCAGCCAGGAATACATTTCACTTTTAGCCTTTATAACACCTTCGAATCCGCCAAAACCGTCCAAATGGGCTTTCCCGATATTAGTTATCAATCCATGGGTTGGCTCAGCAATAGTGCATAACTGTTCGATTTCACCCTGGTGGTTGGCGCCCATTTCGATGATAGCCAGCTGCGTTTCATCTGTAATTCCGAGTAAAGTCAATGGAACACCAATATGGTTATTTAGGTTTCCTTTGGTGGCCATAACCTGGTATTTCTGGCTTAAAACAGCATTCATTAATTCTTTGGTCGTAGTTTTTCCGTTACTTCCTGTGATGGCTAAAATCGGAATTTTAAAACTCCTGCGGTGCAATTTTGCTAACTGCTGAAGTGTGTGAAGCACATTATCAACCAGTATGGTGTGAGGTCCATCATAATTCTCATCGTCGATCAAGGCATATGCGGCACCTGCATCAATAGCGTTTTTAGCATATTGATTCCCGTTAAAGTTATCTCCTTTCAAAGCAAAGAATAGGCTTCCGTGAGGTATCTGGCGCGAATCAGTGGATACAATCCTGTTTTTCAAAAAGATACTGTACAATTCTTCAAGGGTTTTACGCATAACGCTACATTGATTTTAAAGATGCAAAGTAATGAAAATAAAAAACCCATCCTTATCAGGGATGGGTTTTTATTATATTGAGGTTGAATTATCGTTTTGAACTTCCAACGCGCCCCATTGCACAACGAAACCCGATGAAGTTGGTTGACATACCTTCATCTAACGAACGACGTGCGGCCGGACTCAGATAGAAGGCCGGGTCGCGCCACGAACCGCCTTTGTAAACGCGTGCTTTGTCGCTGATTAAGGAAGAAACTCCATATTCGTACATTTTATTGGTAGTATTCCCGTCTTCGGATGGAGTAAGCCAGTCAACACCTGCCAATGACTGATGGTCACCATCGAGGTAGTTGATGTTGTCAGCTTTACGGTAATTGAAACGTCCCATAGCTTCTTCTTCGGTTACATCGCGGTATTTGATACGGCCAAGGCTGTCTTTTGGAACCAGGTACCCTTCAGCATCAGTTATACGTGTCTGGAATGTATTACCACGGAAAGGGGCAAAATCGTTAACATCTTCGAAACTTAACGGACGATAAACATCCATTACCCATTCGGCTACATTACCAGCCATATTATAAAGTCCATAATCATTTGGCCAGTATGAGCCTACTTCGGCAGGAATTTCGGCACCATCGTTCAGGTTGCCTGCCACTCCCATGTAGTCGCCACGGCCTCGTTTAAAGTTGGCTACATAGCTGCCATAGAATTTCTTATCGTCAGTACGCAGAATGGTTCCATTCCACGGATAAATCCTGCGTTCAACAACACGTTCGAAATGGGTATTTCCAATCAGTCCATATGCGGCAAATTCCCATTCAGCTTCCGTAGGTAGGCGGTATTTGGGTAAAAGGATACCGTCTTCGAGGCGAACACGGCGCTCACCTGTTCCATTTGGGTTAAGATCGCGCATTGGTTTGTTAACCAGGCCAACATATTGCCCGGCAAGGTACGATTCGGTATTGAAGTTGTTTTCATCCTTTTGTGCCGGATCGAGTTCCAACACTCCATACTGAACAAGTAACATTTCGTTTACACGATCGGTACGCCATAAACAATAATCACTGGCCTGTATCCAGCTTATACCTACAACAGGATAATCTCTGTATGCAGGATGACGCAGGTATGTTTCAACCAGCGGTTCGTTGTAGCCAAGTTTTTCGCGCCATACAAGAGTATCGGGCAATGCTTTGCGGTAAACTTCGGGATAGCTGGTTCCAAAAACACGGTTCAGCCAATATAGATATTCAACATAATCTAAATTAGAGACTTCGGTTTCGTCCATGTAAAAACTAGGAATAGTAACCCTGCGTGGAATATTGTTCCATTCGTACATCGGGTCGTCACTGATACGGCCCATGGTAAATGTACCGCCTTCAATAAACACCAGACCGGGACCGGTAATTGGTTCACTGTAATCAGATACTTCAAAGCCACCGTTTTTGGGGTCATTATAGCTCCATCCTGTAGTACGCGATTTATCTTTCTGAAAGCTCTTACAAGATACCAGAAGTGCAATTGTTGCTACAAACAATACTTGTGTTGCTATTTTGCTGTAGTTAGCCATCTCTTTTTAATGGTTTGTTTTGGGTATTAACTAAAAACTCGGGCATTTTATTGCCTTGTACTTAAATTCTTTTTTCGGACATGGTAACAACCATACGAATGATAGCTCATGAGCACCGCCCCCGGGCATACCTATTTTGTTAAGCGTAAAGTCGAAACTGTATCCTATTTTATATGTAGGTTGCTGAAATCCAAGAAGTGCAATCAATGCATCCGCTTTTTCAAAATTGTGCCTCATCCATAAACCTGTAACAAATGGATAGAAGTTTACATACAATCCGCCGTTCAGTTGATGGAATTCACCTTGTTGCATATATACCACATTAGGCGAAAAAGAAAGCCTTTCGTTTTCACTGCCTTCCAAACCTTCCTGTAGATCGAACAAAGCGCCTGCATGAACGGTAATCCGCATGTCGAGACGGCTCGTATTTCCCTGATAAAATGCAAGGTCGGGCATCGTAATATGATGAAATGCAGCTCCGATATAGAACCTTTCGTTATATCCTACTACCATACCGGTCGAAAAATCAACATCTCCAACATTGGTTTTGTCAGGCTGTGGTTCGCTTCCGGCAACAATTTCGCCAGTTCCCGGTACAATCATATCTTCGAAAATCAGATCCTCCCAATTCAGCCTGTATTGAAAATATCCGGCTTGTAAAGCGGCATTCATGGTAATTTTATTGGTGATTTTTAAGCGGTACGAATATACTGCACTTCCTGAGTAAGATGCCAGAGGACCGGTCATATCGGCGGTTGCAAGAACAGCTACGCCTCCCGAAATAGCTTTCACATACATGTCAGCTCCGGCACTATACGATACATAATGATTGCCCAAGGAAGGAAACTGGTTGCGGTAGTTAAGGGTAACGCGCGGGCAAACCTTATTGCCTGCAAGAGCAGGATTCAAATATACCGGGTTTGCATAATACTGAGAGAAAGCTATATCCTGTCCCGAAACACTGGTAACGGAAAGGAGTAAAACAGTTAGTACTGATATGATGGCTGTTCTCGTTTGCATCGGTTTTATGAGGACAATATTACGACAAAAAATGTTAATTTATTGCGTTCACTCAAAATATCTCTGCAATTGCAATATTGAATAGCTTTTGTCGTTTTAATTTATAATGATTAAAGAGTGGTTTACTTCTCAATTTTACGATACGTTAACACAACCTTTTCCAATCGAAATGTCCCTTTAACTGTTGTATGATTTCTAATAATTGGTTAAAACGCGAAAGTTGTTGACAAAAAAATCTATATATATTCAACTCTTCTTACTGGCGTTACTGATCCCGATGGCCACCCTGGCTCAGGACCGGCATATAAACCGTGCTATTGCCTGGAGTAAACCTGTTATTTCAATTAGTAATGACAGTGCGGTAAAAAATATCTCATTCGAAGGAGCCTACTTTCCTGAGATGGGCAAGTTGCCCGTGTGGACAGAAACTTTATATGCAGAGAACCTTTCGTCCAAAATCACTATTTCTGATTGTCAATACAATCCGCTTTCTCCTGAAGAAAATCTGATTATAAATTCCTTTGTGGATCAGGTGCCTTCAGAACTCACTTATTCAGCTCATCAGGTTATGAGCAGGAAAGAGAAAGGGGTTCATATTGAAATCCTGCCTTTTATCAGGGATGCAGCTACAAATCAAGTGCTTAAATTAAATTCTTTCACTATTAAATTTGCCGAACAGGATGAACCGGTAAAAGCTACGGTTCGGAATTATGCATCAAATTCAGTTCTTTCGCAAGGCGAATGGTACAAAATTGCAGTAACGCAGACCGGCATTTACCGTATTGAATATAACGATCTTGTGGCAATGGGTATTAGCCCTTCCACATTGAACCCCAATAAAATAGGTATATTTGGCCGCGACGGATCTATGCTTCCTGAAGCCAATGCCGCGAACCGTGCCGACGATTTACCCGAAAAATCTATTGAAGTAACAGGCCAGAGTGACGGATCGTTCGATCAGGGCGATCAGATTTTATTTTATGCCCAGGGTCCGGTTACATGGAAATACAATTCTCCAAGGCAGATGTGGGAGCACAGTACCCATCTGTACGCCGATACTATCAGCTATTTCCTTACACCGGATAGTGGCACAGGGAAAAGAATGACTTTATTGAAAAGCTCAGCCGAAATCGAAACTGATATTGTAAATGCTTTTGATTTTTATTCTACCTTCGACGAAAACAGTTTTAACCTCATAAAATCTGGCAGGCAATGGTTTGCACAAATTTTTGATGTGATACTTACCCGTTCATATTCATTTGATGTTCCTGCTCTTGCGGCAGGTGGCGAAGTTAACATACGATCAGTCACAGCTGCAAAATCAATAAACGCAAGCTTGTTCGAATTTACAATCGGAGACCAAAGCTGGTCAGCAGGTCATTCGCCTGTTTCCGTTTATTCCAACAGTCCGGTAGCTACCGGAGCCATTGCATACAAATCGCTGCAGTCGGTTACGTTACCACTAAAAGTAGATGTACGGTATAATAAAACAGCAAATACAGCTGCTGGTTACCTCGATTTTTTAGATATCAATGCCCGTTGTCAGTTGAATTACACTGGTGGACAACTCGATTTTCGCGATAGCCGTATTTTCGGCCCAGGTAAGATATCATTATATAAATTAAGTAATGCTGCAGGGAAAGTTAGACTGTGGGAAGTTACGGATCCTTCGAACGTATATCAGGTTGAAACAACGGCTCAGGGTAGCGAGCTTGTTTTTAAGTTAGCTTCCGATACCATCAGGCAATTTGTGGCTTTCGATGATAAAGCATACCTGAAACCTCGTTTTGTGCAGAAAATTCAAAACCAAAACCTTCATGCTTCCTCAGGCGCTGACTTTATAATTATCGCCCCACAGGTTTTTATGCCACAGGCTGTACGACTGGCAACATTTCATGCAACAACATCGGATCTTGATGTTTTGGTAATTGATCCGATAACGATTTATAACGAGTTTTCGTCGGGTACCACTGATATTACTGCCATCCGCGATTTCCTGAAAATGCTTTATGATAAATCGCCTGCTATAAAGATGCCCAAATACCTCTTGCTCTTTGGCGATGGTTCCTATGATTATAAAGATAAGATTGCATCCAATACCAATTTCGTTCCTACATGGCAATCAACAGAATCCTATGATCCAATTAAATCACTTGTTACTGATGATTATTTTGGCACCCTCGACGACAAAGAAGGCTCTTCTTATGCAGATGTAGTCGATATCGGTATCGGGCGACTGCCGGTTAAAACGCTGTTGGAAGCAGAGCAGGCCGTGGATAAAATAATTCATTATTCAGTTCCATCGGTTGAAACCAATGGCGACTGGCAGAATATTATCACATTTGTAGCCGACGATGAGGATCAGAACGATCATATTGATCAGTCGGAGAAAATGGCCGTAAATATTGAAAATGACCATCCTGAAATAAATCTAGATAAAATTTACCTTGACTCCTTCGTTCAGATTTCGGCTCCGGGAGGCAATCGTTATCCTGAAGCTAACAAAGCAATTACACAGCGGGTGGAGAAAGGTAGTCTGATACTCAATTATACCGGCCATGGCGGTGAAACAGGCTGGGCACATGAAGAGGTACTTACTGTGAATGAGATCAATAACTGGTCGAATTATAACAATTTACCCGTTTTTGTTACCGCTACATGCGAGTTCAGTCGTTTTGATGATCCCGGACGGCAGGCAGCAGGCGAAATGGTACTTACTAATCCATCGGGAGGAGGAATAGCATTGTTTACCACCACCAGGCCGACTTATGGTACTCCTAATTTTGAACTCAACAAGAAATTTTATCAGTATGCTTTGAGCAAACCAGATGGTCAGCGCCTCCGTATGGGTGATATTATCATGAATTCAAAACGCGATAAAGGAGCAAACGAAAACGGCCGAAAATACGTTTTGCTTGGCGATCCCGCGCTGCATATCAACTTTCCAACATTAAACGTTTTAACTACCCGTGTTAACGGTCGCGAACCAGGCAACGGCGCTGATACGCTGAAAGCATACATGGAAGTGACTATCGAAGGAATGGTTACGGATACTGATGGACGGCTGGTATCCGATTTTAATGGAACTTTGTATCCTTCGGTTTTCGATAAATCGGTTACAATAAAAACACTTGCCAACGACGGCGGATCGGTATATTCGTTCAGTTTGCGGAAAAACCTGCTTTATAAGGGTAAAGTGAATGTTGAAAACGGAATCTTTAACTTTACATTTATCGTTCCTAAAGATATTGCCTATCGGTTCGATTCAGGTAAAATAAGTTATTACGCTACGGATGGAACACGTGATGCCGGAGGAAACTATTCGGACATAATAATTGGTGGTTCAGTGGAAGAGCAAGCTGAAGATAATACAGGCCCCGAAATAAGCTTATTTATGAACGATCTGCGTTTCCGCGATGGAGGCGTTACCGGCCAAAATGCACGTTTGCTCGCTATCGTCAGCGACGAAAATGGAATAAATACAATCGGTAATGGAATAGGTCACGATATTACTGCAGTATTGGATGAAAATACTTCGGAACCATATATTCTTAACGAATTTTACGAATCAGATTACGATACCTTTAAAAGTGGTTATATCTGGTTTCCATTCTCAATGCTTTCAGCTGGTAAGCATACCGTTACGGTTAAAGTTTGGGATGTATTCAATAATTCCTCCGAAGCAGTAATTAATTTCGAAGTGCATTCGTCAGGTGAATTTGTAATCTCAGATATTTACAATTTCCCAAATCCTTTCTCCCATTATACAGATATTGTTTTCGAACATAACCAGCAAGGTGTTGAATTCGATACCCGTGCCGAAATATATTCGCTTTCCGGACAACTAATCAGAGTTATTGAGCAATCAGACTCTCAAAATGGTTCTGTAAGTACTCCAATACGATGGGATGGCATGGGCCAGAACGGAAGTCCGGTTGCACCAGGTGTTTATCTCTACAATCTGATTGTAAGGACTTCAAGCGGACTTAATGCTCAATCGTCGGGCAAAATGATTTATAGTAAAAGGGAATAAAAAAATAGACATGCTACAGGTATTGTTTGTAACTGATATACTCACACAGCTAAAAATACTCTACTGGCAAAGCAACTGAATTCAGATTAACAATCTCCATTTAACATTAACTGCAAATGAAAATATATCAGAAAATAGTTGCCGCATCGCTAATGATGCTTTTAGTTCAAACTGCACTGTTTGCACAGGGATTTCAGCGTAAAGTAGTTATCAGCTGGCAAGGGGTACAAGCTATTCAAGGCATTAATTACGAACCTGTTAAAGCTTATTGCGCTGACGGTTTAACTAACAATGCTGCAAAAAATTATACACCCGAATATTATGAGAAATTTGCCCTGCCAGCCAATGCCGGAAGTTGCGATATTCTTATAACCCATGCCGAATGGGAGCCGGTAAGTAATGATCAGCTTGCTTCGCTTACCTATACTCTGCAACCTGACGAAACACTTTCGCCTGTTATTTTAACCGGCACCGAAAGAGGTATTACAATGGCAATGCTTACTCTTGTTCCGGTGGTTACCAATCCCGATGGTGGCATTATGCGACTGAAATCTTTTACCATTGATGTGGTTTATATTCCTGTTGCAACACAAAGTATTTCGTTAAAGTCTTCAGCCTACGCTTCAAATTCGCTGCTTGCTACTGGCAACTGGTATAAAATACAACTTGATAAAACGGGCGTTTATAAAATTACGTATGCCGAAATGCAGGCAATGGGAGTGAATATGGCCACAGTTACTCCGGCAAATATCAGGTTGTTTGGTAATGGAGGTGGAGCATTGCCCGAAGCCAACAAAACTGCACGTTACGATGATATTACCGAAAATGCTATACAAGTAGTAACCTCTAATCCTGACGTATTTGCATCAGGCGATTATATCCTTTTTTATGGTACGGCTCCGGATAAGATTGTATTTAATAAAGTAACTGTTAAATTTGAACATACTAAGAATATCTACTCCGATTACACATATTATTTTCTCAATTTCGATAGTGGACCTGGTATAAGGATTCAAGACACTGAGCAATCAACACTCGAACCGAACTATACAAGTACAGGTTTTATTGAAAGTGTTTTTTATGAAAAAGACCTGCTTAATTTCATTAGTTCCGGTAAAGAATGGGTGGGCGAACGCATGGATGCCAACAACCGCCTTTTTGAACTTCCTGAATTTACTTTTCCTAACCTCAAAGTCGGAAAGCAATCGTGGATACGTTACAGGGTTACCTCCCGCTCAACTCCTTCGACAAATTATACCGTTTATATTAACGGAAGTACCATTGGTACTCCATCGTGCAGTGCTTTTGGTAACTACAATTATGCAACTGAACGCATTGAAACCAAGAGCTTTTATCCTGAAACTGATAAAGTGAAAGTTTCATTTCAATATAACGGAATGGGAACGGCTATCGGCTGGCTCGACTGGGTGGAGCTAAATATAAGTCGCGAACTTAAATTTTCGGGTGGCCAAATGGCTTTTGCTGATCCGCTCTCAGCCTACCAAGGCCATATTACTGATTTTCAATTGCAGGCAACGTCCTCAAATGTTACAATCTGGGATGTTACTGATCCACTCAGGGCAAAGCGTGTACGAGCCGATTTAAATGGCGATGTTAGCAGGTTTGTGATGCAGACTGATTCGCTAAAGTATTTTATGGCATGGGATAATACTTTATTTCTTTCGACAACCTTTACTGAAAAAGTGGTGAACCAGAATTTGCATGGAATTGCTTCGACCGACATGCTCATTGTTACACATGCTGATTACCTGGGTGAAGCCAACAGGTTGGCCGAGCATCACCGCTCATTCGACGGACTTAAGGTTACGGTTGCTACCAACGAACAGATTTTTAACGAATTTTCCTCAGGGTCTCCTGATGCATCTGCTATCCGTGACTTTGCCCGTTTGTTGTATAACCGGCCCGAAGCTGGCAGCAAACTGAGATATCTCCTTCTATTTGGCGACGGCTCTTTCGATTTCAAGGATCGTGTTCCTGCAAATACTAACCGTGTTCTTACATTTCAAACTAAAGAGTCGCTCAGTAGCGTGTATAGCTATGCAAGTGATGATTTCTTTGGTATTCTCGACGAAGGTGAAGGTAATGATGCCGTTGGTTTAATTGATGTTGGAATCGGACGATTCCCTGTAAATACTGTTGATCAGGCAAAAAATGCCGTTGATAAAAGTATTTTCTATGCAACAAATTCGGAAGCTACAATGGGCGACTGGCGCAATAAACTTTGTTTTATTGCCGACGATGGCAATGGCAATACCCATTTTCGCCAGGTTGAAAAACAAATTTTTCCACGCATCGAAAATACCGCCCCAGTTTATAATGTTAATAAAGTATATCTCGATGCTTACAAGCAGGTATCGACACCTGGCGGACAGCGATGCCCTGATGCCAATACAGCTATAAATACCAATGTTTCGAATGGCGTTTTGGTTATGAATTATACCGGTCACGGTGGCGAAACCGGATGGGCTGATGAATCCATACTCACGGTTCGCGATATTGATTCGTGGACCAATTACAATAATATGCCTGTATTTATGACAGCAACCTGCGAATTCAGTCGCTATGATGATCCTAACCGTATATCGGCCGGTGAGCATGTTTTCCTGAATCCTGTTGGTGGAGGTATTGCTTTGTTTACAACTACACGCCTGGCAAATGCAGGAACCAATATCGGGCTTACCCTGTATTTTTATGATACGCTTTTCTCAAAATACAATGGCGAATATCCTCGTTTCGGCGATGTAATTGCTCATGCAAAAAATAAAATGGGCAGTAATGATGCCTCTCTTATTCGCAATTTCGTTTTACTTGGTAATCCTGCACTGCGACTGGCATACCCGAAGCACCAGGTTGTTACCACCGAAATAAACGGTATGCCAACCGGCGAAAATACCGATACCATTTCGGCTATGAGCCCTGTTGAAATTAAAGGCATAGTTGCTGATAACGAAGGAAATAAACTCAACAGCTTTAATGGAATTCTGGATGTTAAAGTGTTCGATAAAGTACGTACGCTCACAACACTGGGCTCCGAACCTGGCGACTGGCCCGATAAATACACCGTTCAGGATAATTATATTTACCAGGGAAGGGCTACAGTTACAAACGGCGATTTTACAGTAAATTTCATTGTGCCCCGCGATATTGATTATAGTTACGGATCAGGTAAAATTTCATACTACGCCAAAGATGAAACCACAGATGCTCAGGGCTTTTGCAAACAAATTATTATAGGAGGTTCTGGCTCTGAAAGTGCTGATGTTACAGGCCCGCAGATTTCGTTGTTTATGGATAATCTGAATTTTAAAGATGGCGGAATTACAAGTGACAGTCCTTTCCTTATTGCGCAACTTAATGATGAAAGCGGTATCAACACCATCAGCAATGGTATAGGCCATGATATTGTAGCTACCATTGACGGGGATAACTCGTCCTCTTTCGTACTAAATAGTTTTTACAGCGCCGACCTCGACAGCTATCGTTCGGGCGAAGTAAAGTACAAGTTTTCTCAGCTTGCCGAAGGTAACCATACGCTTACGCTGAAAGCATGGGATGTTTTTAATAATTCGTCGGAAGCAACCATTTCGTTCGTGGTAACTAAAAACATGCAAATTACTATTACGGGCATAAATGCATTTCCAAATCCTTTTAACGAAGAAGTTAGTGTTGATTTTGATGTGAATCTTTTCGATGCCACTATTGATGCATACCTCGAAGTTTTTAACATAAACGGATCATTGGTAAGTGCTACCGATTCGAAAAAAATGCTTTCGCAGGGATACAAAGTTGGAACTTTAACCTGGGACGGACGCAATGTTTCGGGCAACCAGGTGCCTCCGGGTGTATATTTGATCAGCATCAGGGCAAGCAATGGCAATTCCGGAACCGTAAAAGCAGCCAGAGTCATCAGGTTCAATTATTGGTAAAATAAAGGTTTTCCATTTTGGTTGATTTTTTTGGATTACGGGATGCAAATCCCGTTGGTTTACGGATAGTGATTATTTGATAGAATATGAACCGGTTAATCGCCGGAAAATAGTTTTTTGTATAAAGATTTTAACTCTTTTGAGATGAATAGGTTTTGGGTCATCAGTTTATTCCTGGTTGCGTGCATGTTTCAATCTGTTGCAATTGCCCAGGGATGGCAAAAAAAAGTAGTATTGAACTGGAGCGGCGTTAAAACCATCCTTGACATGGGGTACAATCCTGTAAAAGTGCTATACGCAGATGATTTGCAAAACAATTTATCTGAAAATTACACACCCGGATATTGCTATAAGTTTCCTCTTCCTGAAAGTATTGGAAGCTGTGATTTACTAATCACTCACACCGAATGGGAGCCCATTCCCGAAACTCAGCTTGCTGAACTTACGTTTCCGTTACAACCCGATTCAATATTAAGCAACCAACTTGAATACGGAACCGAGCGCGGTTTAAAAATGGCTTTCCTTACTCTTGTTCCTGTTGTTTTCAATCCGGATGGCGGAATAATGCGTCTCAAATCATTTACAATTGATGTTGTTTATGTTCCGGAAACTGTAAACAAGGAGCTTGTAAAATCAACATCTTATGCTGCACATTCGGTTCTTTCACAGGGGAAATGGTTCAAAATCCAGCTAAACGAAACCGGAATTTATAAAATCACTTATGCCGAAATTCAAGCTATGGGAGTGGATATGTCCTCAGTTACTCCTGCAAACATCAGGCTTTTTGGTAATGGCGGAGGTTTATTACCCGAATCGAACAATAATTTCAGGTGCGATGACCTTACTGAAAATGCAATACAAGTTGTTTCAACAACTTCAGGTGTTTTTGCACAAGGCGATTATATTCTTTTCTATGGCACTTCGCCCCATAAAATAACTTACAACAGGTTGATGCATAAGTTTGAACATGTTCAGAATATTTATTCTGATTTTACATATTATTTTCTGAATTTTGATGGTGGCGCGGGACTCAGGATTGAAAACCAGCAGTTGTCGCAGCTTTCTCCCACTTATATTTCGACAAGTTTTACCGAAGGCGTTTTTTATGAAAAGGATATCCTTAATCTTATCAGTTCAGGTAAAGATTGGGTTGGGGAACGAATGGATGCCAGCAGTCCTGTTTTTGAACTTCCGGAATTCACATTTCCCAATCTGATGACCGATAGGCAGGCGTGGATTAGCTTCCGGGTCACAGCCAAAGCCACTTCATCAACCGATTATACTGTTAAGATTAATGGCAACGAGGTTTCATCACCGGTATGCAGCAGTCCGGCTTCGAATTGTTTTGCCACTGATAAAACTGATTCCCGGAGTTTTTATCCGGATTCGGAAAAGTTAAAGGTTTCATTCCATTATAATGGCAAAGGAACGGCAATAGGATGGCTCGATTGGGTTGAGCTGAACGTACCGCGCGAATTGAAATTTACCAGCGGGCAAATGCCGTTTGCTGATCCTGTTTCGGTTATGACCGGTGCTGTTACCGAATTTCATCTTAAGGCTTCGTCAAGTAATGTTACCATTTGGGAAGTTACCAATCCGTTGCATGTTTTTAAAATAGAAGCTCAGCTTCAGGGTTCGGTGAACCGTTTTGTACTCGAAACGGATTCGCTCAGGCAGTTTGTAGCCTGGGATAACACTTGGTTCCTTTCACCATCATTTGCAGGCAAAGTTCCAAACCAGGATTTGCATGGCCTCGAAGCTGCTGATATGCTTATAGTTACTCATAGCGATTACCTCGAACAGGCTAACAGGCTTGCCGCTCATCACCGCAGTGCCGATGAAATGAAAGTGGTGGTTGCTACCAATGAGCAGGTTTATAACGAGTTTTCCTCGGGTTCGCCTGATATTGTTGCTCTCCGCGATTTTGCCCGTCTTCTGTATCACCGTCCTGATGGCGGAAGCAAACTAAAATACCTGCTTCTTTTTGGAGATGGTTCATTCGATTATAAAGATCGCATTGAAGGCAATAGCAACCGGGTGCTGACTTTTCAGCGGAAAGAATCGCTTCACATTGTTGATTCCTGGTCGAGTGATGATTTTTATGGGATGATGGATGCCAACGAAGGATATGATTGCTATGGACTTATCGACCTGGGGATCGGGCGCTTTCCGGTAAGCAGCATTGAGCAAGCCAGGATGGCCGTTGACAAATGTATTTTTTATGCTTCCAATGCGGAGGCATCATTTGGCGACTGGCGCAACAAAATTGCACTTGTAGCTGATGACGGCGATCAAAATATTCATTTCCGTCAGGCTGATAAAAGCCTTGCTGTGCTAATAGATCAAAAAGGGTCAGTATTTAATATTAACAAAATTTATACTGATGCTTTCAAGCAAATTCCGACTCCTGCTGGTGAGAGATGCCCGGAAGTTAATGCGGCAATTAATTCGTGTGTCGAAACAGGAGTGCTTGTTATGAATTATACCGGACATGGCGGTGGAATGGGATGGGCTACGGAATCAATTCTCACGGTGAGAGATATAGAGGCCTGGACAAATTACTCCCATATGCCACTTTTCATAACGGCAACATGCGAATTTAGCAGGTATGACGATCCTGGAAAAGTTTCGGCAGGGGAGTATGTTTTTCTTAATCCGTACGGCGGAGGAATTGCATTGATTACCACTACCCGCCTGGCAAGTCCTGTTCCGAATCTTCGTTTCAACTGGTATATCTTCGACACCTTACTCTCAAAGTTTGAAGGCGGGTATCCCCGTTTTGGAGATGCAATTACTTATGCAAAAAATAAGTTTTCAGGTGGTGATGTTAAGTATATCCGGAATTTTGTATTGTTAGGTGACCCTGCTTTGCGGTTAGCTTATCCTCAGCACAAAGTAGTTACAACTGAGATCAACGGACGCGAACCAGGCGCTGATCCGGATACTATAGCAGCGATGACTCCGGTTCAGATAAAAGGTATAATAACCGATGATTCTGATAATTTGCTTACTACGTTTAACGGCGTGGTGGATGTAAAAGTTTTTGATAAAGCGCGTTCTATTAGTACTTTAGGTTCCGATGCCACTGATTGGCCTGAAGCATTTTCTGTTCAGGATAATTATATTTACCAAGGAAAAGCTACAGTTACAAATGGCAATTTTACAGTAAATTTCATTGTACCACGCGATATTGATTACAGTTATGGCCTGGGTAAAATATCCTATTATGCGCATAGTGCGGATTCGGATGCGACAGGCTTTTGCAAACAGATTATCATCGGGGGATCAGGGAGTGAAAGCAATGACAGTTCCGGCCCGGCAATTTCATTATTTATTAATGATTACAGTTTTACGGATGGCGGTTTAACGTGTGATACTCCTTTGCTGATAGCGAAATTAAGCGACGAAAGCGGAATTAATACCATGAGCAACGGTATCGGGCATGATATAGTTGCAATGCTCGATGAAGATGAATCCTCGTCAGTTGTGCTTAATGCTTACTATAACTCCGATCTCGACAGTTTTCGTACAGGCGAAGTCAGATATAAGTTTCCGCAATTAGCCGAAGGAAAGCATTCGCTCACTTTGAAAGTATGGGATGTTTTTAATAATTCGTCGGAGGCTGTCATTACTTTTATTGTAGTTAAAAATATGCAGATTACTATCACTTCAGTAAATGTATATCCAAATCCTTTCAAAGATGAGATCACGGTCGGTTTCGATATAAATCTGTTTGATACACCTTTTAAAGCGTACCTCGAAATATTTGATATCAATGGTTCGCTGGTTAATTCCACAACAAATGAGTTATTGATGTCGCACGAATACAATGCCGGCACATTAACCTGGAATGGGCGAAATGCTTCAGGTGTTCCTGTTGTTGCGGGTATTTATCTCATCAGTATACGAGCATCAAATAGTAATTCATCCACTGTTAAGGCAACAAGAGTAGTGAAAGTGAAGTAAATGAAGCTTTCGAAGAAATTAACAACCTTAAATTATTATTTTAATCATAATCTGAACCTGGCGAATATCTTCAGATAAACATTTTTATTCATTTAGCCTGGAAACAGGACTGAACAACTGTGTTTCCTTTACCTGATTTAAGCTGATTTTACTAAAATATTCGGTTAAACAGAAAAAACCGTATTTCATGCAATAACATCAAATAATCGCCGTTTAATAGCAGGATACTAATAACAAGTAATTTAGCGACTTTATTTTTTAATACTTATGACACACCTCAAACGATTGTTCTTTACCTTATTGCTGCTGATTGCTGCAATCACTACAACCAAAGCACAAAATCCTGATAACTATATTGGCCAGTTTAATCCAATCACTACTGCCGTGCCTTTTTTATCTATTTCGCCCGATGCACGCGGTGGTTCAATGGGCGATGCCGGCGTTTCTTCAGAGCCCGATGCTTTCTCAATGCACTACAATCCGGCAAAGTATGCTTTCATTAAAAAAGATATGGGTGTAGGACTTTCATACAGCCCATGGCTTAAAGGCTTAACCAATGATATTGATCTTGCATACCTGAGTGCTTTCAAACGGATTGATAAAAACCAGGTTGTAGCCATGTCACTGCGTTATTTTAATCTCGGTGATATAAATTTTACTGATAATAACGGTTGGTCAGTTGGTAACTACCGTCCAAACGAATTTGCACTTGATGGTACTTATGCCCGCTTCCTTACCAAAACCCTTTCGATGGGTGTTGCTGCCAGGTATATACATTCGAACCTAACCCAAGGGCAGGATGTTGGTGGAACAGCTACGAAACCGGGAAATTCAGTAGCTGCTGATGTTTCAATTTTTCAACGTATCCCCGTTGAATTCGATCAGGTTGAAGGTAATTTTTCCTGGGGACTTAATATTTCGAATATCGGGGTTAAAATGTCGTACAGCGACGATAATACGAAAAAGGATTTCATTCCTACCAATTTGAAAATAGGACCTTCTCTCACCCTCGATTTCGATGATTTTAACCAGATGACATTCATGGTTGATTTTAACAAATTACTGGTTCCTACCAATGCAATTACGAGTGGCGATTCAATTATAAGCGGTCTGGATCCTAATGTTTCAGTTCCTGTTGGTATGATTCATTCTTTTTACGATGCTCCCGGTGGATTTAGTGAAGAGATGAGCGAAATCAATATCGCAACCGGTATCGAATACTGGTATGCACAGCAATTCGCAGTTAGAGGTGGTTTCTTTTACGAAAATGTAAACAAAGGCAACCGGAAGTTTTTTACACTTGGTGCAGGGTTCAGATACAATATTCTGGGTATCGATTTCTCATACCTAATTCCGCTCGAAACAAAAAACCCTCTCGAACATACTTTGCGTTTCTCATTGCTGATAAACTTTGATGCTCCATCAGTACGATAGTGCTTACTTATAGTTATTGAATTTAAAAGGTTACCTGAATGGGTGACCTTTTTTTTTGATTCAAAAAGCGGTTTTACTTGATCTTCTGGTGTCATGACCGATTTTTAAACCCGACACGGAATGTTTAATTATTGGCTTGGTTTATTCTCATTTGGCTTCATGAAAATGGGTTACTGACAACGTAAAAAATGCGTAGCTTAGTCCAATATATCTTTATCATCATCATAAATCGCTTAAAGAATGTCATACTCTAATTTACAGGCTTTTATAACGGCACTTGAGCAGTCCGGCGAACTTGTCAGGGTTAAAGAGTACGTTTCCCCTCATCTTCAGATCAGTGAAATAACTGACCGAATGAGTAAAAATGAAGGGAAAGCTTTGCTTTTCGAAAACAACGGCACACAATTCCCTTTGCTTATTAATTCGATGGGCAGCGAAAAACGTATGTGCCTGGCTCTCGGAGTAAAAACTCTCGATGATACTGCAGCGCAAATTCAGGATCTTTTAGTTGATTTTATGACTCCGCGCGGTTCGTTGATAAGTAAACTCGCTTTTTTACCAACCCTTGCCGAAGTGGCCGCTTTTATGCCTCGACGTATGAAAGGGAAAGGTGCCTGCCAGGAAATTGTGATGGAAAAACCTGATCTTTCGAAATTGCCGGTACTCACATGCTGGCCGCACGATGGAGGGCCGTTTATTACTTTGCCTGTTGTGCATACCCGTCACCCTGAAACTGGTGTGCGGAATGTTGGCATGTACCGGATGCAGGTTTTTGATGAGGATAAAACCGGGATGCATTGGCATTTGCATAAAAACTCAGCGGCACATTACCGCGAATACAAACGCCTTGGACTTAAAATGCCTGTAGCTGTCGCGCTTGGTGGCGATCCGGTTTATACCTATTGTGCAACTGCACCTATGCCCGAAAATATTGATGAATATATGCTGGCCGGATTTCTGCGTAAAAAAAAGGTGGAACTCGTGAAATGCCTCACTTCGGATATCGAAGTGCCTGCTGATGCTGATTTTGTTCTGGAAGGATATGTCGATCCGGCAGAAGACCTTATTCTGGAAGGACCTTTCGGCGACCATACGGGGTTTTATTCATTGGCCGATTATTACCCGGTTTTTCATGTAACCTGCATCACACACCGCAAACAGGCCGTATACCCTACAACCATTGTTGGTATTCCGCCGCAGGAGGATAAATGGCTGGGTAAAGCAACTGAACGGATTTTTTTGCCTCTCATCAAGCTCAGTCTGCTACCCGAAATTGTTGATATGGTGATGCCTGATGAAGGCGTTTTTCACAATATCGTACTTGTAAAAATTAAAAAGACTTATCCCGGACAAGCGCAAAAAGTAATGAATTCCCTTTGGGGAGCCGGGCAGATGATGTTCAATAAAATACTGGTTGTTACTGATGCCGATGTGGATCTTAATGATAGCAAAGCTGTTGCATCACTCATTTGTGAAAATGTTCATCCGGTTGATGATATTATTTTTAATCGCGGACCTGTTGATGTACTCGACCATTCGAGCAGCCGCTTTGCGCTAGGAAGTAAACTTGGCATAGATGCAACAACAAAATTGCCTGGTGAGACAGATTATACAACTTCTCAGGATTTTAAGTTTGACGAGAGCCATCCTGATTTGGCCGGAATGCAATGCAATTATACGCTAACCCGCAATCAATTACCGGTTCTGGTAATCGGAATCGAAAAGGCAATAGTAAATCCGCATACCTTGCATCAGCAACTTTTTGAAAAAGGAGTGTTTGATGGAATAAGTTGGGTTGTTTATATTGATCCGGAAGCTGTTGCCATCCGAATTCAGGATATTGTGTGGCTGGTTGCCAATAATATCGATCCTTTACGGGATTGTTTTTATGCCAGAACCGAAAATGGGCAACAATCCGCACCTATGGCTATTGACGGAACCGGTAAATCCTTCGAAGCCGACGGTTTTAAGCGGCAGTGGCCGAATGTGCTTGCCATGGACGATACCACCATCCGGCAAGTGGATGAAATGTGGGAAAAGCTTGGCCTCGGGCAGCTTGTTCCTTCTCCCTCACTTAATTATAAAGCCTTGATAAAGAATAACGGGGCAGTTGCGAAAGGGTAGGAGGTTTACTCTTCACTTTTCGTTCTGCACCTCATCCGCCCTGCGGGCACCTTCTCCTCAAGGAGAAGGACCTAAAACTCCAGAATTTTGGCACAAAAGGTGAATTTTTGTTGATTGCTTTTCACTGATCATTTTTCACTATTATGCCTGCTAAAATTTTTGGGAAAAGTAAATATTCTTCAGGTATTAAAGATGTTTTTGTAAATTTGAATAAATAATAATTTTAT
>Ga0105047_10005779_pt1 | contig 21121 bp, 15 predicted proteins | sample MAT04_FD_78384 | JGI IMG/M metagenome (GOLD analysis project Ga0105047, IMG submission 78384) | Freshwater microbial communities from Lake Fryxell liftoff mats and glacier meltwater in Antarctica - MAT-04 (megahit assembly) | ecosystem: Environmental > Aquatic > Freshwater > Ice > Liftoff... | reverse complement strand
TCAAGCAGGAGATGCGACTGACCTTCCACGCCGAACCCGAGTTCCTCGATTCGCCCGATGAGACCCTCAGCGAAGCCGCATGAAGGAGGAAGCCGTCAGCCGTCAGCCGTCAGCCGTCAGCCAGAAATTGGCTGGCGGTTCTGACCCCTTGGTGAGCGGCACGGCGCTCGGCCGCCGGTTCTTCTGACCGACCGCAGTTCAGAGCCGGCGGGTAGCGCCGTGCCGCTCACTTTCTCTTAACCCTCAACCCTCAACGATCCCCCATGCTCATCCAATCGATCGCGATCTCCGAACTCCAGCCCGCCCCGTATAACCCGCGGCTGACGCTCAAGCCCGGCGACAAACGCTGGAAGAAGCTCGAACGTTCGTTGAGTGAGTTCGATCTCGTGCAACCGATCGTCTGGAATCAACGGACCGGCCACATCGTGGGCGGACATCAACGCTGCGAGGTTCTGCGATACTCGGGAGTCACCGAGGTCGACTGCGTCGTTGTCGATCTGCCTCTGGCGAGAGAGAAGGCACTCAACGTCGCGCTCAACAATTCCGAGGTCGGTGGTGACTGGGACGCCGCCAAGCTGATGGCTCTGGTCGTCGATCTGAAATCGACTCCCGCGATCGACCCGACACTGACCGGGTTCGACGAGCACCAACTCCTCGGCATGCAGTTCGAACCGGCCCCGCCGCCTGAGGAAGACGAATCGCAGCCGCCCAACAATAACGTCCTGGCCACCCTCGACATCCCCTACGCCCGCTGGGCGGCGGCCCGGGTCTGGCTCGATGACCTGCTGGGAGAAGAGCCGACGGTGCGGTTGCACGTCAAGCTGCCGAGTGAGAGGTGATTCGTAGGACGGGCACATTTGCCCGTCCTAGATTTGGCGTCTCATCTGGCCGTCACGACTGCGATCACACCGCGACGATTGGCTACCTGGGGGAGGCGCAGTTCCTACTGACCTGCTTCCGCCAGACAGTGTCCAGTCCGGTAAGCGGCTCAGCAGGAGCTTCGCCCTCCCGTTCACGCTGCCGCGATGAAAAATAAGCAGAGCTGGATGGGCAAACGTGCCCGTCCTCCGACAGCCCCCCTTGGTCCCGCCTCATGCTCCTCAACGTCGCCTACTCCCTGCCGCCCAAACGCAACTCCGTGCGGTCCTCGCTCGTCATGGACCACTTCGGCATCGGCCACGATGTGGCCGAGCGTATCCTGGCTCGCGACCTCGATGTCCCGGTCCAACCCGGCGATGTGGTGCTCTTCACGGGCGGCAGTGGATCGGGCAAGTCGTCGTTGCTCAGAGCACTGGTCCAGAAAATCCACGGGGCAAGTGACAAGTGCCAAGTCACTCGTGATACGGCAGAACGCTCCCCCCGTGTCACTTGTCCCTGGCCCCCTGTCACTTCCTCCTTGCTCCATCTCGCAGACCTCGATCTCGGCTCCCAAATCCTCGTCGACGCTCTCCCGCTGGAATTCGAAGAGTCGCTCCAACTGCTCGCCACCTGCGGCCTCGGCGAGGCTCCGCTCATGCTGCGGACTCCGCAAGAATTGTCCGACGGTCAGCGGTATCGTTTCGCGTTGGCATTGGCCATCTCCCGAAAACCGAAATGGATCGTGGCCGATGAGTTCGCCGCTCTCCTCGATCGCACCACAGCTAAGGTCATCGCCCACAACGTTCGCCGACTCGCCGACCGATACGGAATCGGATTCCTCCTGGCTACCGCTCAGAACGACATCGAGACCGACCTCGAACCCGATATCTGCGTGACCTGCGAACTCGATGGAAGAACCGACGTGCGAGTGGCCCGCATTGAGCCGACCACTCTCCCCCTGACAGCTGACATCACCTCCGCTCGAAAAAAAAAAGAGCGGCGATCAGTTTCCGAGACGATCTCTGGATCAGCACTGCCACCCGATGCGACTGGCCGTATTTCGCTCGGTGGCATTACCGCAGCCATCACATCGGGTTGATGAAGTGCGGAGTCTTGCTGTGGCATGGAACTCGACCGATCGGGATCTGCCTCTTCGTCGCTCCCCCCCGTTCACTAAAGCCGCGCCACCAGTTCTTTGGACATCGGGGCGGGTGGAATCGAGCCACGATGCTCGCACTCAACCAGCAGCTGGTCACGCTGCAGCGCGTGGTCATTCACCCGGCTTATCGCGGGGCGGGCCTCGCCTCGGCGTTTGTCCGCCGGGCGTGCGAGCTCTGCCCGTTCTCGTGGATCGAGACCATGAGCCAGATGGGACAGATTCACCCCTTCTTTGAATCCGCCGGGTTCAAGCGAGTTGGGGTGATCTCGGTCGAATCCGAATCTCGTGAAACCCATTCCCGCATCTTTGGAGGACGTCGTCATGGAACGCAAGCCCTCGTCACGGAAGAAACCTTCCTCAAAAGCCGCTACGCCGCGCCGGTCTACTACATCCTCGACAACCGGGGAAACCTCGCAGCCGCCGATGGAACAAAAGCCTCTCGCGAAGAAACGCCGCCCCGCGACCCCGCCGCGTGAAGCCGCTTCAACGCCGATTACGGTTGAGTCACTCACGACCCCGGCCCCTTGCCTCCTGACCACCACCGACGACACGCCGCAGCTGACCCGCTCGCAACAGACCGAGTACCTCCGGCTCCTCACCCTCGGAGCCTCACCCGCCGCAGCCTGCCAGAAGGTCGGCGTCTCGATCACCGCAGTCCTGGTGACGATGGACCAGTCGGCTGGGTTTCGAAAACGCATGGACCGTGTCCCCGACTTGCTCAGCCAGAATGTGGCCGCATCGCTGTATCAAGCTGCAATGAAAGGAAGCGTCACCGCTCAGACGTTCTACCTCAAGAATCTCCCGCCGCCCGAGTGGGACGTGGAGGGCGATGAGCCAGTGACTCCCGAGGCCAAGGACTTCGAAAACCTGACCCTCGACCAACTCCGCCAACTCGACGCCGATGAGTCCGACCAATTCGAAGAGTTCCCGTAGGACGGGCTGATTGGTTCGTCCCGAGAGTGTCGGCGACTCGGCCCGCTCCCCCGGGAGGGCGAAGCTCCTGCTGAGCCGCTTTTGCCAGACAGCGTCATTCCTAGAGGCGGCTCACCAGGAGCTTCGCCCTCCCGACGTGTTTGCAGCACAACAGATTTCGGACGGGCAAATGTGCCCGTCCTACCGACGATTCGCAGGCCCATCAATCGAGTCACTGCTCATGAAGAAAAGTGGCCGACGCAAACGCTCTCGCAACGCTGAGGAGCGAGCGGCGATCCAAGCCAAGCTGACTCGACGAAGAGAACGCCAGCGTGTCTACGCCATGAGTTCCCCGGTACATTTTCGAGCGGTAATCAATCTCTCCGTTTCCCCCCGGCGCAGCCTCCGCCAAGTGGTGCAAGCCTGGCAGACCGCCGACTTCGCAGCCCTCGACGCCGCGTGGGCTCACCTCGCGGGCGACGACCGTAGGGCGGGCTTTCCAGCCCGTCCCATTCCGCCGGGTGTCGGAGAACCAGAGGGCATTCACCGGGAGGGAGCCGACACGGACCCATGCGACCCGCCTCCGACGCGCGAGCCCCGCGCGGGGACGGGCAAGAGTGCCCCTCCTACGATCCGCCGCGCTTACATCGAGCGCCCGCGAGGTCACTCCAAGACCTCCGACATGGCGATCCAGATCGCGTGGATTCTCCTCGCGGCCCGCACGCCAGTCACCGGAGTCGCAGCTGCGGCTGATAAGGAGCAAGCGGCTTTACTACTCAACGCCATTCGACATCTCCGTCATGTGAACCCCACGCTCTGCGGCGATCTGTCGTTCGTCGAGGGAGCCGTTCGCAACTCTCGCACCGGCAGCCGACTCGACCTCATCTCCTCCGATGTCGGATCGTCGTACGGCATCCTGCCAGACTTTGTAATCTGCGATGAGCTGTGTCATTGGCCCGGCCCGGAGCTGTGGTACTCGCTGCTCTCCTCAGCGGCGAAGAAGCCGAACTGCGTGCTCGCGGTGCTCACCAACGCCGGGGTCGGTCGTGGCTGGACGTGGCAGGTCCGCGAGAACGCGAGCCGCTCGAAGGACTGGTACTTCTCATCGCTGACTGGCCCACATGCCCCATGGATCACAGAGCCCAGCCTCGACGAGCAGAAAGCCATGCTCCCCCCCGCCGTCTACGAACGGCTGTGGCTCAACCGTTGGCAACACTCCGACGGAGAGTTCGTCAGCCTGGCTGAAGCTGAGGCGTGCATCGATCCCGCACTCCAACGATTCGAACAGGGCCAGCCCGGCTTCGAGTACATCGCCGCGATTGACTATGCGGAGAAACGCGACTTCACCGTCGGCGTCATCTGCCACCGCGATGGTGACCGGGTCGTCATTGATCGGATGGATGTCGTGCGACCGACGCCGATGCACACCACTCAAACTGCCTGGGTCGAAGACTGGATCGATCTCGCTGCGGAACGGTTTCCGTCGATCTCCTTTGTCATCGACGAGTTTCAGCTGCTGTCGACGTATCAGAAGTATTCTTCTCGCTACTCGATGAAGCGGTTTCAGTTTCTCGGCGGCGAAGGAAACCACTCCCTCGCCTTACATCTGAGGCAGATGATCACGCAGCGGAAGCTCGCTTGGTATCCCGGTTGCGGCAGTTATCCGCCAGTCGCCGATGCACTGTGGAGTGATGAGCCCCTCAACTCGGCCACCGTTGATCGAGACGACCTCGCGACCGAGCTCTCGAGCCTGCTCCTCAAACAGAGCAGTTCCGGTCGAGTCCGCATCGACCATAAATCGGACGGAATCCACCACGACGACCGAGCCTTCGCGTTGGGGGCGGCCTGCCTGGAACTCGTGGAGAAGCCCGTTGTGAGCCCCGCTTTGCTCAAGATCACTTCCCCGGCCTGCGACGGCGGGTTCGCGTTTTGGGAGTGCTGAGACCTCGAAAAAACCGGTGTCGCCAGCGCGAGGTTGATTCTCGACCTCATGGTGTATTCACGAACGACGAACGAGTGATGGTCACGCCCAGTCCTGGTCCCTGGGGAATCCCCACATGAGCGGGCTCTGTCATCAAGGGGGCTTCGATGGCGCGAGTGGTGTGGAACAGCGCACCGATGATGTCGGCGCCATATCGCTCGACGCAGATGTTGGGAATCGCGGCACACGCATGGGCCATCGTGGCCGAGCCCACGTCCCATTCCATGTTGCTCCCAATCGCACACTGAACGCCCGCCGCCTCGGCCAGAGACGCAATGGCCAGCGTATTGAGTAGCCCGCCGTTCTTCCCGGGGTAGACGCTGATAATGTCGGCAGCTCGCAGCTGAATACAACGCAGGGCATCTTGGACGGTAAAGACCGATTCGTCGGCCATGACCGGGAGACGAATGTTTCTTCTGACTTCGGCCAGTCCCTCCAAATCGAGGCGGTGGACCGGCTGCTCGACGAAGAGCACGCCGAACTCCTCTAGATGTGGCGCAGCGCGGATGGCCTCATTGACGGACCATCCGCCGTTGGCATCCACAGTGATGCGAATGCCGGGGCCGACAGCCTCCCTGACTCGCCGGAGCCGCTCAAGATCATATTCCAGCGGATCGTGCCCCACCTTCAGCTTAATTGTCTGAAACCCCTCCTGCACCATACGCTGTGAGACCTCCGCAGATTGCTGAGGTCCAACAGGCATGACGGGGAATCGAATCGGAAGTTGTCCGTCGCGGACGGCACCGCCGATGAGTTGGTGGACCGGCGCGTTGAGAGTTTTTCCCAGAATGTCGAAGAGGGCCATCTCCAGGCCAGCCTTCGCGAAGGGGTTCGCGAACGTCTTCGCCAGTCGATCCATACAGTGGCGAATCCGACGCGGGTCTTCGCCGAGTAAACGAGGGGTGAGGTGTTGGTCAATGAGTGCCTGAGCGCCCAGACTGGTCTCGCCACTCCAATCGGGTGAGGCCGTGACCTCGCCGACGCCCTCGATGTCACTGTCCGTGTGAATCACGATCATCAGCAGTCGCGACTGGAAGCGGAACCCCTTGGAATTCTCCACGGTTCCCACTCGGCGATCGATGGGAACGGTGACGGGGATGGTTTCGATGCGCGTGATCTTCATCGACCTGGCTCCTGCAACAGACTCTCTGCGGCGGATTGCTCATGAAACTCGATCATCGCACTCGCCAGTGCCGCGACCGTCGCATCGAGCCAGACGCGGCCACTCTGACGATCGGCACGATCTGGGCTATCTGTATACCCATTGATCTTTTGCCACGCCCCAGAGTGTTCTGCCCGATACGGTCGCACAAAGCCACGCGGGTCGGTCGAGGTGACGGCATCCCGATGAGGCAGAGGCTCGTGAACGAGGTCCGGCCGGAGAGCCAAAATGTTCGAGGTTTCGAACTTCCCCGCATGACCCGGAAATCGGCAGTCAATGTGAGCGTCGAGCGCGATCAGCGCATCCCAGGCGACCGTCCAGTATGACGCAGCTGCGATGCTGACCGGATGCTGGAGCGCCAGGTCGCGGGCGACCAGTTGCAGGAGTTCATGATTTCCGCCATGGCCATTGACGAGAAACAGTCGGCGGAACCCGCTTTGAATGAGCGTGTGAGTCAGTTCATAGACAACGCGGTAATAGGCTTCGCTCCCCAGCGACATGGTGCCGCCGAACGGCACATGATGCTGAGACGATCCGAATGGAAGCGTCGGAGCGACCACGATCGGGATCGTCTGAGTGGCCCGCTCAGCCGCTTGGCGAGTGAGAGACTCCACCGTGATCGTGTCGGTGCCGACGGGCAAATGAGGACCGTGTTGCTCGGTGGCCCCCAGCGGCCAGACGAGCAGAGCCCCAGCTGCCGCTGCGGCATTGGCTTCGGTACGCGTCATTTCTTCCAAGAGCAAGCGAGTGGTCATCAAGTGTCCTGCGATCTGCGAGATCATCATGAAGGAACGTTGGTCAGGTAGCGTTTCAGCACATTCGATGTCATGCGAGAGACCCCCTCGTCCACCAGCAAGCACGGGACCCAGGTAATCGAGCCCACTGAAAACACGGCCCCACCGGTCGGTGTCTGGTAGCACACGATCTCGGAGCCGCCCTCGTCGCGGTTGATCCCCTTGGCGAGGAGTTCCGTCCCAGGGGGCGAGTGCATGCTCCGCTTGTCGGTCTCGTGTCCCGATGCACCGCCGGGAATGCGTTCTTGCAGACTCGTCTCGCCGAAGAGATCGCCGTTTCGCAGCCCCGTTTCGGCGAAGGCCCAGTGATCGGCCTGCAGGACACGATACGGAGCCGCCGTCATGATTCCCGTATCGGTACAGACGACGCCCAACAGATTGGCCTCGGACTCCAAGGTTCGGGCCATGCGACTGTCGAAGTAGAAGTCGGGGTTCTGCGGATCGGGCATCCCCAGTTCCCCTCCGGTCGATGGCTTGAGATGCGTCTTGAACCGCAGTCGGTCTTCTGCCAGGAACTCCACTTCACAGTTCAAGCCGTTCCCACCGAGGTATACGAGCTTGCCACCGCGATTCCAGACCCAGTCCTTCACCTTCAAGTACATCTCACGCGACCAGTATTCCGGATGGACGCTGAGCATCAGCACGCTGTACGCATCGAGATCCAACGTGCCGTTATGAAGTTGGAGTTCGGAGTAGTAGTCGTACGAAAACCCCTCGCGTTCGAGCCACCCCAGCAACCGCCACTCGGCCGGGGCCATCCCGCAGGTCAGGCGGCCCGCGATGGGGTCGGTCACCTCTTCATGTTCTTTGACGACGTTGCCGATCTCTGGGCGTTCGAAGGAGAGCGGCAGGTACTCGCTGTCCGGAAAGCCCCAGACGTTGAACGAACCGGCTTCTGTGTAACGAATCAGATCCTGCCGCGCATTGACGACGGGCGTGTCCGGCAGACGATGGGCATTGATGTAGTTGCTGCGGCCTCCAAAATTGTTGTAGGCCAACCACGTGTTCGTCGACGCCAATACAGCGATCTTGGCTTGCGGCTTGTCTGGGGCGACGACCCAGGGGAATGAATAGAACTTCCCCGTCTCCTCGCCCTTGGCATGCAGGTAGTACAGCCCCGATCGTTCCGGTCCAGTCACGAACTGCGTGTGATGCGCGCTCGCGTACCCGATCTTGTTCCAAGCGACGCCAGTCTGGGTGAAGTCCCCATCCGGGAGGATCTGCATCACCGCTCGCGGGCCGTGCTCGTCGAACCACCCCAGCAGTTTCACGAACTCGCGTTTCCACCCATACCGCCACAGACTCAAGCGATACGGCTCGGTCGAATGGACACGAAACTCGGAACGCTCTCCGGTCTTCACTGATCGGGGCCAGACATAACCAGCCAGGCCATCCGAGAGCAACCGAAAGTGGTGCGGGACTTTGGCGTCGACCGTCATCTGCGATCGCTTCGACCCATACCCCGGCTTCACCAGCGTCACGTCATACGGCCCCGGCTCCAGGTCGACCTCGACCGCTCCGCGCGGTGTCGATCGCACGATCGCCCGCGTTTGGCCCCCCGACCGAAACTCCAACAACACATCCGCCAACGCGACATACCGCTCGTCGCTCACATATCCAATCAGCATGGGGAACTGTCCTTTCGAGCTGGCTCACGATCCAGGCTGGCGCGGCCCGGCCAAGCTGCAATCACTTCATCAGCGAAGCGTATCCAGTCTGCAATGACATTTCACTTGTCGAGCGTAAGAGGCGAGTGGACGTTCGGGCGACGCCATAGGCCAGTGCGGGGCACCCGAGTGCGTGCGACAGATAAGTTGTTGGAAATTCACTGCGCTCAGGGACATGTACGATCACGCCCTTCTTCAGCCCCGCAGAGGCGACAGCAAGCATGGATGCTGAGAACGCTGCCCTGCTGTCTTCCCATCCTGTCTCAGCATTCGCGGCTGCGATTCAAGAGGGGCTCGTGTCCCATGGGATCTCGCCCATGGCGATATGCGGTCACCGCCTCGCGGTTCAGAGGCCCTCACGATGTTGATGGTTGGCCAGTCGGCGAGTCCCCCGATTTGGTCGGACTGTTCCTTGTTTTAGATGTTACTTGGGGTCTTAGATGTTACTTGGGCCAGTATGAAAAGCTGGCGACTTTTTTGGCGCACGTCCCAATTGCCCCGTCAACGCGTCGACTCCTCGCACGTTGAGTTCATCTGGCGTATGATCTCCCTGGATTCGGGAATCGCGTGTGCATGACGAATGGTAGGCATGAGAGTGGGATCTGTCCCCTCAGTAACGAATGCTTCTGAGAACACTCCTTGCAATGGAGAAGACCTCGAAGCCTGTGAGGCGGCGCTGGGCTACCAGTTCCGCGACAAGGCACTGCTGCGCTGGTGCTTGACCCATGCGTCCGCGTCGAAGACTCGCCTGGAGTCGAACGAGCGGCTGGAGTTTCTCGGCGATTCCATCATGGGGGCGGTCGTTTGCGAACTGCTGTTCGAGCAGTTCCCGACCTCCGCCGAGGGCGAACTGACCCGCATTAAGTCGATCGTCGTCAGCCGCACAACCTGCGCGATCATCGCGCGAGAACTGGATTTGGAGCGATTTCTTGTGGTCGGGCGCGGCGTATCGTCGACCTCGCGGACGCCGGGGTCGATCCTGGCGGCGTTGCTGGAAGCCCTATTCGGGGGGATTTACCTCGACGGTGGGTTCGAGGCCGCTCGGGCAGTCATTCGCAATAAACTGGCCGACAAGATTGACTCCGCTGCCCATTCGGAAACGGGCGTCAATTTCAAGAGTCTGCTCCAACATCTGACTCAAAAACATCATGGCCAGACGCCCATGTATTCCGTTCTCAACGAGAAGGGACCGGATCACGCCAAATGGTTTCAGATCGCGGCAGTGATCAATGGACAAGCTTATCCGGGGGCGTGGGGGCCTTGCAAAAAAGCCGCCGAGCAGCGATCCGCGCACAATGCGCTGGCCGAGATTGAAGGGCAGCCATTGCCCTATCCTCCCGAGTCTGACGAGACGGGTGAAGATGTTCCGTACCTTCGCAGCGAAAGACCCGCCTGACACTGGCGCAGGCAACTGCCTAACGCTATCTTGCGGCTTTCCCCTTCACCGAGATTCGCATGTCCGCCTGGCTCAACAAACTCCACCTGGGTGACAGCATCCAGCTGCTCCAATCGCTTCCGGCAGACGATCGCGCGGACCTGGTCTTTGCTGACCCTCCCTACAACATCGGGTTCTCGTACGATGTCTACGACGATAACCGGTCAGACGACGAGTATCTGAACTGGACCCGCAAGTGGATGGAAGCAGTCTCCGGGGCGCTCAAGCCCGAGGGGTCGTTTTGGCTGGCCATCGGGGACGAGTACGCTGCGGAGCTTAAACAGGTTGCAGGCAAGGTGGGCTTTCAGCTGCGGAGTTGGGTGATCTGGTATTACACGTTTGGCGTCAACTGCAAGTACAACTTCAGCCGATCGCATACGCACTTGTTGTATTTCACGAAGGACACCAAGAAGTACACCTTCAACAACAAGGAGATCCGCGTCCCCTCGGCCCGGCAACTGGTTTACAAGGACGCCCGTGCAGAGCATGGCGGTCGGCTTCCGGATAACACCTGGATCTTGAGACCGCAGGATGCCCGGAACACGGGATTCCTGGCGGACCATGACACCTGGTTTTTTCCTCGCGTGGCCGGAACCTTTAAGGAGCGTGCCGGGTTCCACGGCTGCCAGATGCCGGAGCAGTTACTGGGTCGGATCATCCGGTGTTGTTCGCCCGCCGGGGGGATCGTGCTCGATCCGTTTGCCGGGTCGGGCAGCACGCTCCTGGTCGCGAAGAAGCTCGGACGAGCCTACATCGGATGCGAGCTCTCGGAAGAGTATGTCCGACTGGCTGGCGAGCGAATCAGTCGAGGACGAGTGGGTGATCCTCTCGATGGGCCGGAAGACCCGCTGTCGAGCGCCCCGACGACTCTGGCCGGACGGAGCTTCAAGAAGGAAGTTATCCCCGATTCCGCAGGATTGATTGCCGCGTTCGAGGAGGCCAGTGAAGGGAACTCCGTCGACCGCTTAATTGCAGACCCGATCTTGAATGCGAAGTTTATCGATACGTGTGGAGCGAAAGGGATCGCGGGTCGGCCACGCGATTGGAACCTGGGGCTTGTGGGACTTCGCAAGAGCGGGAAGCTCGAACGCGAGGCAGCGGCCAAACGGACCGAGATGTCCTGGGAGCAGATCGACCCCTTCCTGTTCGCCAGCGAGATCGCCTTGCGGCGGATGCTCGATATCGGATACGCCAGCGTGGATGAGATCCTTTGTGATCCAATGGCCGCCGCGAGATTTGACGATCTGGCCCGAAGCCTGATGCCGGGGCATCGCTCGCTCCAGTATCGTTGGGCCGCGCTGCGATTGCGGAAAGACGCCCGGCTATGGCAACGGGCTGCGGAAGGCACCGAGCCCCCTACGATCGGCGAGTGGCAAGAGCTGACAGCGAGTCAGATTTCCCGCGAGACCGACCAGCCCCGAGTGTTCGAGCTGTTTTTATCGGACACGCCCGACAGGCCGGTCTATGTGGGCGACACGTTGAACCTGAAACGCCGGTTGGCGGCGATGCTCCACTGCCAATCGGTGTTGGAGTCACTGCTGCTGAAGCCGGGTGTCTGGAAGTATCGGGTCTTGGGCTTCGCGGACGCAGTCCCGGCGGCACGGCGCGGCGCCCAAAGTCACCGCATCGGCCAAACGCTCCCGGTCTTCAACTTTCTCGATCTGGGACTCGCCGTCAATAACGCAGCCTCCGCAGATCGCTGATGCAGGCCAGAATTTCAACTTGCAACTTCAGCCGTTGCGGATCACGGGAGACGTTGATTGTTGATCAGGAAGCTGCCCGTCGAGACTCCCGCTGGAATGACGAGTTCACTGACGTTAGGAACATTGCTAGGAACAATGACGTTGTTCTGGCCAGCAAGGCTCGACAGGGTGATGTTGCCTACGACGGTTTGAAACCGGATGCCGACTTCGTTCTGGACGAAGAAGTTTTGGTCAAACAGAGTGATCGTGTTGCCATCCATATTGACTGTAGATGGTCCACTGATCGCTTGGAACAGCACCCCGGTACCGACATTGCTGTTGAAGGTAATTCTGTTGCGGGAAATGTCGATCGCATTGTTGGTGCTGCGAAACACCAGATCGATGGCCCGATCGAGGACGTCGGCATCCCCGTCCATCGTAAAACCATCCACGACCGCGTTTCCATTCGAATCGACTCCGAAATTGTTGAGGATCTGAAGATTGGCTGTACCGGAGAAGTCCATGAACAAGCCGACTTCCTGGCTTCCCCCGCCATCGTTGAAGACGTTGCCTTGATACAAGACATCGTTGACGGCCGTCGAGCGAGTCGACACCAATCGCGTCCCCACCTGGCCGGACAGATCGGACATGCGAATATTATTGTTCTGGAAGGTCGCCAGAATGTCTCCATTCCAGCGGGTGCCGATCACCGCATCGCCGAAGGCTCGATTGGAATTGAAGCCCACCAGTCCACCAGCGTTGGTGCGACCATTATTCTCGACGAGCAATTGCAATGAGGAATTGTTGGCAGTGGCCGAATTCGAGATATAGATCATATCCCGAGTTCCCCCCGGCGACTGCACTCCCGTCCCCACAGCTGCGACGTTTGTCGAATCCGTGACGATGTTGTTGCGGATGGTGACGTTGTAGGACGGCTGGGTTGGAGTGGTGAGGGGATTCAGGACGCGGTTGCCCCGAATCCGGATCTGGTTCTCCCCCTCATTGCTATCAAAGAGGTTCTGCTCAATCAAGACCGTCGGAGTGTCGACAGCGTTCAACCCGTACGAACCCGACCCGCTGACTTCATTTCCGAAAACGGTCAGTGTCGTCACGTCATTCGTTTCGATACCGACCAGATTGTCCAGGAAACTCATGAATTGAAGATTCACGGTGCGCACATTGTTAAACGATGCTCCAGCGAGCGTTTGACCAGAGATCGTGCCTCCGGTCCCCGTCGTGGCTCCGTTACCCAGGACGGTAAACGAACCAGGATGATCAAACAGGGCAATGTCATTGTCGACAAAGATTCCATAATCGAAATCCGTGCTGTTGACCGCGTCAAACATCACTCCGAAGGCCTCGTTATCGATCATCGTGATCGCCCTCGCTCCCGAGGCAAGCAATGTCCCGCCCCCGATATTGACGCTGGTATTTCGCTCAATATCGACCGCTGTCGTCTGAATGCTCTCCACACTCAAACCTGTAAAGCCGACCGATCCGGTGTTGTCGAGGATTTGAACACCGGGATTAGGTCCCTGTGTATTCTCTGCGATCACGTCCCCAAAGTTGACCGTCCCCGAAGAGATTTGAACATCGACTGCGGAGAGTCCCACATCAAGTTCGTTGCGGATTCTGTTGAGACTGGCAAAGTTAGTGGTTCCCGAATGATCGAGAACCTCGATGCCAATCCCACTACGATTCCCAATGACGATTCCATTGAATCTGACTCGGGAACTATCGTTCAGGACTTGAATCGACGAGAGTGCAGCGCTGTCGATATTGACGGTCGACTGGGCGATGAACTGCCCGGTGTTCACATTCAACGGGTTACCAGCCCGGTCCCCGATATTGATCCCGGCACCGTTACTGCCGTTAATTGAAACAGTGGTGAAAGAGACGACCCCTTCCGAAGCCTGGAAGTTGATTCCATGGTCTTCCGGGTCGATTCCTACGAGAGCGGGGGTTCCCATCGTGACATCGCCAGAGAAGGCGACGCTTCCGCTACCCGCAATGTTAAGCAGATTCACACCGACCGCTCGGCGCCCATTGATGTCAATGTTCCGGAGTGCGGAAACACCCCCCGTTAGGTTTTCAATGTGGATCCCATCACCGATTGCGTTCTCAATCAGCACGTCACTGAACATCGTGACTGCGCCGCTCACATTCTCGATGCCAATCGCATCACCGATGATATTCCTCAGCGTCAGGCTTCCCAGAGTCGTGCTTCCACTGGAGTCTGTCACGAGGACTCCCGAACCCCCATTGTCAGTGGCGGCGACACCGGTCAAGTTGACCGTCCCGGAATTGTTCTGCACCAAAACGGCAAATCCCGAGGAGTTCGTGATGATCCCGCTGTCATAAATGATCGTCGAGGTTCCGCCATCGACGAAGAAGGCGTTCCCTTGTGTGTTTCGAACGTCGACGTTCGTCAAGCCGATCGTCCCCGCGGTGTTCTCGAAATGGATACCGTGGGCATTGGCCCCGGTCGTATTCGTAATTCGAATGTCACGCAAGGCCCCCCCGCTGATGCTACTGCCAAAGATCGCAGTCCCTTGTGTGTCGGTGATATCGAAGCCAGCGAACACGTTGTTATTCGCCAGCGTCACTGCCGTACCCGCAGTGTTGATGAACAATGGGCGGTCCGCACCGCCTGTCGCTCGCGGCAGCGGAAGTGGGGTAGCCAGTCCCTGGACTGGAATGGCCTGCACGACGCCTTCACCCAGAATCAGTTCTCCATCGTTCAGGACCAGCGGTGCCTGATTGTCGAACACGCTGTCCGCATGCACGAAGATCAAGTCAGCTGCCCCGCCTTGGGCTTCCGGGATGAACTGAAAGGGGGTCTCGACCGTTCCGTTCCCGGTGGGAGCCGGGAAGTTCACCCCCGGCGGCACCAGGTTGCGGACGTGGTTGACGAAGTATTCAAGTCCCGTCGTCGGGTTGATCGCAGCTTGAGGAGCGTTCAATATCGAGGCATCGATCGTCACGACGTTGCGATTGCGGCGGACCCATTGGGCGATTCGGTTGTACTGACTCGAACCGAAACGAGGGCGAGACTCCAAATGATGCCAGTAGTTCACGTCGGCGGCCACGACTAGATTCGTCCCGAAGACCGAGTCCTGAGACAGCTCGGTGTAGCCGTGGACCAATCGATCGAGGAAATCTGCATCCATTCGGAGCTTATACCCATTCACGTCTTTGAGTTTGATGCTCGGGGTAAAGACCTGATACCAGCCCGCTGATGCCTCCAGGTTGACTGACTGGGCGATTTCGCCCGGAACTGGCACGGTGAACATCAAGTCCACCATATCCGCCCCCGTCGAGAGCGCGGTCTGGGTCTGAAACGTGATCTGGTGTTGGTTGAACGCTGCGGTCCCCGGGGCGAACGTCGTCCCCAGCTCGCGAACGTTCTGTCCGATCGCCGTGTAATAATTCGAGCGGACATCCAACCACTTCGAGAACAGTTCGAACGACATGCCGAGCTGGCGGAACGTCGCACTGCGAGAATCGTCCTGGTCATACCAGGCAGACCCGCCCAAGACAAAGTCATTGCCTGGAAAGTACTGTCGAACACCCAAGCCGGCGCTTCCGCCCATGTGGCCACTGTTGGTCAGGAATAGCCGGGCGTCACCGAAGAGATAGGTGTCTTCCACAAACATGAACGGAGACAAATCGAGGTAAGTGATTGACTGGCTTCGCTCGATCGTGGCCCCTGCGACGTGACCGACTCTCCCGAGGACACCGAACCCGCCGACACCGTTGTCTTCGGGTTCTGGCTCTCCAGAAATGTGACTCTGGGGGAAGCCGCTGGCCGAGGCGCTCGCTTGAGCGGGCGTCGATCCCGGAGCGGGTTCAAACACCATTTGTGGCGTCTGTTGAGCGTGGCTCACAGATGTCGTGACGGCCACCAACAACCATGCCAGGCAGCACAGCCCGGGCCGGGTCGGAGTCCGAAGACTGAACGGGGTCACTCGTGAGCAGATCATTCATGCACCTCGTGAGATGCCGCAAGGAGTGTGGCCTTCGATCAATCGAAAACCCACAATTGCGGTCTTGGAGACCAAACGTGTTCCGCTCGACTGAGTGAGGGGCTCCGCTGACTGGCAGCAAGCCATCTCTCAGATCCGATTGGAACACGAAGCCGACTGATTCCAGGTCGCAGTGCGAGCTGTCTCAGCCGACAAACTTCCGCGAGTGCCGACACGTCCGCACTCGGTCCATCGCGCAGGCACCGCCGCCCATGAACCAGTTCGAAGATAGGTGAAGGAATTTGTGGCGGAAAGACGGAATTCAATAAAACGGGAGGCGCATCCGTGCGAGATTTGAGTTCTGAAGAGCGATTTCCCGAAGAGGAGTTTCGCGTTTTATCTGGACAAACAACGAGTGCGTATCGATCGCAATAGCGATCCACAACGCCCTTTCAGGTAATGACTTACATTTCGCGCGGGTGGCGGCAACAGTTCCTTCGAAAGAGCTTCCGTCCGCACAATTCATCCAGGGACTTTCACGAGCTTTAGAGGTCTCCCATGGGGAGTTTGCGTCCGCTCAGAGTTCGGCAGCTTCGGCCAGTCAACGCGCCCAGTCCCCGGCAGAATTTGCAGGTGGAGTGCGGGGAACGGGGGCGGCAGAGCGTACACTGGATTTCGCTTGCCGTTCGGGCTGCGATCCCTCAATCTACTGGCGTCGCAATCGCTCTCCCCAACCACGCAGAACGCATCATGTTGAAACGCCCCCTGGGTCGCACCGGGCTGGAACTTCCAGTCCTTTCGTTCGGGGCTTCGTCATTGGGGCAGGAATTCCGACAAGTCGACATCACGGAGGCCCTCAAAAGCGTTCCGACAGCCCTCGACTGCGGCCTCAACTTCATCGACACCTCTCCGTTCTATGGACGCGGCATGTCCGAGGTTCTGCTCGGCTTCGCTCTGCGGGGGATTCCTCGCGAGAGCTACATCCTCGGTTCCAAGCTCGGGCGGTATAGCGGAAAGCACTTTGATTTCTCGGCGAAGCGAGTCGAGGAAAGCGTCGACATCAGTCTGGAACGACTGGGCGTCGAGTACCTCGACATCATGCTTTGCCATGACCTGGAGTTCGTCGAGATGTCGCAGATCGTCGAGGAGACGCTCCCCGCTCTGCGCAAGCAGCAACAACTCGGCAAGGTGAAATTCATCGGCGTCAGCGGTTACCCGATGAAGATGTTTCGCTACGTCCTCGACCGCGCTCCGCTCGATGTGGTGCTCTCGTATAACCACTACACGCTCCAGAACACGATGTTTGGCGACCTGATTCCGTACCTGAAAGAGAAGGGCGTCGGCATCATGAACGCTGCCCCGTTCTCCGCTCGACTGCTGACCAACGACCCGCTCCCGCCTTGGCACAAAGCGACCCCCTTCGTCCGCGAGACCGCTCAGCTGGCGGCCCGTTTTTGCCAGACACAAGGTGTCGACATCGCCCAATTGGCTTTGCAGTTCTCGATCGCCAACAGCGACATCAGCACCTGCGTCACCGGCAGTGCCAACCCCGCCCGCATCCGCCAATGGGCCGACTGGGCTCAACAGCCGCTCGATCCACAACTACTGTCCGATGTCTTAGAAATCCTTCAGCCGATCCACAACTGGTACTACACCGAAGGCCGCCCCGAAAACAACGACCCGCTCGTGTCACCGAATTCGAAGTTCGTTTAGCCGCGACGCGCAGGCTCTGCGGAGCGGAGCGCTGAGCCCCCGCCAATCAACGGGGCCACATACTTCGCAATAAATCGCGGTGCGGCGACCGACAAATGCCCGCCCCAATGACCGGTCTTCAGCATGTTCCATTGATACGGGACGTTGCGAAGGGCCGCGTTCTCCGACTGACCTGCCGCCTGAATCACCTGCGCCGAGAACCCGACGTTTCCCGCCGCCACACAGTGCAGTCCCTCGGTCGTCCCGCAGACGAGCGTCCCGAGCCCCAGGAACAGCACGTCCCCATGCGTACAAAAATTCCAGATCCCGCGCTCTGTCCGCGAGACCGCCAGCTGCATTGAATAACTGGGGGGCAACGCCGGCACGAGCATGATTCCCCCCGTGATCTTCCGACCGGCCTCCAGCGTTTCCAGAGCGTAGGCGATCATCGCCCCGCCCCCCGAGTGACCCACCAGATGGACCGGCCGTCCGGGGAACTCGTTCTGGTATGCGGCGATCTTCGCCGCCAGCAGTGTCGCCTGCTCCGTATGCCGCCGCCGAGATCGCAAGCTCCATAATTGCCACGGAGCTCCGAAGGTCCAATCGTAGGTCTCGATCGCTTGGGGGACTCCTCCCCACACCAATCCCCGCATGATGCTGCGGTTGAGATAGCTGCGTCCCTCGATGCCGGGGAGCACGATCACCAACCCACGATCGAGTCGATCCGGCGTGCGAAGTTCTGGTGAGAAGCTCTTTGTCATCAGACCAGTTCATCCTGCTTCTGGGCAAACCATTTCGGAATCATCCGGCGGCACAAAACGTTCCAACCCCACGCCAGCGGAACCAACACAAGGAGTCCCAACCAAGGATGAATCCCCACGGAAAGTGAACCAGCAATGACGATTATGACGAACAGATAGGTGAGCAGACCCAGGCCGCTGGCGATTCCCCGAATTGAGTATGGCACGAGCGGCGACAGCAGAAAAAACGGCCCGCTGGCCTGTAGCAGAATCGCCCCGCCCACAATCCCCGGAGCTAATTCCATCGGAGAATAGAGCAGCACTCCCACGAGGCATGCGGCATACAAGACCAAGTCTGGCAGCATCAGCTTCCACGCCCCACGCCCCCATCCGTCACATAACTCGATCGCGTTCTGCGGAGCCAGAAGCAGGGCGGGGAGCGTCTTCTGCTTGATCTCGCTTTGCAGGCAATCGCTCACCTTTGCTCGACCGATGAGCATCAGGAGGAGAGTGGAGATCACCAGAAAGGCCACACCCGTCCCGCGGTAACCGGGGTCGGGTATCGAGACTAGGACGAGCGAGCCGACGAGCGCCACGCCAATCAAGACACGGCGTCCGATGATGTTCCATCTTACATCACTGTGAACATGAATCGCCTGCCACGCGAGTGCATCGTCCCAGACGGGCCGACTGGGACGAGTCATCGACTTCGAGGGACGGATCGGTCGCGGAGTGCTCTCCGAGGTCGCGGGAACTTCCGCTTCGTCCAAGCAGGTATAGTAGACACGCCGCCACGCCCACAAACTTGGCCAAGCGATTCCAAGATGGAGGACCAGCGGCCACAGATAAATTGCCGAAGGATAGGGCGACCGCATCGAGTCAAAGAGGCAGGAACTCAATCGGAAGTATCTCAAACTGTCCAGCGCTGCCTCCACCAACGGTGGGACATTGATCGTCGTCCAGGACTCCACCGCGAAGACAATCGCGGACGGCAGCAAGAGCCCGAAATCCATCGCTGCCGGCAGTAGAAACACCATCCGCGATGTCGTCCGATCGGGAGAATAATGCCCGAGCAACAACCCCGCACACAGGGTCATCACAAACAGACCCAACAGCAATGCCTCGACTTGCAGAATCTGAGGCAACGTCGTTCCACCGAGAGAGAAGGCCAGGAACACAATCGGCACCCGCACGACCCACACGCTCAAAAACGAAGTCACTGCGAGCAGCAACTGGCTCGCCACCGCCTCGCTCGCAGATAGCCCCGACAGTGCGAGCAGCCCGACCAACCCTGACGCCCGATTCCCGGCCACATCGCCCGCCAACCGAATCGCCAGCAGCACTGCCATCGCAGCATGGACCACGGTCATCGCTCGCAGTAACGAAATCCCGGCCTCAGGTGGATCGAGTCCAGACACCATCGTCAAATTCGAAAACGCAAACGCCGCATACAAACCACGAATCACCGTCGAGTCAGTCCGGCGTGACTCGCGGGAAACCTGTGAGGCATACAGCAGCATCGCGCGGGAGAGCATCGCTCGATCTTCACAGGACGAACGCAGCGAGTCAATTGGTGCCCGTTCCTCCGTCAGCGAGCGGCATCAAGACGGGCCTCTGACTCGCGAAGCAGTGGCAGCGATTCGCCGAGGGCGAAAGGCCATCGAACGGCAATCACGGTCGTCGCGGTCCTCACAGATCCTGCCCGGTCAGCCGCGCGATCTCATACACATCCTTGTCGCCGCGACCCGACAGACACACCACGATCACATCATCCGGGGATCGCTTCTTCGCGTTTTCGATCGCCTGCACCACGGCGTGCGAACTTTCGATGGCCGGCAAAATTCCTTCCCGCTGAGCGACGAGTCGGTAGGCCGCCAGGGCCTCTTGATCTTCGACGGCGGTGTAGGTCACACGCCCTGTGTCCTTCCAGTAGCTGTGCTCGGGACCGACGCCGGGGTAGTCGAGACCGGCGGAGATCGAGTGGACATCCATTGTTTGGCCATCGTGGTCTTGCAGCACGTAGCTATAGCTGCCGTGGAGAATGCCTTTGACGCCGTACGACAGCGGGCTGGCGTGGTCGCCGGGGTTCGGCCCGCGTCCCCCGGCCTCGACACCGACCAGGGCCACGGTTCGGTCCTCAACAAACGGATAGAAAATTCCCGCCGAGTTCGAGCCGCCGCCGACGCAGGCGATCACCTCATCTGGTAATCGTCCGAGCTGATCGAGGCACTGCTGCCGACACTCTTTCCCGATGATCGATTGGAAGTCGCGGACGATCATCGGGAACGGGTGCGGGCCCACCACCGAACCCAGGATGTAGTGCGTGTCATCCACGCTGCCCATCCAGTCCCGCATCGCCTCGTTGATCGCATCCCGTAGCGTCCGCGACCCGCTCGTCACCGGGCGGACCTCGGCTCCCATCGTCCGCATGATGAAGACGTTGAGCTTCTGCCGGCGGATATCTTCCTCACCCATATAGACGACGCAGGGCAACCCAAACCGGGCACAGGCAGTCGCCGTCGCCACACCGTGTTGTCCAGCTCCCGTCTCGGCGATGACCCGCGTCTTCCCCATGCGTTTGGTCAGCAACACCTGCCCGATGGTGTTGTTGATCTTGTGAGCCCCGGTGAGGTTCAGGTCCTCCCGCTTGAAATAAATCTTCGCCCCCCCCGCATACTCGGTCAGCCGCTCTGCAAAGTACAAGGGACTGGGACGTCCCACAAAATGCTTGTACAGATCGGCCAGCTCGCGCTGAAACTCGGGGTCAGCCTGCGCGCGGTGGTACTCATCAGTGAGCTCTTCGAGCGCCCGCATCAGCGTCTCGGGCACAAATCGACGACCAAACTCCCCAAACCGACCCTGAACATCAGGAACATTCTTCGTGGCAGCAAGCATGAGAAAACCTTGTGTGGCAGCATCCAAGCGAACGGGGCAGCGTCAGCCCCCGGTTCTTCGTCCATCAGTGTGCGGCACGGCAATCACCAAGCAGCTCCGAGATTATTGCCGCTCGGGGCCTGAGAGTCGACCGCGTCGACTCTTCAGGCCGTTTCAGAGTGAGTCAACACTCAAAACCG
>Ga0105047_10005777_pt1 | contig 21126 bp, 13 predicted proteins | sample MAT04_FD_78384 | JGI IMG/M metagenome (GOLD analysis project Ga0105047, IMG submission 78384) | Freshwater microbial communities from Lake Fryxell liftoff mats and glacier meltwater in Antarctica - MAT-04 (megahit assembly) | ecosystem: Environmental > Aquatic > Freshwater > Ice > Liftoff... | reverse complement strand
CACCACCACCACCACCACCACCACCCGCCACCGGCGCAGTTACACCGGGCGTTGCCCCCGGTGGCGGCGCACCAATCGCGCCACGCACACGAAATCCACGACTGTCATGGGGCAACACCGCCCATCCCGTCACTCCCGGAAAATTGAAGCTGGGCAAATTGGGAAACTGGAAACGATTGTCTCCCGGTGGTGTGCCGTAATACATGACGTAGCCCATCGGGATGCTCACGCGTGTGTCCATGTATTTGAACATCTTCTTCAACCACGGACCGCAGCAGAACACGTACTCATCGCCGCGCACCGTGCTGCCATCTTCCAGAATCACACCGTCCATCTTTCCGTTCACAATCGGCCCCGGACGCACACGCGACACCTTGAAGTCGACCCCGCGATCGCGTCCAATGCCGCCAATCGCCTGCGTGCTTGCCCGGGCTCGCACTACTCCGGCGTCGGGTTCCACGATGGCGATGGTCGTGTCGTCGGCGTTGATCGCCGGCCAGCGTTTGCGCACTTCGTCACCCGTGATCACTTCGTGTTTGACGCCATCCTTCGCCCACTGTTCTCGCGTCAGTTTCAGGAACGGCTCGTCGGCCGCACGCATAATGACATCGCCCGTAGTGTAGTAGAACCTGGTTTTGAACACGGGCGCCCATTCGCGATCGAATTCCTCCCATCGTTTGATGGACGCACGAGCCCACTTGGACCACAGCGCGACCGTCGCGCGATCACCATAGGACGACCGCACGCCACGCGATTCGTCACCGCTGGTCGCGCGCGAATTGGCGACACCGTATTGGTCGATGAGCGTGACCCGCACACCGCGTTCGCGAAGGTGATACGCGGTCCAGCTCCCCCAGGCCCCTGCGCCCACCACCACGACATGCCCCACATCGCCGCCCCGGGGCTTCGCTCGGCTCGACATACCGGCAACCGGCGTAAACGCGGGCGTCGAAGCGCAGCTTGCGGCCAGAATGGCACTCGTTCCAATACTTGCCACCCGCAGGAAATCGCGCCGGTCCAGCGGAGAAGATCCGGCAGGTGCCGCACCGGAAATGCTTGCCTCTTCGGTGGTAGACGGTCCAGCGTTGGCGTCGGGATTCGCGTTATTCACGGTGTCAGTCACAAGGTGGTAGAAGAAAGGCTGCAGCCCAGCGCTCGGGCACATCGCGATGGGCGCAGCGGCTCCTTAAGTTTGTGGTCGCGCGCGAAGATGTCCCTGTTCGCTTCAGTTTGCAATCGCGCGGCGCTTCAGGCTGCTGCGGTCACGGACATCGTCGCCGCAAACGCAATTCGCCGAGTGGTGTACGACAGGGGTCTGTAGCATCCAACCAGACAGGTCCGCCTGAATCAAGCCCTAATCAAGCCCAAACCATCCGATGCAACGTATCCGGTCCGTCTTGTACCCCGTTTTCTATAGCGCGCTTGCGAGTGCTGTCGTTGTTGCCCTGTCCGCCGCCACGGCTTCGCGCCTCGAGGCGCAGGTCGACTCCACGAAAACTGATAGCACGGCGAAGACCATCGTCGACCAGGAGCAAGCTGTCCGCGGCATGTCTGTTTTCACCAAAACCTGCGTGGAATGTCACACCAAGAGCGATATCACGGGCACCGACTTTAAGATCAAATGGCACGGGCGCCCGGTCTACGACCTGTTTGATGTGATCCGGACCACCATGCCCGACGATAAACCGGGCAGTATGCCGCAGGATCAGTACATCGATGTGATCGCCTACCTGTTGCGCATCAACGGCGCCGCATCGGGTGGCGCCGTATTGGTATCTACCGACACCGTCGGCCTCAGGAAAGCGAAGATCGAAATCCTGGTGCCGTCACCCAACATCGACTCGGTGAAGGTTGACGGAATCAGCCTCGGTGGCGTGCGCACCTCGACGCCGCCGCAGATTGGCATTAATCATTTATTCCTTCGTCAGCACCCGAAACATTAATGCTGGCTCACTCCGCTCCCGCCCCGAGAAATCCTATGCGTGTAATCGCGTCCGCTCGTGCCGCGTTTGTGTTTGCGTGCGGTCTCATCGCAGTCGCCGCCACACCGGCGCTTGCACAACGCACGCCTGTTATTCCCGAAGGTCAGCGTGCGACTGCGACGTTGACGCCTGGCATTCGCGTTGGTGACCTTGTGTTCGCGTCGGGGCAATTGGGCGGCCGCGATTCGACGATTCAGGGGCAGACACGCGTGGCGCTCGAATCAACCAGGAAAGTGTTCGAGGCTGCCGGCACGACAATGGCAAACGCAGCCAAGTGCACTGTGTATTTAACGGACGTCAAAGATTTCTCCGGGATGAACTCTGTGTACACAGAGTTCTGGCCAACGTCGCCGCCAGCGCGCACGACCGTGGTTGTCGCGGCGTTGGTGTCGGCGGGAGCGAAGGTTGAAATCACCTGCGTGGCGGCGATGCCGGCGAAGTAGGCAATGTGACCCATCGAGCGCGGAGTCTTCGTGTGCGGGCGACCGGAATTGTCGCGGCGGTCAGCACCCTCACGTTGGCTGTTTGCCGCGACGCGCCTAACGCTCCGCAAGGTGCTAGGCCACTCACACTCGGCACGTGGGGCGCAGAAAATGCGGGGGTCATCGTCACCGATTCTGTTTCACACGTGCACGTTGGATGCACATTCGGTGATTGGTCGCCCAAAGTTGTGTTGGATGCCGACGGCCGCTTCATCGTTGATGGCAGCTACGTCTTGCGGGCCTACCCAGTCATGATCGGACCGCGACTGCCGGCGCAGTTCAGCGGTCGCGTCGTGGGAACAACCATGACGGTGGCGATCGCGGTCAACGATACGGTCGAGAAGAAAGTTGTTGCGCTCGGTCCCATCACCGTGGTGCTCGGTCGCACACCAGTAATGGGACCGTGTCCGATCTGTTTGTCGCCCAAGGTGATGGGTACGGGGCTGTAATTGGCCGCCTATGCGACACGAAGCAATACGGGGCAGCCTCGCGGTTACCCGTTTCGCATTCATGGAATCGACGCGGGTTGCGTGGACGTGTAGCGATCATTCGCCTGACGGCGTATAGTAGCAGCAGATGGTCGCTTCCCTCGCCACTCCAATTCGCAATGTCGCTCGATCGGTCCGCTTTACGCGCAGTGCCATTCCTGATGGCCGCTGTGTTCCTGTGCACTCTGCCCGCGACGGCGCAGTCCGGCCGCAAAGGCCCCCTCTTCATCGTCGGAGGCGGCACGCAACCAAAGGCGCTGGTGCAGGAGTTCGTGAAACTCGCCAGCACTTCCCGGCCCGCGCAGATCGTCGTGTTTGGCATGGCCAGCGCCAATGGCCTCCAGAGCGGCGAAGCGAAGGCCGAGGATTTCCGGAAACTCGGCGCGCGCGCGCAGAATATCTGGGTGACGCGCGCCCAGGCCGATCTCGATTCCGTAGTCCATCTGCTTGACTCGGCCACGGGCGTCTGGTTTGGTGGCGGCGACCAGAATAAGCTGACAGCTGCCCTGCGCGGTTCGAAGTTGGAGAAGGCGATCTATGCACGGCACGCTGCTGGCGCAGTCGTTGGTGGTACGTCTGCTGGCGCCGCCGTCATTTCAACGGTGATGATCACCGGCACGGAACTGCTGCCGGGTCGCGACACCACTGAGGCGTGGACGCGGGTCAAACGCGGCACCGTACAGACCGACACCGGATTCGCTTTTCTTCCCGATGTCGTACTCGATCAACACTTCCTGCGTCGCAAACGACAGAATCGATTGCTCAGTCTGGTGCTCGCGGACGCGCCCCATCTGGGTGCCGGTATCGACGAAGGCACGGCGCTGATTGTCGAGTCCAGTGGTCTCTGGCGAATCATGGGTGCCAGCGCGGTGCTGATCGTCGACGCGCGCGACGCCACTCGCACAAGTGCGACCGACCCGGTGCTCGGCGCGAGTGGAATACGCATGCACCTCCTGCCCGATGGCGCGACGTTCGACGTGAAATCCGGCAAAGCGACGTTACCGCAACCCACCCGCAAATAGCGGGTTGAAAACGTGTTGGTCGCCCGGCAAACGCTGGTTCGACAGGTTGCACCCGACGCGCAACGTGCCCCGTTCACAATTGAAGCGGGGCACGTTTCACAATCTTTCTGGCGTCGCAGCTACTTCATAATCTCCTGCGTCACCGTCTTCCCACCGGGCGGCGCCATGTACTTGTCAAACCAACTCCGCAAATACAATTGCGTCCGCAGGAAATTGCTGGGCGTCGAACTGGTACCGTGCCACTCGTTGTTGAATCGAATCATGGCCGTCGGCACTTTCCGAATTTTCAACGCTTCGTAGAATTCTTCGGTCTGGCCAATCGGCGTGCGCAAATCATTCACGCCCGTCATCAACATCGTGGGTGTCTTCACGTTGCCAACATACATCAACGGTGAACGCTTGAGATGTTCCGAGGGATCGTCCCACGGATATTTCTCGAAGTTGTAATACCAGGTTGGTCCGTCCGTGTTGCCCACAAAACTCACCCAGTTGATGACCGGGCATTGTGACGACGCGGCCGCGAAGCGATTGGTGTGCCCAACAATCCACGCGGTTAACACGCCACCGCCCGAACACCCAAACACGTACAGACGGTTCGGGTCGATGTACCCGCGATTGATGACAGTATCAACGCCCGCCATGAGATCGTCAAAATCCTTCCCCGGATACGCATTCTTGATCGCGTTACCAAACGCCGATCCATACCCCGTCGATCCGCGCGGGTTCGTGTACAACATGACAAACCCATTCGCCGCGTGATCCTGACGCGAGAAATTGAATCCGCTGTTGTACATCGAGTGCGGGCCGCCATGAATCTCCAACATTAACGGATACTTCTTAGCGGGATCGAAATCGGGCGGCTTGACAATCCAGCCCTGAATTTTGAATCCGTCCACCGACGTGTACCACACCTCCTCGGCCGTCGCGAGTTTCTTGCCTTGCAAAATGTCGCCGTTCACGTCCGTCAACTGTTTGATCGCGTTCGGCGTGCGCACGTCAAACGTCACGATGTCGGTCGGTAGCATCGACGTGGTGCGTGTTCCCACCGCCATGAAATTATTGCCAATTTCGGCCGTGGTCAGCACGTGTTTTCCGCTGGTCACCGGCTTCACTTCACCCTTGAGCGACGTGTAATACAGATTGCGCCCCCCTTCATTTTCGGCGGTGAAATAAATGCCGAGTCCGTCGTTCGCCCACATCATGCCCTGCGGCGCGCGATCAAATTTTTCGGTGAGGGCGTGCGGATTTTTACCATCCGCATCCATCACGTAAATGCTGGCATCTTTCCACGTCGCGTCGGTGCTATCGTAGCCGGAGTACGCAATCAACCGGCCATTGGGTGACGGCAGGGGATTGCCATCGGGTCCTTTGCGCAGCGTGAGCTGCGTGATTTCGCCGGACGCCACATCCGCCTTGTAGATCTCACTCTCACGCCACGCGTACTCCGAGTCGGCCGTGCGCAGCGACGTGAAAAGCAACGAACGTCCATCGGGCGTCCACGTGGTGCCGTTCGCGGCCCATTCCCCCATCGTCACTTGTCGTGGCGTACCGCCATCCGCTCGCACCACAAACAGTTGGCGAAATCCGTCTTCCAGGAATCCCGTGCGATCGGCGCGATACTTCAACTTCGTCACCACGCGCGGTGGCTCGGTCCACTTCGCTCCACGTGGCGCTGCTGGCATGTTGATTTTCCAATTGTCCGAACCACGCACCAGCATACCGAACGCGATGGATTTTCCGTCGGGCGCCCACTCGATGTCTGACGGTGACTCATTCAGCCGGGTGATTTGTGTCGGATCGCCTTCGCTATCCATGAACCGCACCCAGATTTGCGGTCCACCGGGTTCGCCCGGCGCGACGTACGCAATCTTCAAACCATCGGGCGACCATTTCGCGCCCGAACCTTTCGTCAGAAATCGTCCGCGCGTGCCGTCGGCATTCATCATCCACAGCGACGCTTCGCGTTTGTCGTTGATCTTGTCAGTCCACGTGCGCGTATAGATCACGCTCTTGCCATCCGGCGACATCGAGGGTGCCGAGACGTCTTCCCAGTCGAGATAGTCGCTGAGCGTCAGGCGATCTTTCGGCACCGCCGCGGCAGTCACCGCGGCTTGTGCTTGAGCTTCTGGCAGGTGACGAAACATGACCATCAGCGCGGGCAGGAATGCCAGCAGGATGGCGCGGCGAGACGCGGGAGTACGCATGCGACCTCCATTGGGAATGCGGGAAAGTCTGGGACGAGCTGCGCAAAACGTACGACAGTTTGGAACGAGACGCGAGAGGCGAGCCCGAGGATTGACTCCGCACGCCGAGCTCCCACGGGAGTGAAGCATCAGGACATCGCTTTCGGCGTCTTCGGGGGCGGCAAATACACGGGCGGCAACCCTAACCCCTGCAGCAGCACGTTGAGCGCTTTGATTTCCGTCAGCTCCAGCTGCTGCAGGTTCAGCAACTGCACGTCAATCTTTTCAGCCAACTCCCGCAGAATTTCGCCATGTTGCTGGGTGGGTGCCGCATCCTGTCCCAGGACCTGCGAATTGAGCGACAACATCATGTTGTACAGCTTGATCGGAAAGTGCAGCGTCATCTGATCGTCGTGGTTAAACCAATCCGCCAGTTCCGTGCGCACCACTTCCAAACGCTCGCGCACCGGCGTGGCCGCGTCTTTTACGCGTTTTGCGTATTCCTGATCGGCCGAGTGCGTGACGCGCACATCGATCTGTTTCTGTAGATCCTCGATGCGAGCAAATGTCTCCACGATGCTGTTGATACGATCTTGCACTTTGATGCCAAGATCAAACGTTTGCTGCAGGTCGGCCGTCGTCGCGTCCAGTCGCGGATCAAGCTTGACGGTGAACGGCTGCGACAGGGTGTCCTTCCCGACGATGAGCCGCACACGATACTCGCCCGGCACGGCAGTCGGACCGTTGAATGTGCCCATGTCGTTGACCAGGTTCGCGATTCGCTTTGAATCGGCGTAGCGCAGATTCCACCAGAACCGGTTGCTGCCCGCACGGCCTATCACGATGGAATCTGACGCCACATACGCCGTCGAATCCGGGGCGATCACCCGCGTGGAATCTTTGGCATCCTGTCCTTTAAAGCTGCGCACGACCACTCCGCGCGCGTCCAGGAATTCAATCGCCATTGCTTCCCGTGGCGCTTCCTTCAACCAATAGTCCACCAACACTCCGTCGTACGGATTCTCGCCGACACCAGCTCGCGTTCCATGTCCCCCGGCAAATCGATACGCGATCGCGGGCTGAAACAAATGACGCGCTTTCGTTGTGACAGAATCGTGCATTTGGCGTAGTGAGGATATGTCGTCCAGTGCCCAAAACGAACGACCATGCGTCGCGACCACCAGATCGTTGCCCTGCACCCGCAAGTCACGAACGCTTGAGCGCGGTAGATTGAGTTGCAGTGTTTCCCATTGCGCGCCATCGTTGAACGAAACGAACACTCCCGTCTCCGTCGCGGCAAACAGAAGTCCGCGCCGTTCAACGTCTTCACGGATTGAACGCGCATAGGCACCCATCGGAATACCGGCATCGATTCGGCTCCACGTCTTCCCGTAGTCGGTCGTCTTGTAGAGGTACGGGCGGAAATCATCCAGTTGATAGCGGGTGGCTGACAGGTAGGCCACCGCGGGATCAAACCGCGACGGTTCGATGCCCGTGATGCGCGTATGTTTGGCCATCGCCCTGGGCGTAACATCGTCCCACGACGTGCCACCGTTTCTCGACAGATGCACGCGCCCGTCGTCCGAACCTGTCCACAACAACCCTTTGGTTTTCGGTGATTCGGCCAGCGAATAGATCGTTGCGTACCATTCGGTACCGGTCATGTCTTTGTGCACCGGACCACCACTCGGCCCCATCGTCGCGGTGTCGGCGTAGGTCAGATCGGGAGAGATTTTCGTCCAGCTCCGCCCCTCGGTTGTCGAGCGCCACAGGTTTTGCGAAGCGGCGTACAGCACCGTTGGGTCGTGCGGTGACAACATGACGGGAAACGTCCATTGAAATCGATTGGGCACATCCTTCACGGCAATGCCGTCGTAGTTGTTGAGCCACACGGCGATATCACGCGACTGCTGCGTGCGATTGTCGTGACGCGACAACATGCCAGTGTAACACCCGCCGTAGGTGATGTTGGGGTTGCGTGGATCGATCGCGATGTGCGCATTCTCACACCCGGCCACCGGCCACCAGTCGCGAACCCCAATGGACCCGAAGTCCGAGCGTGATGCGATGGAAACGGTGGAGTTGTCCTGCTGTGCGCCGTAAATGCGGTACGGCCACTGATTGTCCGTGATGACGTGGTAAAATTGTGACGTCGGTTGGTTGTCCATCGCCGACCAGGTTTTTCCCCCGTCCAGCGAAACGGTTGCGCCACCATCATTGCCGTTGATCAAGCGATCTGAGTTCTTCGGATCGACCCACATGATATGCGTATCACCGTGCGGAACGCGACGCTGCGTAAACGTTTTGCCGCCGTCAATCGATTTCCACACCTGCAAATTCATGACCCAGACAGTGTTCTCGTTGGTAGGGTCGGCCGTGACGCCTGAGTAGTACCAGGGACGTACCTGGAACAGTTGTTGTCCGTTCGTGCGCGTCCAATGGTCGCCGCCGTCGTCCGAACGAAAGATGCCGCCCAGCGTGTCCTTCGCTTCGACCGACGCATAAATGCGTCGCGGATTGGCCGGCGACACCGACACGCCAATTTTCCCAATCAGTGCCTTTGGCATACCGGGATTCTTCGTGATATCAACCCATGTATCGCCACCATCCGTCGACTTCCACAGCCCGCTCTGACCACCGCCCGCTTCCATGCCCCACGGTGACCGCTGAAACTTCCACATCGCGGCAAACATGATGCGCGGATTCGTCGGGTCGATGGAAAGATCGGTGGCCCCGGTCGAATCATTGACGAACAAGATTTTCTTCCACGATTTTCCGCCGTCCATCGTGCGAAATACGCCGCGATCCGGATTCGGCCCAAACGCATGCCCAATGGCGGCAACGTATGCGATGTCCGGATTGGTGGGATGCACGCGCACCGCCGTGATCTGGTGTGTTTCGGTGAGCCCGATGTGTTGCCAGGTCAAACCGGCGTCGGTGGATCGATAAACTCCGGTGCCGTACGTCAGGTCTTCGCGCAGTTGCGATTCTCCCGTGCCGACGTACAACACGTTGGGATCGGAGGGTGCAACGGTGATCGCACCAACCGAAGATATGTCCGATTTGCCGTCGGTAATATTGTCCCACGTCATGCCCGCGTTGATCGTCTTCCACACGCCGCCGTTCACGGATCCCATGTAGAACACCAGGGGCTTCGTGGGATCGCCAGCGACTGCGTCCACGCGCCCGCCTCGAAACGGTCCGACCAGGCGCCAGCGCAGTGCTTTGAATTGGCGATTGGTTGCGTTCGGATCGGAATACAAACGAGCGTCGTACGCCGGCGTCGCGGCGTTGGCGGCGGGTACGGCAGCACCACGCGGCGCCCGCTGCGCTTCGAGGGGCGGTGCTGTAATCAGACCGAAGCCGAGCGCGAGCACTGCCGAAACGACTCGAGGCAAAACCGCAATACAGCGTGAATTTGAAGTCATCGGTGGGATCCAGGAATTGAGGAGACGCGGGGCTAGTGCGACGTTGGGCGATCGTCGCGAGTGCGGGGGCGGACGGCCCTGAACAGGCGTTGACCACTCAGCATAACTCCGACGGCGAGTCCACCGGACAGCACGCCGGAGAGCGCCTCTAACGCAGTCATGCAAAGTCCACCAAGGAACGCAGAGCGGGCGGCGATTGGTGCGACAATATTCTCGAGAACGTGCGCGACCGGAGGAATGCCGTGCACCAGAATGCTGCCGCCCACTGTAAACATGGCGGCGGTGCCCAGAATGGAAAGACTCTTCATCAGCAGCGGCGCGGCGCGCAAGATGAGCGCACCTGATTGCTGCGCGAACGCGCTTGATCGTTGACGCAGCGCCAACCCGAAGTCGTCGAGCTTCACAATGCCCGCCACAAAGCCGTACACCAGCACCGTCGCACCAATGGCGATCACACTCAGTGCGACGATCTGCTGTCCGATTGGTGCGGTTCCCATCGTACCCAACGTAATCACAATGATTTCCGCGGAGAGAATGAAGTCGGTGCGAATCGCACCTTTCACTTTCCCTTTTTCAAGCGCCACCAGGTCAACATCAGGATTGGCAATCGCCGCCAACTGTGCCGCGCGATGTGCGGCATCATCATCACTGGAATGCAGCAGTTTGTGCGCGACTTTTTCGAAACCTTCATAGCAGAGAAACAATCCGCCAATCATCATGAGCGGCATAATCGCGGCCGGAAAAAACGCACTGATGAGCAGCGCGGTCGGCACCAGGATCAGCTTGTTGACAAACGATCCTTTCGCGACGGCCCACACTACGGGCAATTCGCGGTCGACCCTTACACCGGCGACTTGTTCGGCGTTGAGCGCGAGGTCGTCACCCATCACTCCAGCAGTTTTTTTCGTGGCGACTTTGGCAAGGAGTGCCACATCGTCCAACAGGGCGGCGATGTCGTCAATGAGCGCCAGCAAGCTTGAGGCCATGTGTGCGCGCTTATTTGTTGTGTGGCACCGCTCCCGCTGCGCCGGCGCGCCGCGGATCCGCTCCTGCCATCACCGTCTTGCCATCAATCGACACCGCCGCGCCATACCCCTCGCGCAGCTCGCCACGCAGGGACACAAAATTCACGCCGTATCCCATAGCCCGCAGCGCCTTGATAACGTCGGGCGAGAAGCCGTCTTCCATTTGTATGTTGTATCCAGGCGCGGCGCCACCGGCGGCGGGCGGACCACCTCCACCACCCGGAAGAAACCGCGGCAATTCCAACGCCCGCTGCGGATTCATTCCGAAATCCAACGCACCAATCAGCGCCTGGTACACGGCCGACGTAATCCACGCGTTGCCCGCCGCACCAACGGCAAACACCGGCTTCTTGCCCTTGAACGCAATCGTTGGCGCGAGCGTCGAACCGTGACGCGCAAACGGCAAGCGCGAGCCGAACGCGTTGGGATCGGTTCCGTACGACGTGAGTTTGTCGTTGCTCAGAAATCCAAGGCCCGGTGCGACGTAAAAGTTTCCACCCCACGTGCCCAGCGTTTGGGTGACGGCCACGACGTTGCCTTCGTTGTCAGCCACCGTGAATGCAGTCGTTCCCATGGAGCGACACGAGGTGACTTCGAGCGCGTGATCTTCTCCGCACGGTGATTCCGGACGCAGGGCGACGCGCTCGATATCGCGCAATGGAAGTTCACGTGCGCCCGACGGCGCGCCCGCTGGGTTCACGGGTTTCGCCAGCGCCTTCAAACATTCCAACGTGTCACCACGCACATCCGACGGACGCAATGCTTTGTCGGCTTTGAAGCAACCCCAGCGTACGCGCGCCGTATCGCGATTGGTTATGGGCGCAATGTCGACGGGCCACAATCCCGGATCGGCGACGCGTCCACGCGGCACCAGGAACCACGCGCTTAACGCGGCGTTGAGCGTTCCGACGTCGGTCGTGTAGTTAAGCGGTTTTGGATACTGCTCCAACAAATTCATGCGCGCCACCAACTCCGCACCACCGCTCACGGGCGGCGCGCTGGACCACAAAGTGTACCCGCGGTATGTGCCGCTCACGGCTTCGCGCTCGGGCGCGAAGTAGCGCGCGAGATCGCTGAGTTTCATTGCGTTGCCCTTCGCGTGGATGTCGTCGACCCATTTTTTCGCGACCTCCCCTTTGTAAAATCCGTCGGCGCCTTTGGCCGCAATTTGCTCGAGCGTGTACGCGAGATCGAGATTCTTGATGGTGTCGCCGACCACCACTGGTTGTCCGTTGCGAAAAAACAGCGCCTTGCTCGATTCGTATTTCGCGAACGCATCACGTTCGGTGGCGAGCGTGGTCGCCAGCCCTTCGCTCACTGCATACCCGTTGCGCGCGGCGCGGATGGCGGGTGCGAGCAAGTCTTTCCACTGTACTGTTCCGCTGCCGTATTTCTTCCACGCCGCATACATGCCCGCAGTTGTTCCCGGCACATTGGCGAGCACCGGACCATCGGACGGATACCGTCCGTTCACCAGCAGCGACGTGTTCGACAACCCGGCGTCTTCCGGCACGCGACTCATGAATTCAATCAGCGTGGGCTTTTCGAGTTTCGCTGATGCGATCACCATTTCGCCGTATCCACCAACACCGCTCGCGTCGGGTTCCACAACTCCCAGCGCAAAACTCACAGCGACGGCAGCATCAACCACATTGCCGCCGGCCCGCAAAATTTCGAGCCCCGCTTCTGTTGAGACCGGATGCGCGCTTGACACGGCGGCACGACCGCTCGCCGCACTGCGCAACGCGGGACGCTCCTGCAACATCGCATAAATCGCGCGCTGCAAGTCGTCGTCGTCCTTCGCCGCAACTGCGGTTGCACGATGTTTGGTTTTCGCGGCCTCCCACAAGACGCGCCGCGCCGCGGCATCAGGCTGCGAGAAATACAATTTCGTTGAACGCTCCCACACGCGATCGTACGCATCGGCGTTGCGCGCCGCGCGATCAACAGTGCTCTTGAGCGATTGTTCGGCCACACCAGCATCGGGCGCCGCCGGCGCGCCCACCAAATACAATTTGTCGGTCACTCCATACTTCTCGGCCGACGCGCGATCGCCCAAACGATCGGGGTCGCCGTTGTAGCCCACGTTGAGTTCTTCGTATTCGGCTACGGCGAACTGATTGCTCACCCCCGACCACGCAATGTCGCCGCGTCGCGTGGATACGAAGTTGGCCCACTTGCCGTCCGGCGGCACAACAAAAATTCCCGTGCGTGACGACAACGCGATCCGATCACCTGTTGGTGACCAGGTCAAGCGTTCGGCGTTCTTGTCACTGTTGGCGGTGGTTTCGGTGGTGGTTTTTGTTGCACGCACGATCACTTTTCGCCCTCCGTCCGTGCTCACGATATAAGCGATGCGGGCGCCATCCGGTGAAAAACGGGGGGAGGTTTCTGTCTGATCGCGCGTGTTGAATTTTTTGTCGACGCCATCGGGACCGCGCATCCAAATGCGCGTGGCGTTGCCGCTGCCGCGCAAGAATGCGATGCTGCCGTCGGCCGCGACAGTTGGTGATGTTTCGCTTTCCGGCGTTGATGTAATGCGTTGTGGCGTCCCCGCTGTGCCGTCTTTCGCGACGGTCACCCGCCACAAATCGTATTGCCCGGTGCTGCTGGGGTCAGACGCGTACACAATGGCACTGCCGTCGGGTGTCCAGGCGGGATCGCGGTCCCATGGCAACCCCGTCGTGACGCGCCTCAGCGCTGCGCCCGGTGTCATTTGCACGAGAATGTCGCCTTCTACCGAAATCGCGAGCCGCCCGTCGCTGGCAAACGCGGGCGATCGCGCGCCGCGCAAAGTAAGGGTGTCAGCGGTGGCGGTTTGCAGCAGGAACACTGCCAGCAGGGCAACAGGCACGAGGAACTCCGGGAGGCGGTTGAGCGTGGGTCGATTGTCGTCCGAAAACTACTGCGCTGGTCGGGAACGGCGAGGGCCGAGTACTTGGGCACTGACATGAATTGTGGCTGCGGCCGGTTCAATTTGAGGCGCAGCCGGGTGCGCGGGAATTACGCGTCGGGTGGCCCGGCCTCGAGTGAACGACTGGTGAAGTATTTTTTCACGCGAAGGCGCGGAGCTCGCGGAGATCGACGATTGCGACCATTCTCTCTGTGAAAAGTTTATTTTGAATAGTACTCATAGGTACCACGTCTGCTCGCGCGCGTTGTGTTTCCAAAGAAAATGCGGCCTGCAATTCGAATTGAACCCCGACAACGCAGACCTCCGCGAGCTCCGCGCCTCCGCGTGGAAATACAGCTTCACGCCAGTCCCATTCGAACCAATCAAAACACCCAAACACCCAAGTCGCGTGCCACCGTTAAATCAATCCTGCGCCACTACCGAAGCCGGCGTAACCTTCTGACACGGCAACTTCTGTTGCCCGCGCTCCACCTGCAATGTGGCGTGCCCAATTCCAAAATCATGACGCAACACATCATTTGCTGCGGTTAACACGGCGTCTTCCCCGCCCTCGCACGGCCGCACCAGATGCGCGGTTAACGCAACTTCCGTCGTGCTCAACGCCCAGATATGCAGGTGATGCACATCGGTCACGCGATCCAGCGCCAGCAATCGCGCACGTACGGCCTTCGGATCGATGCCGCGCGGCACCGCATCCACCGCGAGATTGAACGATTCCTGAGCGAGCTGCCACGCGCTCCACAAAATCAACGCGGCAATTGCAAGACTGCTCGCAGGATCAATCCACGCCATTCCAGTCATCGAAATCACGAACGCCGCCGCAACGACGCCGGCCGAGATGGCGGCATCGCCCACCATGTGCAAGTAGGCGCCGCGAATGTTGATGTCTCCTGCACGCCCCCGCGCGAACAGCAGTGCCGTAGCCCCGTTAATTACGATACCAACCGTTGCCACCACCATCACTGTGGTCGTCGCGACTTCACCGGGCTTGGTCAGGCGCTGCACGGCTTCTACCGCAATCGCACCGACCGAGATCAGCAACAGTCCGGCATTGCCCAACGACGCCAGGATCGAGAAACGTCGCAGCCCGTACGTGCGTCGCGTCGTCGGACGTCGGCGCGCGAGTGTGGTGCCGGCCCAGGCCAACACCAGGCCTAATACGTCGCCCAGGTTGTGGCCGGCATCCGCCACCAATGCCAGTGAGTTTGCACGGTAGCCATAAATGGCTTCAACCAGCACAAACGTAGCGTTGAGGGTGATGCCAATTGCGAATGCTTTATCAAAGTTTGCCGGTGCGTGCGAGTGGCCGGGGGCACTGTGATCGTGACCGCGATGGGGCCGCCCGTCAGGGGGCGCTCCCGAATGCTGATGTCCCGCACCCGCGTGAACGTGCACCGGAAACTGATTGAAAGGATGGCTCGGCCTGCGAAATACGCTCGGCCGCAGTATACTCAGCGGACTCCGCGATCGCAGCCGCGTCACTCCAACTGCCCCTCTGAACACTCTTGTTGCTCGCATGTACATCGGTGCTTCGTGCCCGAACTGACGCCCTCGGCCGACCTGACGATATGGCCGATCTGAAGACCTGACGCCATGGCCGACCTAACGTCGCCGCCGCCGCGTTTTCCGAACGGTGAATACGAAATTGAAAGCATTGTCGGGAAAGGCGGCATGGCCATCGTGTATCGGGCCCGCGATACAAGACATCCACGCGTGGTCGCGATCAAAGTCCTGCGCCCGGAAGTTGCGCAATCCATCGGCACTACCCGGTTCCTGCGAGAAATCGCCGTTGCCGCGCCGTTCTCGCATCCGCACATTCTCCCGCTAATCGACTCGGGCACGTTGACAGACGAGCACGGCCGCACGACGCCGTACTACGTGATGCCGTTGGTGGATGGCGAAACGCTGCATCAAAAATTGCTGCGCGAAGGTCGATTGCCCGTGCCAATGGTGTTGCGGATCACGCGCGAAATTCTCGAAGCGCTGCAGTACGCGCACGCGCAGGGGGTCATTCATCGCGACATCAAGCCCGCGAATATTCTACTGTCCGGCGGTCACGCCGTGGTCGCCGACTTTGGTGTGTCGCGTCCGATTCCCCGGACGGCTATTGACGATCCGGCGGAACCTGGGTTAACGATGACGGGCGATGTCATTGGCACCCCGAGTTACATGAGTCCCGAACAAGCGCTTGGTCACCACATTGTGGATGCGCGTTCCGATATTTTTTCAGTCGGCTGCGTGATGTACGAGATGCTGGTGGGTGATCGCCCGTTTGACACGCCGATTCCGCAATACACCGCGACAAAGAAACGCCACGGTATTTTTGCATCGGCGCGTGCTGCGCGACCGGAAGTTTCGGATGCACTTGATGCGGTGTTGGCCAAAGCACTGAAAGCAGAACCGGAGGAACGCTACGTGTCGGCTGCGGCGTTCTTGTTGGCGATCGCGAAGCTCGAAGAGAAAGACACGAGCGGGTGGGGGATGTTGCAACAGCCCGTGCCGCGGTGGATGCGCAACGTGGCGATTGGTGCCCTCGCGGTGATTGGTGTTGTGGTAGCGACGTGGCAGACTGGTCGCACCTCGAACGGTCAGGACGTGACAATGATCCCGCCGGCGATTGCGTCGGATAAGTCGCGGGTGGCGGTGTTGCCGATGGAGTCGTCGGCAACCGACAGTCTGTCATCCGTAGTAGCCAACGGATTTCAGACAGATCTGATTGACGAGCTGGCGCAATATCCGGCGCTCACCGTTATCTCGAAAAACGGCGTGTTGCAATTTCGCGGAAATAATGCGTCAACCGATAGCATTGCCCGTGTGTTGAACGTGGGAAGTGTTGTGACCGGCACGATCAAGCATGCCGGTGAAATGGTTTGGGTGACGGTTCGGCTGATTGACGGCGCAACAGGTGTGGTGCGAAGAACCGCGACCGATTCCGGATCGGTGCGTGATCTGTTGGCAGTGCGATCGTCGGTAATCGCATCAGCCACGACCTTTCTGCGGTCGTACATCGGTACGGCAGTCAACGAACGTGCGCAGCAGACCGCGCGAAATTCTGAAGCGTGGGAACTTGTCGCTCGTGTTTCCACGATGAGCTCCGTCGAGCAGGGAACGGTCAGCAAGTGGACGGAGGCCGAACGTTTGCGTCGTTTCGCCGCAGTTGATTCAATGCTGGAGCGTGCCGCAAGACTCGACCCGAGTTGGAGCACGCCGATGATCAAGCTTGGGTCAATTCTGCTGCAACGCGCGACGTTTGCAGAGTTCGCGCCCTTGGCGCCCGGTGCCGCGCCAGGCACCGGACCGTTGATGGCACTCGCGATGCGCAAGCGCGCGATCGCGCTGGCGACGGATGTGCTGTCACGCTCGCCTGGGGATGCTAGCGCGTTTGCAGTGCGCGGCCGGGCCAGGTTCGAAGTATGGCGTTCGTCAAAGCCGGTCGCATCAGAATCGGTGCGGCTTGAAGCCCGGAACGATCTCCACCGCGCTTTGGCCATTCGGCCAGATAACGCGACCGCGTGGGGCGATTTGAGTCTCTTATACCACATGTCGGGCGCTGCTGACAGCGCGAACATCGCCTCGCAAAAGGCGTTGTTGGCGGATGCATTCCTGGTCAATGCAGAGTCGGTGCTGAACCGCCGGATGTTTGCTTCGCTCGCTTCGGGACACACGGAAGACGCCCGGTCGCTGTGCGCGAGCGGTGGACGCCTATACCCGAATGCCCCGCAGTTCTGGGGATGTGAATTGGTCATTCTTGGGTGGTCCAGCGACAGGGCCACTGACGTCGCGATAGCCTGGTCCATTCTGCAGCGATCCGAGGCGACGGATACGCTGCACTACCTCGCCACCGGTTGGGCCACGCGGCGCTTGCTCGTGGCCGCCATCGCGGCGCGGGCCGGACTGCCAGACAGTGCGCGAGCAATTGTGCGGACGGTGCGGGCAGCACCGGAGAGTCAGGTTGCGTCTGACAACACCGATTATGGCGAAGCGTATGTGCACACGCTGCTCGGAGAACCAGAGCGTGCGTTAGCGCTGCTGGAGAAATTCGTGCGCAACAATCCGGCACTTCTTGGTCAGGTACGCGAGAGCCCGTGGTTTGCGAAACTCAAATCGAATGCGAAGTTCATCGCACTTACGACCGGATCGCGATAAGGGGTCGCGTACGTTGCGTACCCATTATTATCTGCTGCCGTTACGGCTGTTTCGGGTGCTGAAAGATTTGAAACATCTCCTGCATCCGTACCAGATCGGCCTTGTTCAGGAAGAACGCCCCCATGACATTGGCCGGCAGCTGCGAATAGTTGTAGAGAAGGATGGAAGGCGGCACTGGCATCAACAGCTGCCGGACTGAATCCACAGATTCACCGGCACGCCGCGAAATCTTCTCGTCCGGCAAGTTCGACGCGCCCACTATTTGAACGAGGCGCCTCGCCAGTGCAATCTTGTTCGGCCCCCATTCGCCTTCGGGTAACGCATTGATGAATTGATCATCAATCGTCTCCGAAAGTCCGTCCGATGACGTGCCAACACGCATCATCGCAGAAGTTGGGGGTGGGCACTCCATCACCTTCTCGCACACCACCTCGCCCTCAGCCGTCACCCGACACACAATCCCTGGTTCGTCATCGCCGTACGGCATCGAATACTCCTTTCCTTGGAGGTTTTATGATTTACGGTTTCCGGGCGACAAGGGTCAGAATGGAGTACACAGCGACCGCCTCATTCTCCTGATTCCGAACTTCGACATCCCACTCCACCACGCCTTGGGGAATCCCCTCGGGAGGTGTATCCTTGGCCGTTTTCTGCTTGACCGTAAGGCGCACATGGATGGTGTCGCCCGGATACACCGGTTTCGTGAATCTCAGCCCTTCCAGGCCGTAATTCGCCAGTACCGGACCCAGCGCCGGATCAACAAACAGCCCCGCGGCCGCCGAGACGATGAAGTAGCCGTGGGCCACTCGGCCCGTGAAGACGCCGTTGGAACGGGCGTCCTCGTCGCTCATGTGCGCGTAGAACTTGTCGCCACTGAGATTCGCGAAATTCACCACATCGTCCAGCGTGATGAGACGCGTGCCCGTGACAATGGTATCGCCGACTTCGAGTTCGTCGAAATATTTGCGGAACGGATGCTTGGTATCGGTCGTTTCGTCGGCGCCCTTGCTCCACTCGCGTGTGATGGCCGTGATCATCGCGGGACTACCCTGCACCGCCGTGCGCTGCATGTAATGCAACACGCCGCGCGCGCCTCCCATTTCTTCGCCGCCGCCGGCGCGCCCAGGACCGCCGTGCACAAGGTTCGGCAGTGGTGAGCCATGTCCGGTGCTTTCCTTGGCGCTTGTGCGATCCAGGACCAACAGACGGCCATGAAACGAAGCAACGCCAATGATGATCTCGCGCGCGACCGCCGGATCGTGCGTAATGAGCGAACCCACCAGCGATCCGCGCCCTAATTTCGCGAGTTGAATTGCTTCGTCGATCGTGCGATACGGCATGATCGTGTTGACCGGACCAAACGCTTCGATGTCGTGCGGCTCGCTGTGCGCGAACGGTTCGTTGCACACCATCAGCATCGGACCAAAAAAAGAACCCTTTTCGCGATCGGCGCCAACCACTTCAAAATCGCCGCCACCGTACACGAGTTCTGCGCCTGCACCGATACGACCCGCCGCCACACCAACGTCGCGCACCTGGCCTCGGCTCGCGAGTGGCCCCATGCGGACACCATCAACGGAAGGATCACCAATGGTAGTTTTCTCGAGGCGAGCGCGCAGGGCTTTCACCACATCTCCTTCAACACCGGCCGGTACAATCGTGCGACGAATGGCCGTGCACTTCTGCCCCGCTTTCGTCGTCATTTCGCGCACGACTTCCTTGATGAAGAGATCGAATTCTTCGGTACCAGGCTTTGCATCGGGACCCAAAATCGAGCAGTTGAGCGAATCGGCTTCCATGTTGAAACGCACGGAATTCGACATGACTGCTTTACCGTTCTTGAGCATCTGCCCCGTCGCCGCCGATCCCGTGAATGCGACTGCATCCTGTTCGCTCACGTGGTCGAGCAAATCACCAGCGCTGCCCACAATGAGCTGGATCGCGCCTTCAGGAAAAATTCCGCTCTCGACCATGCTGCGGAACATCGCTTCGGTCAGGAAACTCGTGACCGTGGCAGGTTTCACGATGCACGGCACACCGGCCAACAGCGTCGGCGCCATTTTTTCCAACATACCCCAGCACGGAAAATTGAACGCGTTGATGTGAATCGCGACACCTTCCAACGGCACGCAAATGTGGCGACCCACAAACGTACCGCCCTTCGACAACGGTTCGGTTGGTCCTTCCACGTGAAACGTTTCGTTGGGAAACTCGCGACGCCCTCGACTTGAATACGCGAACAACGTACCAATGCCGCCGTCGATATCAACCCACGAATCAACTTTCGTTGCACCGGTGGCCGCCGACAATTTGTAAAAATCGTCTTTGCGTTCCATCAAATGTTTCGCCATCGCCTTGAGCATGGCGGCACGTTCGTGAAACGTCATCGCCCGCAATCTCGGACCGCCCACTTTGCGCGCGTACTCGGCCATCGCTTTGAAATCGAGCCCGCCGCTGGACGTCTCACCGATCTTCTCACCCGTGACCGCGTGAATGAGATCGGCCGTTTTGCCGGAGCCGGCCACCCACTCGCCCTGCGCATAATTTCGGAGCGTCAGCATCACTCAATGTCCCTGGGGTTGTTGGCGTTGTCGCGGTTGCGAGTCGTATCGCGGCCGCTGGTTTCTTTCCACGTCTTGAGCATCGCCGATTGCGCGGGGCGGTTGGCCGGCACCTGGCGCAGCGGCTGTACGACTTTCCAACCATCACGCATGGCTTGCGGCAGCTGTTGATACAGGGCGGTGCCTTCGCTCTTCCAGCTCAACATTTCGTCGGTCACGTCTTTCACAACCCTGGCCGGATTACCCACGACCACTTTGCGATCGGGAATGATCATGCCGGTTGGTACGAAACAGAGCGCACCAACCACGCATCCCGCACCAACCACCGCATTGTCCATGATGACGGCGTTCATGCCAATCAGCGCGTTCGCCCCGATGCGAGCACCGTGCACAATCGCACCGTGCCCGAGATGCGCGGCTGCTTCGAGCACCACGGTCACACCCGGAAACATGTGAATGGTGCAATTCTCCTGCACGTTGCATCCGTCCTCGATGATGATGCCGCCCCAGTCGCCACGAATGGCCGCACCAGGACCGACATACACATCGGCACCGATGATCACGTTGCCCGTCACCGACGCGTTCGGATGCACGAATGCCGTCTCGTGCACGACCGGAATGAAGCCGTCAAATTCGTAGATCATTTCGGGGCTCGTTTACACGCGCTCGATGATCATCGCAAACCCTTGCCCGACGCCAATACACATCGTGCACAACGCATACTGTTTCCCGCTGCGTTGCAGTTCGCGTGTGGCCGTCAACACAAGCCGCGCACCGCTCATGCCCAGTGGGTGTCCAATCGCAATCGCGCCACCGTTGATGTTGACGCGCGCGTCGTCGTCCTTGAGCCCGAGTTCGCGCAACACCGCAATTCCCTGCGCGGCAAATGCTTCGT
>Ga0105047_10005776_pt1 | contig 21128 bp, 23 predicted proteins | sample MAT04_FD_78384 | JGI IMG/M metagenome (GOLD analysis project Ga0105047, IMG submission 78384) | Freshwater microbial communities from Lake Fryxell liftoff mats and glacier meltwater in Antarctica - MAT-04 (megahit assembly) | ecosystem: Environmental > Aquatic > Freshwater > Ice > Liftoff... | reverse complement strand
ATTCTACATTCAATAGCATGCCCTTGAATTTTTATGTCTTCCTGTTTATAAGAGAGCACTTGTCCCGAAGCAATGTTTATCTGTTCTTTAACTAAATCTATCCCAGTGATCATTTCTGTTATTGGATGCTCCACCTGTATGCGTGTATTCATCTCCATAAAATAATATTTACCATGCTTATCTAATAAAAACTCTATAGTTCCAGCATTTTTATAATTAATAGATTTGGCCGCCTTAACTGCAACCTCACCCATCTGTTTTCTAAGTTCCTGTGTCATTGCAGCTCCTGGTGCCTCTTCTATTAACTTCTGATTCCGCCTTTGAACAGAACAGTCTCTCTCCCCAAGATGAATGACATTTCCATGCTCGTCAGCAAGTATTTGAAACTCTATATGCCTTGGTTCTTCAATGAATTTTTCCATGTACATTGTATCATCACCAAAAGCTGTTTTTGATTCAGTTTTCGCAGTGTTGTAAGCAAGTATAAGGTCTTCGATTTTTGTAACAACCCTTATCCCTCGTCCCCCTCCACCTGCTGAAGCTTTTATCATTATAGGGTATCCTATTTTTTCCGCTGAACTTATTGCATCTGCTTCAGAAACAATCTCTCCATCTGAACCTGGAACTACTGGCACTCCAGCATTTATCATGATTTCTCTTGCCTTTAGCTTATTGCCCATACTATCAATATTATGTGAATCCGGTCCTATAAATTTTATATTACATTCCTCACACATCTGTGCGAATTTACTGTTTTCTGATAAAAATCCAAACCCAGGATGAATTGCTTCTGCACCTGTAAGCACTGTAGCACTTAAAATGTTTTGCATATTTAAATAACTATCCTTAGATTTAGCAGGGCCAATACATATCGCCTCATCTGCCATTTGTGTATGAAGGGCAGTTTTATCCGCCTCAGAATATACCGCCACAGTTTGAATGCCCATTTCATGACACGCTCGAATTATTCTTACTGCTATTTCGCCTCTATTAGCAATTAATATCTTCTTAAACATATTATTTACCTTCCCTGCACTCAAAATTATTATTCAATCCCTACTGCAAACGTAATTTCAGCTTCTGCAACCTTTGCTCCATTTACTGTAGCCACTGCCTTACCAATTCCAACAGGTCCCTTCATTTTGATTATTTCTACTTCAAGCCTTAGTACATCTCCAGGAATAACTTTTTTTCTAAATTTTGCTTTATTGATTCCACCAAAGTAAGCAATTTTATCTTTATATTCTTCCATACTTAAAAGGGCTACTGCGCCAACCTGCGCTAGGGCCTCTATAATTATGACCCCTGGAAGTATAGGCTCCGTTGGAAAATGCCCTTGGAAGAAATACTCATTCATAGTAATATTCTTATAACCTACAGCTCTTTTCCCGGGCTCTAATTCCTCAACTTTATCCACGAATAAAAATGGATATCTATGAGGAATAATCTCTTGAATTTGTTTTATATTTAAAGTAGTACCTTTTATATCTTCCATATACATTTCTCCACCTTTCTAACAATTAAATTACGGGTAGCTAAAATTTTCAAATTAAATTTTCACCCTATTTTTTAAGTATTTTAAATAATGGCTGTCCGTACTCTACCATATCTTCATTTGAAGCTAATACTTCTACAATTTCTCCATCTACTTCACTTTCAATTTCATTCATAAGCTTCATTGCTTCTAGAATACAAAGTGTATCTCCCTTTTTAACTTCAGAGCCAACCTTTACAAAGCTCTTTAGTTCAGCGCTAGGTGAAGTATACACAGTCCCAACAATAGGGGACTTAACTACAAATATATTTTCATCTGGTATTATCTTAGGTTCATTTTCAATCGCACTAGCTATTTTGCTTTCTAGATTTTCTGCTGGGACTTGATTTGTAGCTATATTTTTGCTATTTAATGAATCTTCAATAACTGATTCATTAAATTCAGCGGATACAGGTACTCTTTCTGCTACTACCTGTTTTTCTTTTTTCTCCATCTTTATTTTCATACCTTCAGTGTCAATTTCAAATGATGTAAGCTTTGAATCACTAACAGATTTTATTAACTCTTCAATGTTTTTATAATCCATAATTATTTACCTTCCCATTTTTCAAATAATATTGAAGCATTGTGACCGCCAAAGCCTAGTGAATTTGACATTGTATATTTAAGCTGCTGTTTACGTCCAATGTTGGGAACGTAATCCAAATCACAATCTTCATCCGGAACACTATATCCTATAGTTGCTGGTATAAATCCTTCTTCTAAGGCTTTTACACATACTATGGCTTCTATTGCTCCTGAAGCTCCAAGTAAGTGTCCTGTCATAGATTTTGTTGAACTTATAGGTATTTTATATGCAGATTCTCCAAAAGCAGCTTTTATAGCTACAGTTTCAAACTTATCATTGTAGGGAGTACTTGTTCCGTGTGCATTAATATAAGATACTTCTTCTGGCTTAACATTTCCATCATTAAGTGCCATTACCATTGCTCTTGCAGCACCCTCTCCGCTTGGTGATGGTGAAGTAATATGATAGGCATCACAAGTTGCACCATAACCCCTCATCTCTGCGTATATTTTTGCATTTCTTTTTTTTGCATGCTCTAAAGATTCAAGTATAACTATACCTGCACCCTCTCCCATAACAAACCCAGATCTCTCTTTATCAAAAGGAATGGATGCTCTTAAAGGATCTTCACTTTTAGTTAAAGCTGTTAAAGAGGTAAAACCCGCTAAAGCAAGAGGCGTTATTGATCCTTCTGCTCCTCCAGCTATTATTATGTCTGCTCTTCCATCTTGAATCAAGTGGAAAGCATCTCCTATTGCATTAGTTCCTGTAGCGCAAGCTGTAACTACACTAGAACACATACCCTTAGCACCATATTTTATTGCAATGTTTCCAGCTGCCATATTGCCTATTATCATAGGTATTAAATATGGCGACACCCTGTTGGGTCCCTTTTCCATAAGCTTTGCATTCTCTTTCTCAATAGTGCCAATTCCGCCTATTCCTGATCCAACTATTACTGCTAATTTTTCACTATCTATAGCTTGCACGTCAAGTCCTGAATTTTTAATTGCTTCGTCAGCAGCAACCATTGCATACTGGCAGTATTTATCCATTTTTCTAGCTTCTCTTTTGTCTAGTGCAACCGTTACATCAAAATCTTTAACCTCTGCACCCAGTTTGCATTTATATTCTGAAATATCAAAAGACTTAATTACATCTATGCCACAAGTGCCTTGTTTTACATTATCCCAAAAATTATTTACATCATTTCCTATAGGCGTAACTGCTCCCATTCCTGTTATAACAACTCTATTTTTCATAAAATGAAACCTCCTTTAATTATCACTTAGAAGTGCTTTATCACCCAAAGGTGATTCATCACCTAAAAGTGCTATATTAACTGTTTTTTCTACTGCATTACCATTCCGCCATCGACATTTATAACTTGACCTGTTATGTATGAAGCTTCCTCTGAGGCTAAAAATGCTACTGCATTTGCTACATCTTCTGGCATGCCAAGTCTCTTTAGTGGAATAGTGGTCATTATAGCATCCTTTACCTTCTCAGGCAAAGCCACAGTCATGTCCGTTTGAATATATCCTGGCGCTACTGCATTACAAGTAACTCCACGGCTTGCAAATTCTCTAGCCACAGCCTTTGTCATACCTATTATACCTGCCTTTGCAGCTGAATAATTTACTTGCCCCGCATTACCTGTAAGCCCAGAAACTGAGGATATATTTATTATTCTTCCACTTCTTTGCTTGAGCATTATTGTTGATACATGTCTTGTACAATTAAAAGCACCCTTTAGGTTAATGTCTATAACACTATCAAAGTCTTCTTCCTTCATTCTCATCAAAAGACCGTCTTTTGTTATACCAGCATTATTAACTAAAATATCTAAGCTTCCGAATTCTTCAATACATTTTTTCATCATAACCTCTACATCACTATAGCTACTTATGTCAGCCTGAACCGCTAGCGCTTTAACTCCTAACGCTTCTATTTCTTTAACTACTTCCTGCACTGCCTCTACACTATTTCTATAATTAACAACTATATTTGCTCCAAGCTTAGCTAGCTTTAATGCTATAGCTCTTCCAATGCCACGACTAGCTCCTGTAACTACTGCTGTTTTTCCTTTTAACATATATCTGCGCCCCTTTATTCCTTAATTAGTTGTACTGCTTTATCTAAAGATGCCATATCTTCTACATTAACTACCTTTAGTTTTCTATCTATCTTTTTAACAAAGCCACTTAATACCTTACCTGGTCCTATTTCTACAAAGGTATCAACACCATCTCTTATCATATTTTTTATAATTGTTTCCCATAAAACAGAGCTCATAACTTGAAGTTTTAAATTAGTTTTTATCTCATCCCTATTCTTTACATAATCACCAGTAACATTTGTCATTACTGGAATAGTAATATTCTGAAGGTTTATATTTTTGAGTTCAAGCTCTAATTTATCCGCTGCTGGTTTTAACATCGAAGTATGAAAGGGGGCACTTACGGATAATCGCACTGCTTTTTTTGCACCTTTTTCCAGAGCATTTTTACAAGCAAGTTCTACCGCGGCTATTTCCCCGGCAATTACTATTTGTCCAGGGCAATTTAAATTAGCAATCTCTACTATTCCTGAAGTTCCAGCCTCACTACAAGCTTCTTCAACTAGATTAGCAGCAAGCCCTATAATAGCTGCCATAGTCCCTACCCCTACAGGAACTGCTTCCTGCATAAATTTTCCACGCTTCTTAACAAGTTTTACAGCATCCTTAAAATCCATAACTCCACTACAAACCAGTGCTGAGTACTCTCCAAGGCTAAGTCCTGCAGTTACATCACATTTTATGCCCCGCTGGCTTAATGCCATAAGTGCTGCTATGCTAGTAGTTAAAATAGCCGGTTGAGTATTCTCTGTAATGTTTAACTCCTGCTCCGTACCTTCAAAACAAAGCTTACTTAATTCAAAATCAAGCTCTTTATCAGCTATATTAAATATATTTTTACAAACATCTATATTCTCAAATAATTCCTTGCCCATTCCAATATATTGGGCTCCCTGCCCAGGAAAAATAAAAGCGATTTTACTCATAATTTCCCTCCCTAATTATCATTTATGTGAAATAATAGTATCATTTTTTATCCAAGTTTTTTTATAGCTTCTTCTGCCTGTGTAAACATTTCTTCTATAATTTCCTTACAACTTTGCTCTTTCTTTACAAGCCCTGCAATTTGTCCTGCCATAACCGATCCCATTTCTATATCGCCTTCTCTTGCTGCTTTTGGAAGGCATCCTCTTCCAAGTTTCTCTAAAGCTTCTACTGGAGCATTTTCCTTTTCAAGCTTTTGAAATTGTCTTGATAACTTATTTTTCAAAACCCTAATAGGGTGCCCTGTTGATCTTCCTGTAACCACTGAATCTATATCTTTTGCAGATAATACTTTGTGTTTGTAATTTTCATGAATTGTACATTCATTCGCTACTAGGAACCTTGTGCCTACTTGAACTCCCTGTACACCAAGCATAAAGGCTGCTGCTACGCCACGTCCATCGCCTATACCTCCTGCTGCAATTACTGGAATGTTAACTCCATCGACAACTTGAGGAACAAGTGCCATAGTTGTAAGTTCACCAATATGTCCTCCAGATTCACAACCTTCTGCAATAACTGCATCAGCTCCTGCTCTCTCCATACGCTTAGCCAGTGCCACAGAAGCCACTACTGGTATTACTTTAATTCCATGTGACTTCCAAAGTTCCATGTACTTACCTGGGTTTCCTGCCCCTGTAGTAACTACCTTAACCCCTTCTTCGCAAACAAGATGTGCAATTTCTTCTGCATTATCACTTAAAAGCATTATATTCACACCAAAAGGTTTATCTGTTAACTTCTTTGCTTTTCTAATTTCATCTCTTATATAATCAGTGGGTGCATTTGCTGCTGCTATAATACCTAAACCCCCTGCATTAGATACTGCAGATGCTAAACTACTTTCTGCAACCCAAGCCATTCCACCTTGTATTATTGGATATTTGACACCTAAATCTTCGAAAAATACAGAATTAAACATTTTACCCCTCCTTGATTCCTTAAACGCATATAGTTAGGGCTAGATAATTATAGAAAAAAAAGTATATATTACTTGGTCTACATTTCATGTAATATATACTTTTTTAACGTACTGAAGGAAACTAAATTTTAATCCACTTAGCATTTCAGCTTTCTAATTACCTAACCCACAATTTCTACTATTTAAGTTTTGTTTCTATATATTTAACAATTCCCTTTACATCCTTGATGTTTTCTATATCTTCATTTGGTATTTCAATTTCGAAAGCTTCTTCCAGTGACATTACGATTTCAAATATTTCAAGAGAATCTACTCCTAAATCATCTGCAAAATTAGCCTCCATTGTAACCTCTACCTCATCTATCCCTAATTGTTCAACTATTACATTTTTAACTTTTTCAAATACCATTATTAATTCCTCCTAATATTTTATTTGTTCATTGTCCATTCTATTAATGAAGCTCCGTAGGTTAATCCACCGCCAAAGCCTACAAGTATAATTTTATCTCCAGCATTCAATAAATTTGTTTTATTCATTTCATCTAATGCTATAGCTATACTTGCTGCTGAAGTATTTCCATACTTATCTAAATTCACAAAGAATTTATCTTTGTCAGCTTTCAATCTTTTAACAACAAAATCTATTATTCTGAAATTCGCCTGATGGCAAACTACATACTTAATATCTTCTAATGAGTAATTATTGTCTTTCAAGATTTTATTTATGCTCTTTACAATAGTATTTACTGCAAACTTAAAAATCTCCTTGCCATCCATACTTATCGTTGCTTTAAAATCTTCTTTTCCACTTGTATAAGTATTTTTCACATCTACAGTTGGACAAGTTAAAAATTCACACTTTTGACCTTCTGAAGCTGAATCCACTGAAATAATACCTCGCACACTACCAGCTTCAACTATTGCCGCTCCTGCACCATCTCCAAAGAGTATACAAGTATTTCTATCAGTCCAATCAACAATCTTTGATAGCACCTCAGCACCAATTATTAAGGCTCTTTTACGGTTACCTGTTTTTAAAAATTGCATCGCAATATTAAGTCCAAATATAAACCCTGTGCATGCCGCTGATATGTCAAAGGCCATTGCATTAACTGCACCAATATTTCCTTGAACTATGCATGCAGTAGCTGGAACAAATTGATCAGGTGATGTGCTTGCAAGAATTATCAAATCTATATCTTCTGGTTTAACATTAGCATCTTTTAATGCTTCTAAAGCTGCTTTTGTGGCTAAGTCTGAAGTATTTTCACCTTGTGATATATGTCTTTCCTTTATACCAGTTCTTGAAATTATCCATTCATCAGAAGTATCTACAATTTCTGATAATTGCTGATTAGTCATTATGTTTAGAGGAACATAACTTCCTGTACCAATTATTTGTATCTCATTCATTGCTTAATTGCTCCTTTCATTAATCTTCTACTTTGTATTTTTCTTTAAAGAAACTATTTAACTTTTCAAGGGATTTTATCAGTACATCTTCTTCCTCTTCATTGAGACAATCAATAGTTGAGTGAACCATATGTGAATGAAATTTATCATGTATTCTATAGGCCAGTTTCCCTTTTCTAGTAAGAGCAACCATTACTGATCTTCTATCTTCTTCTCCTCTTTTTCTATCAACATAACCTTTTTTCAAAAGTTTATTAATGGCTATAGTAAGAGTGCCTAAAGTTATTTTAAGATATTGGGCTACTTCTGTCATAGTTCTCTGTTCATACATTCCTATTGCGTGAATTGTATGAATTTCTGTTATTGATAAATCATTAAGAACTCCTTCTTTAAGTGCCTTAAGTTCTATTTGTAAAATATCATTAAAGGTTTCTACTAAAAGGTCATTTACAACGCCAACATATTTACTCACATTTATCACCGTTTCCCATACTTTAATTTACAAATACTTTGGTTTCCATATACTTTGATAATCAAAGTATATCTATGGATAGATTAATTGTCAATACTTTTACCAATATAATGTAAATATTTGTTATTATATTCCAATAAAAATTAAAGTGTATTTTCTGCCTCTGTAACTAACTCATTTATAAGTTCCTTAACAGAAATAATTTTATCTACCTTGGATGCATTACTTCCCACAAAAATAAGTCCCTTATCTAAATTCCCTTTTACAGCTTGTATTAAAGCTTCTGTAATACAATAAGGTGTTTTTCTTGGATCACAGTCTTTAATACATAAATAGCATTTATCTACTTTGCATCCATTTTCCAAAACACTCTTCATAAACTTATTATTAATAGCTCTTCCCGGCATACCTACAGGGCTTTTTACTATCTTTATATCTTCCTTTTTTGAATTAATATATGCCATTTTAAAAGCTAAGCTGGCATCACATTCATCAGTAGCCACAAATCTAGTAGCCATTTGTACCCCTGCTGCCCCAATTTTTATAATCTCTGCAATATCCCTCCCAGTATAAATACCTCCAGCAGCTACTACTGGTATTTTTTTATTATACTTTTCTTCAAAAGGCTTGATTGCTTCAATAACTTCTTTAACTATATCCTTTAGGTCTTGGGTTTTATTTTCTATTAATGATTCCATAGAGAACCCAAGATGCCCGCCAGCTTCTGGTCCTTCAACAACAATTAAATCTGCGGCACAATTATCTTTTCTATCCCACATTTTTGAAATAACTGTAGTTGCCTTTGCTGATGATACTATAGGTGCAAGTTTTGTTTTAAAGCCTTTAGCTATTTTAGGTAAATTAAGTGGAAGTCCTGCCCCAGATATTATTAAATCTATACCTTCTTCTAGCGCAACAGTTGTTAATTCCTGATAGTTATTCATAGCTACCATAATATTTATCCCAATAATACCATTAGGACTTAACTCTCTAGCACGTCTTATTTCATTTCTTAATGCTCTTATGTTTGCCTGCTTTGCATTAGTTTCAAAGTCTTTTTCATTGTATCCAATTTGAGCAGTAGATATTATCCCAATTCCACCTTCGTTTGCAACTGCTGATGCTAATGAAGACAGAGATACTCCCACACCCATACCGCCTTGAATTATAGGAACACTTGCTATTAATTCTCCAATTTTTAAAGGAGGTAACTTCATAATTATCCTCTCCCTTTACTTTGATTTTCAAATAGTTTGATAATCAAAGTATATATATTTTTATAGTATATGTCAAGATAAACGTATATTATAACTACTTAAATTTATTTTTATTATATTATAGTTTTATATTGCCATACTTTTTATTATTTACTATATTTTTAAAAATATTTATTGGTATAATATATTTATTGTTATTAGTAAAAATTGTATTATAATTAAGTTATTATAGTTTAACACTTGTGAGTATACTCTCATAACTATAAAAATACATGGATTTTTTAATATTTATAAAATAATTTATTTAAAATAGAAAGTCCGCAGAAAGGATGGATTTATTTGATTCGTGTAATGGCTATTACAAAAGAATTAAAGGTAATTTATGATTTACCTATAGAGGACTTAAGAAATGAAAATATAAAATGGTATTGGATGGATTTCGATAACCCTGACGAAGAAGAAATATCCTTGCTAGATAATTATTTTCATTTTCATCCACTATCTATAGAAGATTGTGTTTTTTCATTTAATAGTCCAAAACTTGTTTATTTTAAAAATTATAATTTTTTTGTGCTTAACGCTCTAACTCGAAATACGTTAGATCCAGTAGAAGTCTCTCTTTTTGTAGCCAATGATTATATTGTATCTTATCATAGCGTTCAATTAGATGAACTAGATGAAGCATGGGAAAGGGCAAAATCAGATGAAAAAAATTGGGATAAGGGACCTTCCTATATTGCCCATCAAATATTAGATAACATAGTTGATTATTTTTTTCCTGCTATTAATAAAATTGATGAAAAATTAAATGAGATAGAAAATAATGTTAAAAGGAAACCAGTTCGCACATTGATGGATGAAATCTTTGGAACAAGAAGCGATTTATTAAAGCTCCGGAGAACAGTAAATTCTATGCGTGATTTATTATATAGAATAATAAATTCTGAACGTCTTATAGGATTTAATGAGCATAAATTATATTTTTCTGACATACATGATCACTTAATTAAGCTTTCGTATATGGTAGATTCCAATAGGGAAATATCATCTGATATGCGCGATAGTTATTTATCCTTAAATTCTGCTCGCATGAATAGACATATGATGGTTTTAACTGTCATTACAAGCATATTTATCCCGCTAACATTTATAGTAGGGGTCTATGGTATGAATTTCGAAAATATGCCTGAGCTTACCTATAAATATGGTTATTTTATAAGTGTATTAATTATGGCTATTATTGCAATTGGAATGCTTTTTTGGTTTAAACGTAAAGGATGGTTTGATATATAGTCTGTTGTTCACATTACATAAAATTCTTTGAATTTGTATATTCAAAATACATAATATAGGTTAAAATGTAATAAAAAGTTCAATTTATATATTAAACCAAACTAAGCCTATCTATTAGAAATGGAGTGTGAAATAATGAAATTTAAAAAATACATCACTTGTCAAAGTTGTGGCATGCCTCTAGATAAGGATGCCAAAATTGCTGGAACTGAAGCTGACGGAAGCTTGAACGAAATGTATTGCAGTCATTGTTATGAAAATGGTAAATTTACTTCACCTGATATTAGTGTGATTGAAATGAGAGAATTAGTAACTAATAAAATAATAGAAATGAAACTCCCTAAATTTATGGCTAAATTCTTAACAAGAAATACTTATAAACTAAAAAGGTGGAAAGTTGTAGAACCAGTTAGACCTGGTGAAAAGAATTCTAAAAAATAAAAAGTCCCCGTGATATAGAGTAGCACTTACCACTATATCACGGGGACTTACTCTTTATAGGTATAAAATAACTGACAAATAAATATATTATAGAATATTAAGTTAAAATAAATATTTAACTAAAAACTTATTTGAATAATAACAGAAAGGAAGATGATATATGTTTAGTATTTTTAAAGTTAACGGTGAAAAAAATATTATTGCTCTTATTATTAGCATTTTACTGGCACAAGGGGTGGGGTTTTTAAGTGGTTTTTTGAGTATGACCTCCGCTAGTGATTATAAAAATTTCAATAAACCACCTTTTTCACCTCCTGGCTGGGTTTTTCCCGTAGTATGGACAATACTATTCTTTTTAATGGCAGTAGCTGCTTATAGAATTTGGATGAAAGGAAAATCTGGAGGGGATGTAAAAAAAGCATTAGTTTTATATGGTACTCAGTTATTCTTCAATTTTCTTTGGTCAATTATATTTTTCAGATTTAGACTATATGCAATAGCTTTTTTAGAACTACTTGTATTATTGGTATTCATTCTTTTAACTACCTTTGAGTTTTTTAGAATAGATAAAGCTTCCGGTTATCTTATGATTCCTTATATAGCTTGGGTATCCTTTGCTGGAGTTTTAAATTATGTTATATGGATGCTTAATTAAATCACCACTTGCGACTTTGCAATATTACTGACTTAGAAGGAAGATTTTCACTTATAATCTGACAGTGTGCCCCATAGCTCTATACGGTTAAACATAGGATAAGCAGAATTAAATTTCACATAGATAGGTGATTTGTATAAAATTGGATTAGCCTTTAAAAGCTCCCTATCCCCATAAACAATTGCCTCTAATGCTAAAGGAAGCTCTTTCACAAATATATCATTACGGATAGCTGACATCACTGGATTCTTTTCATTATCCACCATCACATTAACCATCAAAACATATTCATCATTAGCCCTACTCCATTCCGCTAACACTTCATCCCTCATATTAGTGATTTTATCATAATCATATTTTGCTGCAACTGTAAGAAATAAATCACCTGTACTATCTGAATGAGTAAGGGTATATTTTCTAGGTATAATTAGTTCCGTCTTACTTGTCCCAGTTCCAAAATTAACTTTTAAACTTTCAGGATTTAATTTTTTCAAAGCATTACCTCCATAATATAAATACATTATGTATATTATGAAGGTAAGTATTTTTATGTTCTGTTTTTGGGATAAAAATTAAATAGATTTAAATTTTATGTTGGACATTACTTTTGTAAAATCCAAGAAATTTTAGAAAATCCCGTAAATTATTTAGAGTAGATACTTACAATAGCAGATTTATATTCGTTAATGTTGCCGTCAGCCTTGTCTGATGGCTGTTTTTATATAGCATTGTGTAAATTTATAGTTTATAATCTATATATAGGTTAACCATTATACCATCACCAAGGCAATTCAACGTGATTGTATGAAAAATATTAATATTTGATATGATTGATATAGTAATAAGGCTCAATGTAAGTTATTCCCTATGAAAATAGGAGTCGATTTCGCAAAACATTGGCTACAAAGTAATAGATTTTAGTAAGATTGTACTTGGTTATTATGCAGTTTATTTTGAGGACACCGATAGGATATAAGTTAAAATAGTAGCTGAATAGAAATTAAAAATAAAGATACTAAAGAAGGGTAATGATTGTGATATGGTTGAATTATGTGATGTTTATGATAGTAAAAGTAACAAAACTGGAGAAGTCTTTTTTAGGGGCGAGACTTTGAAAGAGGGTCAGTACCAGCTAGCCGCTAATATTTGGATTATTAATAATAATTTGCAGATATTAATCCAGAAAAGGTCTAAGTTAAAAAATATTTCTCCAAATATTTGGGCAACCCATGGTGGGGGTGTAAATTCTGGCGAAAACAGTCTAAATGCTTGCATAAGAGAGGCTTATGAAGAAATTGGAATAGTAATTGAAACTAAAAATATAAAACCATTAACTAAGATTATAGATAAAAATTTAATTATAGATAACTATATAGTTGTACAGGATTTTAGCATATCATCAGCTGTATTACAATCAGAAGAGGTTAGTGACCTAAAATGGGTATCGCCTAAGGAATTAGAAACTATGGTTAAAAACAAAACTTTTTTTGAATATCCAAATTTAGCTAGTGTAATGAACTTTATTAATAACCACAAACCCATTAGGGAGTAGAAACTTTTCCCTGCATTTATTATCTTAGATGGTACCTGTAAAGAGGCACGAAAAATATTTAGAAGAAGCTCTTACCTAGAAAAACTACCAATCATTTCATTAGAACCAACTTTTAAGTCTAATTATGATTTGAGAAGAGGTGTGGTAGATGGTAACTTATGCACAATAGAAGTTGCCATGGAAGTATTAAAAATAAATGGAGAAATTGAAACTTCACAAATAATAAATAAGTTTTTAATCTATTTTTAAAGACTATAAGGCGGTATCCAGTGACCCCATAGTTAAGTAAAAATGCCATCCAAAAGGATGGCATTTTTACTTAACTATTATTATATTTAAAAATAAAATATTTCAATAATAAATATTACTGCATTGGTTTTTGAAAATTTTGAGCCTTTTGATCTTTAATTTTTTGTTTGCCTTCCTCCATAAACTCAGAATCCTTTGGCGATAGCATATATAAAACTTCTTGCAGTTCACCAACATGTCTTCTTTCTTCGTCTGCGATATGATTTAAAACCTTTTTGACATTTTCATTATCTGTAGACATTACATGTGCTTCATAACCTATTATAGCCTCAAGCTCACCAGAAATGTCCACACGAATTGCTTGAGCTAGCTCTTCATTTGACATTTTCCTTGGTACATTTGCAATAAAGGGATTTCCTAATAAAGCCATATCTTCTTCCTCCTTTTAAATTTCAAATATATTTTTATCTTTATGCTAAATTATTATTCATTTTTAAAATTAATGAACATATTAAAATGGAAGTATAATTAATCTTATTTTTTAAAAGATAATAATTAAGGATTTATATATGCTACAATCTAATGTGGATGTTATGATAAAAACATCCCGTTACTATTTATATACTTACCCTATTTGATGGATATACAATGGAGGGACACATAATGGAAGAAATAAAAAACAATTACAAAATCCTAGCTCCTAGAATTTCTAATGATTTAGAGGAATTTCAAGAACTTAATAATACTATTAAGGATAATGACTATTTTTGTGACACAATTATCTCTGATTGCTCTAGTGAAAACCAAAAGGCAAAACATGTAAACCTTAATGGAGTGGTATTCAAAAATGTTACTTTCATAGAGGCAGCCTTTGAATTTCTTGACCTTATTGATGTTAGTTTTGTTAACTGCGATTTATCTAATGCTAATCTTAGTGCCTCTATTTTTCATAGAGTAGAAATGATAAATTGTAAGTTGCTAGGAATAAATTTAAGCGAAAGCACCCTACAAAATGTAAGTTTTGATAATTGTAATCTTAGTTATAGTTCTTTTAGGTTTTTGCGTTGCAAGCAAGTTAATTTTAAAGATTGTTTACTACAAAATGCTGATTTTGAAGAATCCCATTTGAATAAAATTGGTTTTTCTCATTGCAATTTAGAGGGAGCAGAAATGGCCGGTACAAAATTAAAAGGAATTGATTTTAGAAGTTCTGAAATAGAAGGTCTTAGTGTGCGAATAGAAGATATATATGGTGCTATTGTTTCTCTTATGCAGGCTGTATCCCTTTCTAAACTCTTAGGCATTATTATTAAATAAACCCAATATCAAGTTAATCCTCTAAAGTTTAGTTATGATAGGAGAATTTAAAATGAAAAAATTTAAAAAATTTTATATAGAAATTACTAATGTATGTAATCTTTCTTGCAGTTTTTGTCCGCAAACACTTAGATCTCCTGAATTTATGACCCTAGATACCTTTAGTAAAATATTAGGTCAAATAAAACCTCATACAGAATATATATATTTTCATGTTAAAGGAGAACCACTTTTACATCCAAAATTAGATGAATTCTTGGATTTAAGTTATAAAAAAGGTTTTAAGGTTAATATAACTACCAATGGAACACTAATAAAAAAAGTTGGCGAAAAAATAATTTTAAAACCTGCCTTAAGACAGATTAATTTTTCCTTGCACAGCTTTGATGGCAATGAAGATGGTTCTAATAAGGATGAATATGTTAATAATATTATTTCCTTCGTAAAAGAAGCTATTATTAGGACTGATACTTTATTTTCTCTAAGGTTATGGAATCTAGCTGTAGATAATACCACAAATCTTGAGGCTAATAAAAATCGTGACTTGCTAGCTGTAATTGAAAAAGCTTTTAATTTGACTTATAAAATTGAAGAAGAAATACACCCAGGTCACGGTATTAAAATTTGTGATAAAGTTTATTTAAATCAAGATCATGAGTTTCAGTGGCCAGATTTAAACGCCCAAGAAGATAATAGCCCTGGTTTTTGTTATGGTCTTAGAAACCAAGTTGCCATATTAGTAGACGGCACAGTAGTTCCTTGCTGCCTTGATGGAGAAGGTATAATTAACCTAGGCAATATTCATGAAACTCCTTTTTCTGAAATAGTTGAAAATCAAAGAGCAATGGATATTTTTGATGGCTTTTCTAGAAGAGAGGCTGTTGAAGAATTATGCAAAAAGTGCGGCTACAGAAAGAAATTTAACATTTGTACTTTATCTGAATGACCCTTTGAAAATGTATAAGTACTTTAATTATTAAATTAATTACTTAATAAGTAATATAGTCATATGAAATATTGTAAATCTTTTAAATAACATGGATTAATATAGTAATAATGGATATACTATCATTTATATGCTACAAAAATTCATAAATAGAGGGTGATGAGATGAGAATACCAAATCATATTGGAGTAATTCCCGATGGAAATAGAAGATGGTCTGTAGGCAATGGACTTTCAAAAGATAAAGGATATACCTTTGGACTAGATCCCGGTTTATCACTGTATAAAATTTGCAAAGATTTAGGTGTAAAAGAAATAACTTATTATGGGTTTACTACTGATAACACCAAAAGACCACCCTTGCAGAGAGAAGCTTTTGTCAAAGCATGTGTGGATGCAGTGAAGCTTTTAAGCACACAGGACGCTGATTTATTAGTAATAGGAAATAGCGACTCACCTATGTTCCCTAAAGAACTACTTCCATATACCACGCGAAAAACCTTTGGTAAAGGCGGTATAAAGCTAAACTTTCTGGTTAATTATGGTTGGGAATGGGACCTAAGTAATCTAAGCAAAAATAAAAGTAGAAAAAGAAGTAGTATATTTGATTGCATAAAAACCAATGATATTTCTAGAGTAGATTTAATTATTCGTTGGGGTGGCAGAAGGCGTCTTAGTGGATTTTTACCACTACAATCCATATACTCTGACTTTTATGTTATAGATGACTTTTGGCCTGATTTTAAACCTGAACATTTATCAACGGCTTTAACTTGGTATAATCAGCAAGATGTAACACTTGGAGGTTAACTTGTTTTTATTGTAATAGATATAAGTTCTAAAAAACTATATCTATTTTTTTTATGGTTTCAAATCTTTGAATTTGCCTTCCATATTACTAAAACAATCCTCTGGTTTATCTTGTGTTAAATTTACACCAAAATAAAGCATATAACCAAGGCTTATAAATTAAACCTAAGGTTATATGCTCTCAACTGCTTTTGTAATACTAACCTATATAATCTTTGTTTTTTTCAACTATCTCGTATGCGTTGGGTTCACTTTTTTCTTGCCTTATGGTACCATCTTCATTAAGGCTTGTAACTATTGTTGGTATAGTTACTAACTTACTGTCTATACCTTGGATTTTAATATAGCTATCTAATACATCTATACTACTTTCTTGGGTTCTTTCTTGCTCTATATTACTTGATTTTCTTCCCACAATACGCATCAACTTATATCTCCTTTTATATATTATGCTTTCCATGAATAACCGCATATATACTTGTAAAATACTAAAATGTTTTTTTCATTTCTTTTTACTTTATGTATTCTTGAGGATTTATAGGCTCTCCATTTTTTCTTACCTCAAAATGCAAATGAGGTCCTGTACTATTACCGGTACTACCTACTTCTCCTATTTTTTCGCCAAGCTTTACAATTTCACCTTTTTTAACAGTTATTGCATTACAATGTGCATAAGTCGTTTCTATACCACCCTTATGAGCAATTTTTATTACATTACCATAGCCTTCCTGCCAATCTGCATAAGTAACTGTACCCCCTAATACGGTGCTTATAGTTGTTCCAAGGCCGGCTGCTATATCAATTCCTTTGTGCATTTTCCCCCAGCGCATACCGTAGCCTGAACTTATACTCCCTCTTGATGGGCTTCGCATAAACGCCATTCCAAGTTCTACGGGTTTATAATTTCCCAGGTATATTTCTTTGTTTTGCGCGGGCCTTATGATTTGTAATTTTAAAATTTTTTCAGAGATCCTATTATTGTTTAATGTTACTACCTCAGTAGTAACATTTTTTATTCCATTAATACCTTCACGCTGAATCTTACTTGCACCCTCCATTAGTTTATCAGAGGATTTTATAACTGTAGTATGGTATATTATTTGTTCTTTGCTTATATTACCTACTATTTTAACAGTTATGAAGGGACTTTGTGCTTTGTTATTATATTTTACTAATTCCTTAACGATTTCTGAATTTCCATGTAAATTTCCTGTTTTAACCATCACAGACTCATAACTAATTTTATTTAATATCTCCATTTTTGTAATACCATTTAATTTCGAGCCCTTAGAGTAATACTCTTTTAGAGAATTTAAAATTTCCTTACCTTGATTATCACTTACTACATATGCCAATTTTCTTTTATCAGATTTCATTACAAATGCATTTACTACTATATTGAATTTTTTTAACATTATTTCCTTAAGGCTATTACCACTTTTAAACATAGCAATATCATCTACTGTTACTTTATTTAAAGTGAAATCTTCTTTTGTAATCACATTGCTATATTGAGATTTTATTTCTCTAAGTAACTCCTTATATGTATTATTAAAATCGCTCTTACTTTTTACATATGTTATATTACTATTTCCTATGGAAATGCTATAACCACTAAACCTATAAACATTGAAATACATAATAAAAGCTGTAATTATAAGTGTTATCAATATCACAGCTACATTGCTTTTGTTTTGTTTTAAAATATTCACTTTTATACCTCCTGTACTAATTACTTATTATGACCTTTTTATCTAATTTTATACATTACTGAAATATATTTTTTTAATTGTATGTTTAACTATATGGTATACTATAGGTTGAATAATGAAATTTTTGTAGAATAATATAAAAAGAAAGGTAGTGACTTTATGAGTACTTTCATGTTTAAAAATGAAAATTATAAATATACTCCTGTGAGTAATATTTTTATAGATAAATTTATGCCCAGATCCAGGGGGGAATTCGTTAAAGTTTACCTTCTTGGGTTAAAATATTGTGCATCTGGAGAAATAGGTGCCACCTCTTCAGTTATTGCAAACACTCTTGGACTACTAGAAACAGATGTTGTTAACGCTTGGAACTATTGGAATGATGAAAACCTCATTAAAATGACCCCTATTGATAAAATGGGCAACTTCAATATTGAATTCTTGGATTTATTAGATGTCCCTGATGAAAATATTAGGAATATAAATTTACTAGAAGAGCTAACTAATTCTTCTATAAAGGGTATGCTTCAAGACATTGAAAAACTATTAGCCAAGCCTCTTTCACCAAAAGAAATGACTATGTATCTAAGCTGGCAAAAAGATTATAGTTTTCCGCCTGAGCTAATACTTCTCTTAATTCAATATTGTGTATCTAAGGGTAAAGTTGACTATAGATACATTGAAACTATTGCAATTGCATGGCATGATGCTAATATTAAAAATATTGAAGATGCTCAATCCTATATAAAAAAACATGAGGATAAATGGATAAATATTAGGAAAATTTTAAATTACTTAGGAATAAAAGCCCCAGATATAATGAAGCCTCAGGAACAAATATTAGATAAGTGGGTAAATGTTTATAAATTTTCTCTAGAAATTATATTTAAAGCTTGCGATATCTGTTTTTCAAGACTTAACAGAGCTGATTTTAAATATATCGATGGAATTCTAAATAGTTGGTTTAAAGATGGTATAAACTCTTTAGAGGACATTGAAAAGAAAGATAAAAAACATTTAGTTACTAATAAAAACAATACTGTTGGTGCCAAACCAGCCAAGGGAAGTTTCAATGACTATGAACAAAGAGCCTATGACTTTGACGAGTTAGAAAAAAAATTGCTAGGATGGGATAACAATGATTAAAGGATATCAAACAAAAATACTAGATATGTATGATAAAATAAGACAAGATGAAGAAACAGACTTTAGAAGGAGAAAAACTCATATAGAAAAGACTCATCCTGAAATTATTGAAATAGATAATAAAATAGGGAAGCTATGTATTGAATTATCTATTAGTGCTTTAAAAAGTATTACTAATAGAGATGAATATTTATTTGATCTGCGAGAAAAAATAATAGACCTAAGAGTTAAAAAATCTGAATTATTAGTTTCTAATGGTTTTGATATGGAATACTTGAATTTACACTATAGATGTAAAAAATGTAGAGACACAGGTTTTATTGGAAATACTAAGTGCTCATGCTTTAAACAAAAGGTCATAGATGTTTATTACACTGGTTCTGAGCTACGAGGCATGTTAAAAACCCATAATTTTGATAATTTTAAAATGGAATACTATCCTTCAAGTGGAAGTGACCTTAAATCAGATTCTCCAAAAAAGAATATGGAAAAGATTTTAGCTAAGTCTATGAGCTTTGTAAAGAATTTTAAAGACTCTGATGAAAATTTATTATTCTACGGAAGTTCGGGCACAGGGAAAACTTTTCTGTCTCACTGCATTACAAAGGAATTAATGGATAAAGGTTATTTTGTAGTATATAGGACTGCTGAGGAACTTATAAAGGGTTTAAAAGAAGTACGATTTAATGGTGACAATTCTTTAGAGGAGCTACTAATAAATTGTGATTTACTTATTATAGATGATTTAGGAACTGAGCAAATTTCAGATTTTACTAAGACAGAAATGTTTAACCTACTTAACACAAAGTTATTAAAGGGAAAAAAAATGTTAGTGTCTACTAATTTCACCCTAGGAAATATATCCAGTACTTATACCGAAAGAATAACTTCTAGATTACTTGGGAATTTTACCGCTTGCAAATTCTTTTGTGACGATATAAGAATAAAGCAAAATTTGAGTGGACCAAAATAATATGTATAAAAACTAATCATTATTTGGAGTTAGTATCCAATTAATGGTTAGTTTTATTTTTACTACATTCAAATTTTATACCTTAATATCATCTCATAATTTTATTCTTTAAGTATTCTTCTTCCTGTTACAAATGAACTTCTCCAATATCCAATTAATTCAGTTATTTTTATAGTTGAACCAGTTTTGTGAGAATGTATAAATTTGTTATTTCCAATATATATTCCAACATGAGCCACACCTATAAAAAACACTAAATCTCCTTTTTTAAGATTGTTTATTCTAACAGGTGTACCATTTCTTACCTGTTGAGTCGTTACTCTAGGTAAACTTATATTAAAACTTTTGTATATATATTGTACGAAACCTGAACAATCAAAACCTCCACCTATATATTTTTTTGCAGAATTATATCTTGCTGGTGTTGTTCCGCCATATTTATAAGGCATAGTCATAAATTTCATTGAATATGCTACTAAATTGTCTGCAATTTTTTCTGTAGAAGTATGTACTTTAATTAATGGTTTCTGTACCTTAATTGATGGAGTTTTTGCTAAACTTACATAAGATTTATATATATAAGCCCATTGTCCAGCATATTTAATTTTATAATAATTATTTTGAATTCCGTATAAATTTATATTTTTAGTTGGATTCATTCTGCCTATAATATTATTACCATCAGAAGCTGTTCTTCTAATATTTAAGCTCCATATTGAAACATTGCCAACTCCAGTAATTTTTATTATAGGTTCTGTGGTTTTTGCTTGTACTATTCTTATATATGCACTATATGCATATCCAGTTTTTCCTTTATAACTTACTTTATAAAATTCACCTACTTT
>Ga0105047_10005773_pt1 | contig 21130 bp, 22 predicted proteins | sample MAT04_FD_78384 | JGI IMG/M metagenome (GOLD analysis project Ga0105047, IMG submission 78384) | Freshwater microbial communities from Lake Fryxell liftoff mats and glacier meltwater in Antarctica - MAT-04 (megahit assembly) | ecosystem: Environmental > Aquatic > Freshwater > Ice > Liftoff... | reverse complement strand
CGCAGCAGAGTTTGGCGCGGTCTGCGCGTTCCTGTGCTCGCAGCACGCAGGCTACATGATCGGCCAGAACATCCTGCTGGACGGCGGCGCCTTCAACAGCACATTCTGAAAAACAAATCCTTAAAGCTTCAGCGCCGCGGCCGTTTCGGCCAGCATCGTGGCAGAGCGGGCAAGGGCCGCGCGCTCCTCAGGGTCAAGCGTCGGCATGAGGTCCGCCTGCACCCCCTCGCGCCCCAGCACGCGCGGGATCGAAAGTGTGGCGCCCGCAACGCCTGCCACCTCAGGCGTAAGGGTCGAGACGGACAGGACTGCCGCCTCGTCATGCGCAATCGCCCGAACGATGCGCGCAAGGCCCGCGCCGATGCCATACCAGGTGGCACCCTTGCCTTCAATGATCCGGTAGGCCGCGCGGCGCACACCTTCGTCGATCTCGGCCACCACTGACGGGGTAATCGCAGCGCCAAGCTGGGCTCCCGCCTCACGGATCGGCAGCGCCCCGGCCCGCGCCGCCGACCACGCCAGGACCTCGCTGTCACCGTGTTCACCGAGAACATAGGCATGCACCGATTGCGGCGAGATGCCCAGATGACGCCCGAGCAGGCTGCGGAACCGCGCCGTATCGAGGATGGTACCCGACCCGATCACCCGCGCAGGGGGCAGACCCGACAAGCGGGTGGCCACATGGGTCATGATGTCCACCGGATTGGAGGCGACCAGCAGAATGGCGCCGGGTGCTGCGCGGCCGACCTCGGCCAGCACCTCGGCAAAGACGGCGGCATTGCGGGCGAGAAGCGAGAGCCGCTCCTCCCCGGGCTTCTGGCTTACGCCCGCCGCCAGAATGACAATCGCCGCCCCGGAAAGCTCTGCGTAGCTGCCTTGCGAGACGGTTGTGGAAGATGCGAAGGGAACAGCGTGCGAGATATCTTCTGCCTGCGCCCGCGCGAGCGGCCCGGACCGGTCCACCAGCACGATTTCCGAGGCGGTGCCGGACAACGCCAGCGCATAAGCTGCGGCGCTGCCGACCATCCCTGCCCCGATGATACCGACCTTTACCGACATTGCCTTCTCCTGAAATTTGCTGCCGGGGCAGCGTCGGTCATGACGCGCGAAAGCACAAGCACCAGTCGCCCTGCACTGCTGCGCAGACGGCGCGTGCGCGAGCCTCCGGCACGGATTTTTTTAACCAAAATGAATGGGCGCGCGCGGTTTTACATCAGCGCGCGCCTTTTTCGCAAAGCGGAGGTGGCTACTTGGCGGCAAGCAGTTCGGGGACGCTGAGCAGGATGAACTCGTCATCCGCTGCCCGGTCCAGCGCGCGACCGGACGAGAAGGGCAGATTGTTGTCATTGGCAACGAGGATGTGGGTATCATCGACTTTCATCACGTCTTCGATCGTGAAGAAGGGGAAGGTAAAGGTCCCTGCCAGATCCCTCGCGGCCGCGGTGGGGATGCGCGCAAGGCCCTCAGGGTCGTCAATTGCCATCAGATCGACATGGCCGATGCGGCGGACATTGCCATCCGCGTCGAGGGTGGCGGTGTCTATCAACACCACCCGTTTCAGCATCGCAGGCATCGGGAAGCAGTCTGGCGCCGGATCGCCTGCGCATTTCAGCGACGGGTCACCCTCGCCATTGTCCCGCTCGATCACCAGAGCGCGGGTTTCGTCGATGAAATTGAAATCCCCGATGGCGGTGGCGCCTTCGGCGAGTTTGAAGCCGAAGCGCTGGCCCGTCCATTCGCCCTTGGCCGGATCGAACGCCATAACCGGCAGGGTCGTGCCTGCAGGCTGGCCATCCTCGCCCAGAAGCGGCTTTTCCGCCATCGCCCACAAGAGCCCCGTGCCGGGCTGCAGGGCCATCCCTTCGTACCCGCCCGAGCGCTGGACAGTCCAGTCCTTGCCCGCAACCGAGAGGCCCGAGATTGTCGGGTGGTCGACCGATTTCAGCACCGTGTCGCCCTGCATCGTGGGGGTGACAGACAGGATGCGGCCATCCGCCGTGGCGCGCAGGATGAAGGGGCCGAATTCTTCGCCGATCCAGATGTCGCCATCTGCAAACTGGATGCTTTCCGGGTCGAAATCTGCACCGGTCAGGTAGCGGCTGTCGGTCCCTTCGTGGGCGATACGGAAAGGGACCTTGCGGTCAGGGTCGCTGAGAAACACGGTCTGTTCGACACCGACGCTGCCCGTCGCGAAATCCGGCCGCATGCGGTGGATCATCAGCAGCGCGTCGGGGCTGTTGGCCCGGGAGCCAAAGCCGTTGTCCGACAGCACCCAGATCGAGCCGTCTTCTGCAAGGTTGGCCGCGAAGCCCGACAGTCCCTGCAGGGGCTGGCCGAGGAAGGGAAGGCGCAGGCCGGTGGGCCGCTTGCCGTGCAGCGCACCCGTGTCGCCCATCACGCTCATGGGCGCGTCGTTGCGGGCGGGGCCGGTGAACTTGCCCGAGATCCACGCATCGCGCGGTGCATCGACGGGCGGAGCAACCATTGTGAGCGCGGGGAGCGCGGCATGGCCCGCAAGGGTCGCCGTAAAGGTTTGCTCTGCGTTTGCAGAAGCGGCAAAGCCGACAATTATCGTGGCGAGCAGGAGGGTGGTACGGGAGGTCATCTGGAATCCTTTCGTCAGACAGACAGGATCCCAGAGCTAGGTCGTCCACACGACGCGGGCGTGACGCGCACATGACGCATAGGTGACGCGTAGGTGTCGGGCTCATGAAGGGCGTACAAAGGCTTGCAGTCATTCAGTCTGAAGCGGACGGAGCCGCCGCGAGCGTGCGAAACATCGCCAGCACGTCATCGCGCGGAACTGTAGCGGGCACCCCTGCTGCGACTTCGTCGCGCGTCCAGACCCAGCTTTGCTCAGGATCATGGCGCATCGCCCACTGGGGGAACAGGCGCCCCGTCGCGGGTTCGTTTACAAGTTCGGTTACTTCGACATGCCGGTCGTCCTTGCGGATGCGGCGGAAACAGCGGCCGACCACCGCCTCCTCGCCTTCAAGAAACTGCAAGTACAGGTCTTCCCGGCACACAAGCGCCCCCGTAATCCCGTCGCGCAGATTGTTGGCCCGGGCCAACATCAGGATGCCCAACAAATCCGACGTGGAATAGCCGAACGGACGCGAGACATAAATGATGTGATGCAAGCCCATGGAGTCTTCCCGCTATTGCACGGCGGACGCCATGGCCGCACAGCAAGCCTGCGCGCTTTGCGCTGCGAAGGCAAGTCGCAGACAGCACCGATGTGCTCCGCGAGGGCGCCGGGACCAAAGAGTCCATTCACCTTGACCGTTGCAGCCTTTTGCGCTACCTGCCATGAAATCGGCCGGGAACCATGTTCCCTTGCTGAAGACGCCGGGGCGCCCGGAAAGCAGCGTCCCTCAACATGTGTGGTCCGATACCGCACCTTTAGGACGCTTTATGACCAGATTTTCCGACCTCGCGCTCGACCCGCGCGTACTGCAGGCTGTTTCTGAGGCAGGTTACGAAACCCCTACACCCATTCAGGCCCAGGCGATTCCACCCGCACTTCTGGGGCAGGACGTGCTTGGTATTGCACAGACCGGCACCGGCAAGACAGCCGGTTTCGTGCTGCCGATGATCACGTTGCTGGGTCAGGGCCGCGCACGGGCACGCATGCCGCGCAGTCTGGTTCTGGCGCCGACGCGGGAATTGGCAGCACAGGTGGCCGAGAACTTCGAAACCTATGCCAAACATACCAAGCTGACGAAGGCGCTGTTGATCGGCGGCGTTTCGTTTGGTGAACAGGACAAGCTGATCGACCGCGGGGTTGATGTGCTGATCGCGACACCGGGCCGGTTGCTCGATCATTTCGAGCGTGGCAAGCTGTTGCTCAACGGCGTGCAGATCATGGTGGTGGACGAAGCGGACAGGATGCTCGACATGGGGTTCATCCCCGACATCGAACGTATCTTCCAGCTGACGCCCTTTACCCGCCAGACGCTGTTCTTCTCGGCCACGATGGCGCCCGAAATCGAGCGGATCACGAATACCTTCCTCACCAATCCCGCCAAGGTGGAAATCGCCCGGCAGGCGACCGCATCGACCACAATCGCGCAAACGCTGATCCAGTTCGCACCGACGCGCAAGGACCGCAGCTTTGCCGAAAAGCGCGCGGTGCTGCGTCACATCATCAGCGCCGAGGGCGAGGCCTGTACCAATGCCATCATCTTTTGCAACCGCAAGATGGACGTGGATGTGGTGGCGAAGTCACTCATAGCGCATGGTTTCAACGCGGCACCCATCCATGGAGATCTGGATCAGAGCCAGCGCACCAAGACGCTGGACGAGTTCCGCGAAGGGACGCTGCATCTGCTGGTGGCCTCTGACGTTGCAGCTCGGGGGCTGGACATTCCGGCGGTGAGCCATGTGTTCAACTTTGACGTGCCCTCGCACCCCGAGGATTACGTTCACCGCATCGGCCGCACGGGCCGCGCGGGGCGGACCGGCAAGGCCTACACGATCGCCGTCACGATGGATGACAAATACATCAATGCGATCGAAAGCCTGGTGAAGATGCCGATCCCGCGGGCGCCGTTGCCCGAGGGGCTGGATCTTGCCTCGGTGTCGGACACTAAGCGACCGGATCGCGGGTCGGATCGCGCCTCGGCGCGTGGATCGGCGCGCGGGTCAGACCGGGCGCGCGGCGAAGACCGAAGTGCGCGCGGTCCGCGCCCCGAACAGGCGGAACGGGGCGAGCGCCCCGCCCGGATCCGCGCCGAACGTGCGCCGCGTGCTGCAACGGAAGTGGCCCCGGTGATCGAGTTGCAGGACGACGTCGCAATCGAGGCTGTAGCGGCTGTTGCCACCCTGACCGAAGCGCCGCGCCGCGAGCGTGGGCCCCGCCGGGAAGAACCGCGCCGGGATGATCAGCGCCGGGAAGAACCCCGCCGCGACGAACCGCGTCGCGATGACCGGCGAGACCGGCGCGAGGACCGACAGTCAGGTCCGCAGGTTGTGGGGATGGGCGAGCATGTGCCGGACTTTATCCTGCGCAGCTTCAAGATCACTTCGGTGACACCCGATGACGCCGAAGCCGAGACGACCGGCACCGAAGGCTGAGAGACGCATCCGGGATCGTCAGGCGGACCCGGATGACGCTACCGCGACGCCGGACGCCGTTTGGTGGCATTGGTCCGGTGCCGCCACGGCCTATCACCGGATATGGCTGGATAGCTTTGAGTCTGCGGCAAGCCCCCGGTGCGCTGCCCCGGACCCCGGGATATTTATGAATAGATGAAATACCGGGGGCGAGGCCTGCGCTTCGTCCTGCGGCAGGGAGTTGGCTGATGGCGGACGATGCACTGGTGATCTTTACCCCCTCGGGCAAACGGGGGCGCTTTGCGTTCGGGACGCCGGTGCTGACGGCGGCGCGGCAATTGGGGGTGGACCTCGACTCCGTCTGCGGTGGGCGCGGAATTTGCTCGAAATGCCAGATCAGTCCGGGCTATGGCGAGTTTGCCAAGCATGGGGTGACGGTCGCAGCCGAAGCCCTGACGGAGTGGAACGCGGTGGAAGAGCACTATCGCTCGAAGCGCGGGATGATGGAGGGGCGGCGTCTTGGATGCCAGGCGCAGGTCATGGGCGATGTGGTGATCGACGTGCCGCCGGAAAGCCAGGTCCACAAGCAGGTGATCCGCAAGTCGGCCACGCAGCGCGACATCGTGATGGATCCGGCGACGCGGCTGATTTACATCGAAGTTGACGAACCCGACATGCATGAACCCTCGGGCGACTTTGAGCGGGTGTCCAAGGCCCTGGCCGCGCAGTGGCAGGTGGAGGGGGTCGAGGCGGACCTCGCTATTCTGCGCCGGTTACAGCCGGTGCTGCGCAAGGGCGCCTGGAAGATCACCGTGGCGCTTCACAAGGGCAATCATGACCGGGCGCCGCGGATCCTCGATCTGTGGCCGGGGTTTCATGAGGGCGGCCTTTACGGGCTGGCGATCGACCTCGGCTCCACCACCATTGCAGCGCATCTGTGCGATCTGCGCGACGGGGAGGTACTGGCTTCGTCCGGCCTGATGAATCCGCAGATCAGGTTCGGCGAGGATCTGATGAGCCGGGTATCCTATGCGATGATGAACCCCGGCGGCGATGTCGAGATGACACGCGCGGTGCGCGAGACGATCAACGCCCTGGCAGGCTCGATTGCCGCGGAGGCGGGGGTCGACCCGCAGGCGATCTACGAGGTGGTCTTTGTGTGCAACCCGGTGATGCACCATCTGCTGATGGGGATCGACCCAGTGGAGCTGGGTCAGGCACCGTTCGCGCTGGCCACCTCGGGCAGCCTCAGTCTGGATGCACGAGAGCTTGACCTTGTCGCGATCAACCGCGCGGCGCGGGTCTATGTGCTGCCATGCATCGCGGGGCATGTGGGGGCGGATTGCGCCGCGGTGGCGCTGTCGGAGGAGCCGGGCAAGTCCAAGGACTTGGTGCTGATCGTCGACGTCGGCACGAATGCCGAGATCTTGTTGGGGAACGAAAGCCGGGTGCTGGCCTGTTCGTCCCCCACCGGCCCTGCGTTCGAAGGCGCGCAGATCTCCTCCGGCCAGCGCGCGGCCCCCGGCGCGATCGAGCGGGTGGAGATTGATGCGGCCACCAAGGAGCCGCGCTTCAAGGTGATCGGGTCGGATCTTTGGTCGACAGAGGCGGGATTTGCCGAGGCCACGGCCACCAGCGGCATCACCGGTATCTGCGGGTCGGGCATCATCGAGGCGGTGGCTGAGATGCGGATGGCGGGGCTGGTGGACCAGAGCGGGCTGATCGGCGGGCCGGACCAGACGGGGACGGCGCGTTCGGTGCCCGAGGGGCGGACGCATTCCTATGTGCTGCATGACGGCACGGCCACGGGCGGGCCGATGATCCTGGTCACGCAGGGCGATATCCGGGCCATCCAGCTGGCGAAGGCCGCGCTTTATGCCGGAGCGCGGCTTTTGATGGATGAGATGGGGGTCGATGTGGTGGACCGTGTCACCCTCGCGGGGGCGTTTGGCGCGCATATCAGCCCGAAGCACGCAATGGTGCTGGGGATGATTCCCGATGTACCCCTCGACCGCGTGATTTCGGCCGGGAATGCGGCGGGCACGGGCGCACGTATCGCTCTGTGCAACGTCGGCGCGCGCAATGCAATCGAGGTGACGGTGGGCGAAATTCACAAGGTGGAAACCGCGATCGAGCCGCGGTTTCAGGAGCATTTCGTCAATGCGTCGGCCATTCCCAATGCAGTCGACACCTTCCCCGAACTGAGCAAGATCGTGACGCTGCCGGACGTGGCTTTCAACACTGCCGGGTCCGGGAGTGATGGCGGGCGGCGGCGACGGCGGGGGTGACATCCCGCACGGCTGTCTTATGATGCCGCGCATGACCGAGGATCCGATCGCCCCTTTGCTTGTTCGCGTGGCCGCCCAGGACCGGGCGGCGTTTCGTGATCTGTACCGGGCAACCGCCTCGAAACTAATGGGGGTCCTGCTGCGTATCCTTGCCGAGAGGGCGGAAGCGGAGGATGCCTTGCAGGAGCTGTTTATCCGGGTGTGGCTAAGGGCGGGGCGATATGATTCAGACCGCGGCCGGGGCATGACGTGGCTGATTGCGCTGGCGCGGAACCTTGCCATCGACCGGATTCGTGCGCGACGCGAGACCACGTCGGATGACAAGTCGATGGAGGCTGTCGCCGACACCGCCCCACGTGCCGAGACGCGGATGGTCGCGATGGGCGAGGCGCGGCGGGTCAGCGACTGCTTTGCCACGCTGGAGCCTGCGCAGGCGGAAGCGGTGCAGGGGGCGTATCTTGCGGGCCTGTCTTATGTTGATCTGGCCGCGCGGCATGGCGTGCCTCTGAACACCATGCGTACGTGGCTGCGGCGGAGCCTCGTGAAGCTGAAGGAGTGTCTGGAGCGATGATTGACATTCCGTTGCCCCCGGAAGACGAGGAAGACACGCTTGCCGCGGAATACGTGCTCGGCGTGCTCGATCTGGCCGATCGGACGGCGGCAGAGGCACGTGCAAAAGCGGAGCCTGCCTTTGCCGCGCGGATAGCCGCCTGGGAGCAAAACTTCGCTGAGTTGAACGAGGGGTATGCCGATGCTCCTGCCCCGAACCTTCTGCCGCAGATAGAGGCGCGGCTTTTTCCACAAACGGCGCGGCCGCAGTTCAACTGGTTTCGCCTTTTCCGGGCGGCGGGACTTTTGGCCGCATTGCTGCTGGCGTTGGCTCTGGTGATGCCGCGCAACGCGCCGGACTTTGTCGCAAGGCTTGCGACCAAGGACGCGACCCTTGCCTATGAGGCGCGGTTTGACGATGGCCGGCTGACCGTGACGCGGGTAGCGGGCGGGTCTGCAGAGTCCGGCCGTGTCCACCAGCTTTGGATCATCGCGCCCGGCGAGGCGCCGATTTCACTGGGGCTTCTGGCCGGAACGGATCTCACGCTCGACTATCCGTTGCCGCCGCCGGGCTGGCTTTTGGCAGTGAGTGTGGAGCCTGAGGGCGGCTCTCCGTCCGGTCTGCCAACCGGACCAGTGATCTTGAGCGCGCAGGTCGGCGCCTGAGATCACGAAATCGAGAGCGGACGGGCAGGCTGAAACTTCATCCCAACGGCGTGCGTTTGTTATGGGAAGACGGGACAAGCCCGTCTTGAACCCCTGGGAGTCATCATGAAATTTCGTATTGCAACCGCCATCCTCGCCCTGTCCACCGTTGCGGCATTTGCTGAAAATCCGAAGGTCGGCGGCGCTGAAATGTTTGCGGACAAGAACATTGTGGAGAACGCGATGAACTCGGCCGATCACACCACGCTGGTGGCCGCCGTCAAGGCTGCAGGGTTGGCTGAGACGCTGCAAGAAACGGGCCCGTTCACCGTCCTTGCGCCGACAAACGAAGCCTTTGCCAAGCTGCCCGCAGGCACAGTCGAAAACCTGTTGAAGCCAGAGAACAAGGAAACTCTGGTAAAGATCCTCACCTGCCACGTAATCCCGGCCAATGCGATGGCTTCGGACATCGTGGGCATGATCGAGGCGGATGGCGGCAAGCACAAAGTCGAGACCGTCGGCGGATGCGAGTTCACGCTGATGACCAAGGATGGCAAGGTCATGATCGAGGATGAACAGGGCAATGTCGCGACCGTCACGATCGCCGACGTAAAGCAGTCGAACGGCGTGATCCACGTGATCGACACGGTCCTCATGCCGAAAATGTAAGCTTGCGGCAGACTTCTTTCCCCGGTCTGCCGCGCCGCACCCTCCCCCACCGTCCCCGGAAGTTCCGGAGGGTGCGGCGCAAGGAACCCTCGGGGGTTTTGTGCGTCTTGCGGCCTGCCCCAACGGCGCAGGGCACTGGAAAGAGGTTGGCCCTGCTGCCCGAATGGCGGGAGCCTCCGGCGGGGATATTTGGGGCAAAGACGAATGGGCATGGGTGTCGAAAGCCGCTCACCGATCTTGAACCACTGTGCGGATGTGGCTATGATGATGGCGTGCGGGTGTAGCTCAATGGCAGAGCAGCAGCTTCCCAAGCTGAATACGAGGGTTCGATTCCCTTCACCCGCTCCAACATCCCTTTCCCTCCTCTGCCCGGCCGGCTAGCAAACGACAGGTTTGCAGCAAGGAGGCGACAGATGAACAGCGATATCAGACGTTTTGGCACCGGTCCGCGGATGAGCGAGGGCGTGGCCTTTGGCGGCATCCTCTGGGTGGCGGGACAAGTGGGAAACCCGGGGGAGTCGGTGGAGGCCCAGACGCGCACCTGCCTCGCCGAGTTGGACCGCATTCTGTCCGAGGCGGGAACGGACAGGACCCGCATTCTTTCGACACAGATTTGGCTGGCCGACATGGCAAGCTTCCCCGAGATGAACAAGGTCTGGGATGCTTGGGTTCCGCAGGGTCACACCCCCGCGAGGGCTACGGGCGAAGCGAAGCTTGCCACCCCCGATTATCTGGTTGAAATCATCGTGACGGCGGCGTTGCGTTGACGGCACGCCCCGGCGTCGATCCGCGCCGGGGCGAACACCGTAGTTCGGGTAAAATATCAAGTAAGCATTGCATTTCAGAATAAGCACTATATTTCAAAGAGATTAGAGACGTAGTTTTTGTAACGTGTGAACTTTTTTGCGCCCCGTGCCTGAATACGACGGCCTGCTAGATCGCCTCGTTTCAAGCCAGGGGCCGTCGTCCTGTTGCGACGACGACCGGACCTTCGTCTTGAAGGCATGCCCCGGCGCAGATCTGCGCCGGGGTGTTGCTTGAACGGCTAAAAATTCCCGATAATCTCATACTTTCAGCTTCCTTCGCCACGAAGCTCTCATCCCAGGCGAAGTCAGGGGCAGCCAGAACCTGAATGCGGCGGCCTGTCGTTGGCCTGGTGTCACGCGGCGCGGCTCACTCTTCGCGCTGGCGCAGCGAACGGGCCATTGCACCGACCGCCACCATCCCCACGGCGATCACGACAAGCGCCGCGGGACTTGCCTGCCCCAGCTTTTCTAGGCTCGCAAGCTCGTAGACCCGGGTGGACAGCGTGTTGTAATCAAACGGACGCAGCAGCAGAGTTGCGGGCAACTCCTTGACGCAGTCGACAAAGACGATCAGCAGCGCGGTTGCAATCGAGGCGCGGGTCAGGGGCAGATACACCTCGGACAGTGCGCCCCACGGCCCCCGGCCCAACGATCGGGCGGCCATCGGCAGGGATGGCGTCACCCGCCCGAAGGCCGCATCCGCCGCCCCTTGAGCCACGCCGAAGAACCGAACCGTGTAGGCCAGACCCAACGCAAGCGCCGTGCCGGTGATCATCAGCCCCGGGTCATGGCCCGTAAGCGCCTGTACCCCGTCCGCCAGCCAATGGTCAAATGCCGCCAAGGGGATCAACAGGCCCACAGCGAGCACGGCCCCCGGGGCCGCGTAGCCGAGCGTGGTAAGCGGAAGCATCGTGCGCGCCACCGGCCGCTGCGCCGTCCGCACGGCATAGACGAGGAAAAGCGCGGCCCCCACGGTGGCAAAGGCCGCCCCGCCCCCTACCACCAGCGTATTCACCAGCGCCTCCACCAGCCCCGGCTGCAACCAGACCTCTGGCCGCCGCAAGGCATGGCCGAACATCACCCCCACGGGCAGCGCGAACCCCAGGACGACCGGCAAGACGCATGCGCCAAAGGCCAGCCAGCCCGCAGCAAGCCCAAGGGGCTGCGGCTCAAGCGGGCGTTGCGAGCGGCTGAGCCGGTAGAATCGCGCGCGCCTGCGTCCCGTCCGCTCCAACGCGACCAGAATGAGGATCAGCATCAGCACGACCCCCGCGATCTGCGCGGCCCCCCCTGCGTTGTTTCCGTTCAGCCAGGTCGAGAATATGCCTGTCGTCAGCGTCTGCACCCCGAAATGCAGGACCGTGCCATAGTCGGCTACCGTCTCCATCAGCACGAGGGCCACGCCCGTGGCGATGGCGGGGCGGGCAAGCGGCAGCCCCACGCGCCGGAACATCGCCCATGGCCCGGAGCCGAGCGCGCGCGCCACCTCATAAGTGCAGCCCGACTGTTCTCGGAAGGCGGCCCGCGCAAGGATATAGACATAGGGGTAAAGGGCGGCAGCCAGCACGACGATGGCCGGTCCCAGATCACGCACCTCGGGGAACCAGTAATCCCGGGCATCCCGCCAGCCAAAAAGGCCGCGCATCGCCGTCTGCAACGGCCCTGCATAATCAAGGAAATCGACCAGAGCATAGGCGCCCACGTAGGCAGGAATCGCCAGCGGGAACAGGAGTGCCGCATCGAGCCAGCGCCGCCCCGGAAAGCGGTACATCGTGACAAGCCAGGCCGCCCCTGTCCCGACCGCCGCCGTAAGTACCCCCACCCCCAGCATCAGCAGCAGCGTCGTGCGCAGATAGCGTGGCAGCACCGTCGCCCAGAGATGCGGCCAGATGTTCTCGGTCGGATGAAACGCGATCCACAGCACCGAAGCCACCGGCGCAAGCACCAGAACAGCGATCACGACCGCCCCTGCCGCCCAAGGATCCGGCCGCAAGCGGCCTCGCCAAAGGGCAAGATCGTCGTTTGACTGAGCGTTTTGGTCGGTCATAGAGGCGGGATTACAGGAAAGCGGTTTAACTGTCCAGAAAACCTCCTATAGTCAGACACAAAGGCCCCGCGGAGGGTCGAGAGGGCAGGCGGATGCGGATCGTTTTTCACCTGGGGGCGCATTGCACGGATGAAGAGCGTCTGGTGCGCTGCCTCTATGCCAACCATGTGCGCCTTCTGGCGCAGGGCATCTCGGTCCCTGACCCTGCGCGTTATCGCAAGCTGTTGCGCGATACCGCCGCACAGCTGCGCGGCAGCGAGGCGTCAGCCGAGACGCAGGCGCTTGTGCTCTCCTCCATCCTTGATGCGGGAGAGACGCCGGATCGCCTGATCCTCAGTTGGGACAACTTTCTCAGCTTTCCGCAATGGGCGCTGCGCGGCACCATCTACGCCTTTGCGGGCGAGCGGATCCGGGCCTATTCCAACGTCTTTCCCGGGGAGGAGGCAGAGTTTCACCTTGCCATTCGCAATCCTGCAACCTTCCTGCCCGCCTTGTTCGAAAAACAGAAGATCAAGACCTATGCCGAGTTCGTTGACGGCACCGACCCGATGTCGCTGCGCTGGTCGGATGTGATCGCACAGATCAGGTCGCAGAACCCCTCTTCGCCTCTGACCGTGTGGTGCGATGAGGATACGCCGCTGATCTGGCCAGAAGTGTTGCAGGCGGTGTCGGGCCACGCACCGGGGACGAAACTTGACGGTGCGGACGAGCTGCTGTCGATGATCATGGCACCCGAGGGCCTCCAGCGCATGCAGGGCTACCTTTCCAGCCACCCGCCCGAAACCGTGGCGCAGAGGCGGCGGATCGTGACCGCGTTCCTCGACAAGTTCGCGCGGGCTGACCGGGTGGAGATGGAGGTCGATCTGCCGGGCTGGACCGAGGACAGCGTGGCCGCGATGAGCACGACCTACCGCGACGACATCGCCCGCATCGCCGCAATGCCCGGAGTGACAATGCTCTCCGCCTGAGCGTGGGCTTTGCGCCTGAGGGTGGCGGAACACAAGGATCAGGTCTTTGCGCAGGTTCACAGCGAAGGGCAGGCGAGGCGACAGGGGACGCAAAGCGCCTTCGGCATGACCAAGCACGGGGACCAGCCGAACCCGGCGCTGAACCGTGGTCAGCATCAGCCATCCGCCCCCGTCGTGTGCGGGGCTGAGGGCTCGGGCTGCCGAAGCGTGTGTTCAGGAAACGGGCCGCTCCGGCGCGGAACCGCAATCGAGCGTCCCGGGGGGTCAGCCCATCCCCAGGGCGGCCTTGTACATGTCCATGATCGCCTCTTCCTCGGCAATCTCGTCGGGCTTGCGCTTGCGCAGGGCGATCACCTTGCGCATCACGCGGGTGTCGTAGCCGCGGCCTTTCGCCTCGGCCATCAGCTCTTTCTGCTGCTCGGTCACGTCCTTCTTTTCCGCCTCAAGCTGCTCGTAGCGTTCGATGAACTGCCGAAGCTCATCTGCGGTGACGGAATAGGTGTCGGTCGGATCGCTCATCTTGGCCTCTCGGAGTGACAACAGGGCGCATCCCTACCCGCGCGGGGCGCGGTGATCAAGCGTTCACCATGGGTCAAAGCCCCGGCTTGCCTTGGTCTGCCCGAACGGCTACCCCACGGAGGCATGAACAACCGAGGTGAGCCACATGGATGCCCTGATCTGGCCCGGCGCCTTCGTCTCCCTTCTGGGGGTGGCGGGGCTGATGTATTGCGTGATGCGGGCGCTGCGGGTGCGCAAATCCTCCCGGTCGGATGACGAAAAACGAGCCGATCTGCAGCGCGTGGTGCTGATCAACATGGGCGCGCTCGGGGTCTCTGCTCTTGGGTTGATGATTGTCGTGACGGGAGTCCTGCTCGGCTAAAGCCGCCGTGCGTTCAGCGCCTCAAGGCCTGTTCCGTCCGAGACCAGTTCATCGAGCAGGGGCGCCTGGGTCCAGACCGGGTCTTCTGCCTGCCAGCGGCGCAAATCGGCCCGCAGCACCAATAGGCCGCGCTCGGTCGCCTGGTGCATCGGGCCGCCTTTCCAGCGGGCAAAGCCGTGACCTGCGACCATCAGGTGATCAATGTCGGACGGGCGCCGCACGATCCCTTCGCCAACCAGACGCAGGCCTTCGTTGGCCATCGCCCCCAGCCAGCGCGCAGCCGAACCACGCTCGGCTTGGGTCATAAGGCGGTCGCGCCGGGTTGCGCCTGCGGCATGGTCGGCCAGCATCGGCGCAAGGTCGGTCTCCGCCACCCCGGCGCCCAGCAGCCAGCCAAGCGCCGCATCCCCGGCCGCCGCAATGCGGGTGCCGACAACCGGCATACCCTGCACCAGCACCGCAAGCAGTCCCAGTTTGCGCAGCAACGCCACAGCCGCGGCCAGAACGGCAGGTGCCGCGCCCTCGGGCACTGCCAGTTCTGCAATCCTCCCCGAAGGTGCCAGACCAAGGCCGAACGCCCCCGCCGTTCCCCCCATCACCAGCACTGGCCCCGTGGTCCGGGGGCTGGCGATCCCCTGTCCGAGGATCAGCGCCTCGGCCCCTTCCAGAACGCCCAGATCAAGCGTAGGCGACAACCGCGCCCAATCCGCCTCCCGCGTGGCCTCGGGCAGACGGCCTGCCTCGACCTCGGCCTGCTGGCGCGCGGCAATCCATTCAAGCGAGGCGGCAAGTCGCGGCCGGTCCGGTTCAGCCCAGACGACCTCCAACCCTTGCGCAAGGGCCATAAGCGCGAGCGGCGCCATCCCGGGCGCGGTGCCACCAAAGGTCAGCCGCATGGCTGCCCGCGCCGGTTGGCCCGGCACGGGGGGGGGCAGCGCCTGCGCCCGCCGCTCGGCCAGACGGGCAGCCTGCAGGGCTGCGGCTTCAGGGCTCGTCAGCAATTCCGCCCGCAAGGTGGCCTCCAGCGCGACGCCCGCCTCAAACGGAAAGATCAGCGCCGCCTCGACGCATTGCACGAGGGCCGAAAAGGCGGGCTGCGGGCTTTGCTCCGCCTCGGCGCGGGCGGCCGCGACAGCGCGCTGCCAGCCTGCGGGGTCCGCCATTCCGTCGCGCCGCTGCGACACCGGACTGGGGGCGCTCATCGCCTCGGCCATCCCCACCGCCGACACGAGCGCATCGGTGGCCACCTGCTCTACAAGCCCCATCGCCAGCGCCGCATGTGCCGTGACCGGCCGTCCCGTGAACAACATCTTCAACGCCTCGCCCGCGCCCACCAGCCGTGGCAATCGCTGGGTGGAGCCTGCCTGCGGCAAGAGCCCGACCAGCACATCGCCAAAGCCGAGGCTCGCGCCCTCATCCGCAACCCGCGCATGTGCCGCCAGCGCAAGCTCCGCCCCCGGTCCGGTCACCAGCCCGCTCAGCGCGACCACCACGGGCACGCGGCAGGCGTCCAGCGCACGGCACAGCTCGGCCAGGTCCGGCCCATCGCCAGTCCGGGCCTCTGCGGCGCCCTCACCCGGGATGGCGGGCGGGCCTCCGGAGAACACCGGCCCTGCCCCGCAGATCACGATGCCCCCGGCCCCCGCAGGATCCGACAGCCGCGCCAGCAGCGCACCCCGCATCCCTGCCGTCAGCCGGTTCAGCGGCGGATGATCCAGCACCAGCACCAGAACATTGCCGACCCGGTCCTCGCGCAGCTCGCCAAAGCTTTCGTCCATGCGCCCTCGCCCCCTGCTTTCCAGCGGAAGTTAAGGGCCAATCCCGCAGGCTTGGCAAGCACCGCCGCGGGCCTCAGACCGGCATGTTGTCGAAAGGATCGGCATCCGGAGCCAGCTCCACCCGTCCGGGAAGCGGCGCACCGGGGATCAGCTGAGCCAAAGCCTCGGCCTCTGCCAGCAGGACCGCCAGCATCGGCATTGTCAGTGCCCCTGCAATAACGCTCGCGGCGCCAATTTCGACACTGTCATCGTTGCTTGTCTTGCGTTCGACTTTGCCCGACATCCTCATCGTCATTCCCTCATGCATGGCCGTGGCTGACTGCAGGCGCGCAATTGCGGCAGAAGGGCGTGGCAGGCAGCAGATCGAGCCGGGAGGCGTCAATCTCTTCACCGCAAGTGACACATTCCCCAAAGGTCCCAGCCTTTATCCGCCGCAGGGCTGCCGTGATCTGGCGCAGCTCTCGCTGGCCGGCCACACCCATCCGGTCCAGCACCTCGTCACCCTCGCGCTCGGTCGCCATATCCTCCCAATCCGAAGTATGTGGCGCCGAGAGCGTCTCTTCTATGCTCTCAAGCCGATGGCCAAGCTCGACCAGCCGCTGCTCCAATTGTGCTTTCCTGCCTGCAATGGATGTGTGAACCGTCATGGATGCCTCCTGTTCTGTTTGCCCAGTCTGCGCTGCCTGACCGTGCTTGACCTTGATGCAGGTCAAGCCGGAACCACCCCGGTATTCATTTATTGAAATGTGTTGAACTCTTCCGCGATCCTCGCCATATCCCGAGACAAGCCAAGACGGAGCCGCGCCATGACTGAGCCCGCAAGCCCCCAGGTCCAAGCCTTCTTTGACGAGGCGACGAACACCATCTCTTACCTCGTTCGCGATGCCGCCGGCCCTGCGGCCGCCGTGATCGATTCCGTGCTTGATTTCGACTATGCTTCGGGGCGGACCGATACCCGATCCGCCGATGCGATCCTTGCGCATATCACAGCCCACGGCCTTGATCTGCAATGGATTCTCGAGACCCATGTCCATGCCGACCACCTCTCGGCCGCGCCCTATTTGCAGGAACGCGCGGGCGGGCGCATCGGCATCGGGGCCGAAATCGTGCGCATCCAGGACACCTTCGGCAAGGTCTTCAACGAAGGCCCGCGATTTCGCCGCGACGGATCACAGTTCGACGCGCTGTTCGAGGATGGAGACCGTCTTGAGGTGGGGCAGCTCCGTATCGATGTCATGCAGACCCCCGGCCACACGCCTGCGTGCCTCACCTATGTTGCCGGGGATGCGGCCTTCGTGGGCGATACGCTCTTCATGCCCGATTTCGGCACCGCACGCTGCGACTTCCCCGGTGGCTCTGCGGCGCTGATGTATGCATCCGTCCAGCGCATCCTCACCTTGCCCGAGGCCACGCGCCTGTTCGTGTGCCACGACTACAAGGCCCCCGGCCGCGACGTCTTTGCCTGGGAGACAACCGTTGGCGCCGAGCGTGCCCTGAACGTCCATGTCGGTGGCGGTCGCAGCCTCGAAGAGTTCGTGGCGTTGCGTGAGGAGCGCGATGCCACGCTCGCCATGCCGCGTCTCATCATTCCGTCCTTGCAGATCAACATGCGTGCAGGACAAATGCCTGAACCGGAAGACAACGGCACAAGCTATCTCAAGGTGCCCCTCAACGGGCTTTGAGAGGCACGGGCAGAGAGGGGCCGCGATGATCAACCCAGACTGGATAACCGGGCTTGCTGGCGGCGTCATGATCGGCACTGCCGGGGCGTTGTACCTGCTGTTCAACGGCCGCATCATGGGCGCCTCGGGCATCATCGGCGAACTTGTCGACGGCTCGGGCCGCGCCACGGCGGTTGAGAAGATGATGTTTCTCGCCGGGCTGATCGGCGCCCCTGCCCTCCTCCTCGCCCTGCCGGGCGATGGGATCGGATCTGGGCAGACGAACATCTCCACGTCCCTCCCGGTCATCCTCATCGGCGGAGGGCTGGTCGGCCTTGGTACGCGACTCGCAGCTGGCTGCACGTCGGGGCACGGCGTCTGCGGCATCTCGCGCCTCTCCCTGCGCGGCGTCGTGGCGAGCCTGATCTACGTCGGGGGCGGGATGGCGATGATGACGGCCCTGCGCCACGGGCTGGGGCTGATCTGATGGCGCGGCTGATCATGGCCCTGCTTGCCGGGGCGCTTTTCGGCGCAGGGCTCCTTATGTCGGGCATGACCGACACACTCAAGGTCCAGGGTTTTCTCGATATCGCGGGTGCCTGGGATCCGACGCTCGCCTTCGTGATGGCCGGGGCGATCGTTCCGATGGCCTTCGCCTGGCGCGTGGCCGCCCCAAGGCGCGCCACTTTCCTCGGCCTGCCGCTGCCCGCCCGTCCCCCGACCCGGCTCGATGCACAGCTCCTCGGCGGATCAGCGCTTTTCGGTGCAGGCTGGGCCCTCGTCGGCTTGTGCCCCGGCCCCGCCCTTGCCACCCTTTCCTTCGGTGGCACCGGCGGCGCCGTCTTCTTCTTTGCCATGCTCGCAGGCATGCTCCTCGCAGGCATCCTGCGCCGCCGCCCCCTCCCTCTGACGCAACAGGAGCTTTGATATGGACATTCGCAGCCTCACCCCGACCTACGCTGTCTCCCCCCAGATTGCAGTTGAAGACCTGCCTGCCCTCAAGGCCGCGGGCTACACAACCATCGTCAACAACCGCCCCGATGGTGAAATTCCCCCCGACCTGCACACCTCTGTCATGCGTGCCGCGGCCGAAGCTCTCGGCCTCAGCTACATTGCAAACCCGGTGATCGGTGGCGCCCTTACGCCGGATAACGTCGCAGCCCAGGCCGCCGCCATCGCAGCCTCATCCGGCCCGGTCTTTGCTTATTGTGCCTCTGGCAATCGCTCTTCGGTCGTCTGGGCGCTGGCGCAGGCAGGCCACCTGCCCACCGACGAGCTGATCAGCATCCCCGCCCGTTTCGGCTACCAGCTTGCCCACCTGCGCCCGCAGATCGAGGCGCTCGCCGCCAAGCACTGACCCGGCCCCCTTCATCTATTCAGAAATACCCCGGGGGAGTCCTTGCCCCGCGGGCAAGGACGGGGGCAGCGCCCCCGCCTTCGCCCGGCTTGACCCGGCGCCCCCCTCCGCTACTCTGGCCTCATGCCAACCGAGGAGCTTCCCCGATGGACCGCCTGACCGCCGAACGCATGCTGGTCAAGGTGGTCGAGTTTGGCAGCTTCTCCGCCGCCGCCCGGCATTTCGGCACAGGGTCGGGACAAGCCTCCAAGCTCATCACCCGTCTGGAGGCCGACCTTGGGGTCAAGCTTTTGCACCGTACCACCCGCGCGGTCACGGTCACCGAGGCGGGCCGCCTCTACACCAGCCGCCTCGCCGGTCTGATCGAGGCGTTCGACGACCTCGCGGCCGAGCTGCAAAGCACCTCCCTCAGCCCCGCAGGCCGTATCCGCCTGTCGGTTCCCCTCAGCTTCGGCACGATTATCCTCGCCCCTCTGCTCGCCGGTTTCGCCCTTGCGCACCCAGAGATCACGCTGGACGTGGCTTTCGATGACCGCTTCGCCCGCCTCGTGGATGAAGGCTTCGATGCGGCGGTCCGCGTCGGTCCCTCCCCCGATCAGACCCTCGTCGGCCGCAGGCTCTGCTCTGTCCGTCTCCTCACCCTCGCTGCCCCCGCCTACCTGGCCATCAACGGCATACCCGAGGTGCCCTCCGACCTCGTCCGCCACCGCTGCATTCTGGATACCAACTTCCGCGAGCCCGGCCTCTGGCCCTTTGCCGCGGGCCTCCTCCTCCCGGTCCGGGGCCAGCTGTCCTTCTCTGATGCCTCCGCCTGCCTCTGCGCCGCCGAAGCGGGGCTCGGGCTCGCCTGCTCACCCGATTTCGCGGCCAAAGCCAGCCTTGCCGCGGGCCGCGTCGTGCTGGTTTTGCAAGCTTACTCCCCCCCGCCGCTTGAGGTGCAAATCCTCACCCCCGACGCCCGCTTCTTGCCCGCAAAGCTGCGTCTGCTCATCGACTTCCTGGTTGAGGGGCTGCGTCCTCGCTGAAACTTCTTCTGTTACGGATGCAACATTCTTCCAGAGCGCCGGATTGCGTGGCAATCGGAAGAAGCCCATGTCCGCCCCATCTCCAACCGAAGGGAACGCCCGATGTCCACCGCCTCCGCCCCCCTTGAAATCGGCCACGTGGCCCTTGTTGTCCGCGACTTGCCGCGCGCCGCCGATTTCTACCGCGGCGCCCTTGGGCTTGAAGTCAGCGCGCGTGAGGGCGACACCCTGCAGCTCGGCGCAGGGGGCCGTGTGCTGGTCGAACTGCGCGGCGACCCCGCCGCGCGGGAAAGTACTGCGAAAGAGGCGGGCCTCTTTCACACCGCTTTTCTTTTGCCCTCCCGCGCCGATCTGGCCGCCTGGCTCCTCCATTCGGCGAACCGGGGCGTGCAATTGCATGGCGCCTCCGACCATCTGGTCAGTGAGGCGCTCTATCTTGCCGACCCCGAAGGCAACGGGATCGAGATTTATACAGATCGCCCGCGCAGCGCGTGGCACGGCCCTGATGGGCGCATCCGGATGGCGACAGAGCGGCTGGATCTGGCCGCACTGGCCCGCGACGCCCGCGCGCCTTGGGCCGGCGCGCCCGACGGCACGGTCGTGGGCCATGTCCATCTGCAAGTGGGTTCCCTGCACGACGCGGTCGCTTTCAATACCGAGGTTCTGGGCCTGCCGGTGATGGCGACCTATCCGGGCGCAAGCTTTCATGGATCAGGGGGCTATCATCACCACATCGCGGTGAACGTCTGGAACAGCAAGGGCGCGGCCCCACGAAAGTTGCCTGCGACAGGTCTGGCCGGGTTGATCCTGCGCGCCGATCCTGACGTCCTCGCAGCTTTTCTTACCCGTGCGGGTACCACGCTACTCACCGACCCATCAGGTACGCCCGTCGCGGTCTTGCCCAAAACCGCGTGACACCCGCGACGCACGGCGCCGCGACGATGGCGGTCCGGCAGAAAACAGCGCCCCCGGACCCTGCAGCAGTGATCAGGTGACGCCGGGCAACTGCCTGACCACAGCGAAGATTGCTCAGCCGCGATTGCCTGCGCCAATCCGGTGCCCCCGTTCCGCCCAAGCAGGCGCGGCCAGACCGATCCAGACACCTGGTCGGGTTTCGCCCCAAACCCCCGACGGTGGAACGGTCGGGCAGTTCCGCAACCGCCACCCCTTTTTCCGAGCAACGCCGCCCTTTGTCGGCTGTCCGGTGCAGCTTACCTTTTGGATCTGAAGTCCGGGAAAAAGGCTTTATGGGTGATCCAGCTGGACGCGGGGTCCGACGATACCAACTTCGCGGTCCATTCGAAGGGTCAGCCGGCACCGTCAGTTCAAACGTAATTCCGAGAGTTGTGTCCGACCGGTCCATCAAACCTTGTCTGCCTCCCTCGTCTGCCTCCCTCGTCTG
>Ga0105047_10005770_pt1 | contig 21136 bp, 21 predicted proteins | sample MAT04_FD_78384 | JGI IMG/M metagenome (GOLD analysis project Ga0105047, IMG submission 78384) | Freshwater microbial communities from Lake Fryxell liftoff mats and glacier meltwater in Antarctica - MAT-04 (megahit assembly) | ecosystem: Environmental > Aquatic > Freshwater > Ice > Liftoff... | reverse complement strand
GAATATGATAAAATTAATGCCTCTTTAGCACCAGTAAAATTATTTGACAAATTAAAGACCAAATAATTTAAACCAGTATTTACATCTTTTGTGCTATTATGGTCAGTATTAATCACAAAAAGATAATTGACTTTTCTGGTATCTATAACTTCCATGACAGATAAATCAAGAGATGTAGAAACTGTAATCAAATACGATTTACCGTCAACTTGACTCAATGCAGTCCCGACAAAGGTATATTTATCATTATTTTTTACTCCATCAAAAAGCATAATTCTGGTATAATCAGAAATAGAAACTTTTGTAAAAACATCTATTTCGCCGCAATAATCTACTTTTGTAAGAAAGGATTCAACATCAACCATACTATTATTGCTATAATTTCCTACTGTGAAAATAATGGCCTTATCATCTTCCATACTTATAAAAGATACTGAAAAACTATCATCAGTGACTGTTTGAAATGTATGTAAAACATCTTTATGTGAAAACATTGAAATGCAAAAAAGACTCAAAGTAAAAATAAAGCGTATTTTCATTCTTAATATTTTTTTGCTAATAAAAAAAGAGAATTTTATGAATCAGCAATCCCCTTTTTAATAATTTTATATTAAACCTATATTTTTGTCAAGGTTATGATACGGATCTGAAGATAATATATTTTCATTTGACACTTCTGTAGGTGAAGGTCTTGATGTTGGGCCAGGTGCTACTATTGGGACTAATACTGGTTCACCCCAACAAATTTCTACGAACCATTCTATATCACTATTAAAACCTATAGAAAATTCTGTCCAAATATTCATATGACTGAGTTGCAATTCTGAAGGTATTACTGACTTAATGAACTTGTGTTTATTCTGCCAGATTGGGTTAAAGGAATGATATAATCCTTTTTTAAAATATCGTATTGAATAAAATTTCCAAGGCCTTGAGTCTTGTATAAATTTAAAATTATATCAATGCCAGTCATAGCATCAGATATGATATAATCCATAGGTCTATTTTCGAAAAGATTTATTCTTAAACTGTCAAGCCAGGTAAAAGATTTTGATCCAATTTTAGTGAGACTTCTTAATTCGGTATTTCTTAATATTTCAATTCTTGAGTTATTTTCTTTATTACAAGAGAAAATGAAAAGAATTAGAATAAAAAAAATGGAAATTATTTAATATTTCCAAAAAATATAAAAATAATATGGATATTTTATTTCTAAATTATTTCGATGACTTACAAATCTCCCAACTGAGGCCTGATGACGATTTCTTCAACAACAGCTGAAGGTCCAAGATTATAGATGCTTAAGATACTATCAGCAATATCCTCAGCTTCCATAAGTCTTTCTCTCGGCAAATCAACCCCTGCCCAAGAATCCGACCATGTCGCTCCAGGCATGACTGCAGTGACCTTGACCCCTGATGTCTTTAATTCCTCACGCAATACCTTTGAAAAACCCAGCAAAGCAAATTTAGAAATACTATATGACCCTCCGTTTGGATATGCCATAAAACTGGCTATGCTGCACATGTTAAAAATATGGGGTTTTGTAGAATGGTGTATGTGCGGCAATAATGCTCTGGTAAGATGATATGCGCTGTAAAGATTGGTCTCCATCAGTTTTTCCAAAGTACCTTCTTCCTCTTCTGAAATCTTACCTGGCAAAAAAATACCGCCGTTATTGACCAACACATCCACATGACCAAAGTGATTGATGACATCTGATGCAAATTTCTTAATTTCGTTTTCAACTCGAATATCCGTGACTGAAATAAAAACGTCCACTGTCTGGTTTTTTGCTAGAATTTCACTTTTAAGTAAAACAAGATCTGACTCATTGCGCGCACAAATGGCTAGATCGTGTCCTTCTGAAGCAAATTTCAGGGCGATAGCTTTTCCAATACCTTTTGAAGCACCGGTTATTACAATAATCATTTTTATATTACTTTATTCAATTTAAACAAACCAATCGAGTATTTAATTTGTTGCTCATAAGTTCGATAATTTACCTTATTTTTGTGACTTAAATCATTTACCCTTCCGTAAAAGTTTAAATAGTAGTATGAATTTACAATTATTTCACCACTTTGGTAATTTTATTCTATGGCAGGGGCAGATCTTCCGTAGGCCAGAGAATAACAGAATGTACTACAAAGAGACGATCAGACAAATGTATGATATTGGCATAGGATCATTGCCCATAGTTTTTCTGATATCCATTTTCATTGGAGCTGTGACTGCTGTTCAGTTTTATTATCAAATGGCTGGTACGCTTATTCCACCCTATTATATAGGCTATATCGTAAGAGATATGACTATCATTGAGCTAGCCCCGACCATTACCTGTCTTGTATTGGCTGGAAAAGTGGGCAGTAATATGGCAGCAGAGTTAGGAGGTATGAGACAAAAAGAACACATTGACGCCATGGAAATAATGGGGGTAAATACTTCGGCATACCTTATCCTTCCGAAACTTATTGCATCCATTTTAATGATTCCAATCCTTGTTTGCGCTGCAGCTATAATAGGGATTTTGGGTGCATATATTGCCAGTGTGCCTGCAGGTCTGTTTACATCAGCCGAGTTTATTAAAGGAATTCGTTCCTTTTTTGTGCCATACAATGTGTACATGATGATGGTAAAAGCCGTGACTTTTGGATACATTCTCACCAGCGTCTCTTGTTATCAGGGATACTTTGTAAAAGGGGGCAGCATAGAACTCGGAGAAGCAAGTACAAGAGCTGTTGTGTATAGTAATATTTTAATCCTTTTGGCAGATTATGTCATTGCCATTGTCTTAACCGCATAATGTATGATCAGAGCAGAAAGAATATTTAAACGTTTTGGTGAGCAGGAAGTACTAAAAGGGATTGATTTTCTGTTTGAAGCAGGGAAGACCAATCTAGTAATCGGTAAAAGTGGATCGGGTAAAACCGTTTTACTTAAAATTCTCGTAGGATTATTTAAACCCACTTCAGGCAGTGTTTGGTATGATGATATAGATCTGGTCGCTGCAGACAAACAGGATCTCCGCAAACTCAGAATGCAGGTAGGAATGCTATTTCAGGGCAATGCACTCTTTGACTCCATGACTGTGGAAGAAAATATAAGGTTCCCTTTGGACATGTTTACACACAAAACCATTAAGGAAAAAACAGATCAGGTCAATTTTTGTCTGGAGAGAGTCAGTTTACCCGGCATCAATAAAAAATATCCCTCTGAAATATCTGGTGGTATGCAAAAAAGAGTCGGTATAGCGCGGGCAATAGTATTAAATCCAAAATATCTGTTTTGTGATGAACCCAATTCAGGATTGGATCCGCAGACGTCGATTACCATTGATGAATTGATTTCGGATATCACTAAAGAAAACAACATCACCACGATCATCAACACCCATGATATGAACTCCGTGATGGAGATTGGTGAAAATATTTGTTTACTTGATAAAGGTCTTCTAGCTTGGCAAGGCAGCAAAGAAGAAGTACTTCTCGACAAAAATGAGGTGTTACACGATTTTATTTTTGCTTCACCATTCCTGCAGAAGTTGATAGAAAATAGTAAGTAGGAATAATGGTCTAAAGTCTATTTGACTTCCTGATCGTAATTTTTTCTGTTTTTATACCATAGGAATCCTAAAGTGCCCACCAATAGATAAGGCATGGCAAACATATAAAGTATACCTGCATTCAGTCCTTTTCCGGCTGTGCCGCCATCTCTTAGATTGGATTCAGCAGATAATTTACACATGGGACATTGCGCTGCCAATTCCTGTGAGGAAAAAACAAACAAAATTAGCATGATAAATAATAGTAACAAAATTTGCCTTTTCATAAGTAACATGGTTTAAGCAATAAATAACAAATAGGACCTGTCATAGCTACATACAACCATATAGGGAAAACCCATCTGGCCATTTTTTTGTGTTGAGCTACCTGATAGGTATATCCTCTGGTGAATGTAAGCAAAATAAATGGCAAAGATAGACCGGCCAGAACAACATGAGTTATCAAAAAGAAATAATATACATACCTGATTGCTCCTTCTTTACAGAATGTAGTTTCAACAGTGGTGAAATGGTACAAAACATAACAAAGCAGAAACAGACCTGAAAAAAGCATGGCGCCGTAAATAGCCTGACGATGTTTCTTGATTTCTTTTCTCTTTACATAATATAAAGCTGTGAGGAGACAAATGGTAACCAGCGTATTTAAAATGGCATGAACCGGAGGCAAAAAAGAAAAATCAACCCCTAATGAAATTTTTACACGTCTCATCACGCCAACCAACAATAAAACTGCTACAGACAGTACGATGCTAATTTTGGTTAATTTTTTTGCTAATGCATCATTCGCTTCAGGGTATATTGTACTCATAATATGCAATAAACTATTGTTTCATTTTAATATCGGATTCCTTCACCCTTGGTATAACTATGGCAATATGCTCAATCATCTTCCTGACAGCATCCATATCGTGTGTATAAATATTGCGAATATGCAATGAAGTATCTATCAGTATGAACGATTCGTTTGTATATTTAGATCTCAATTGTGAGAGGTAGTCTTTTGGCAAGTGGGCAATACCTGTCGTCGGATCAAAAGAAATTATCTGAAATCCCTTAGTGTTTTTGAATTGTTCCTGAATTGGCGAAAGTAAATCGGTGACTTCTTTTCCAGTTTGCACTACCAATAAAGTAGTATTACCTCTAAGAATGCCTAAAGAATCAAGTTCTACCTTGATACTATCTTTTACACTCAGCTCACGGAGCGCCTGTTTACGATAATCTAGGCCTTCTTTTAAATAATACCATGAAATAAAGGGCACAACAACTAAAAATAATCCGAGCACTATCCAGGATAATAATTTACCCATTTACATATATTTTAGTACTGTTAACACTGTCAATTATGAATTGTTGCTTCAAATCAAGCAAATAAATATTAAACACAAATGACTTCTATTATCATAGTTTTTACTACTACTTTTTGTCAGAAACTATCTCAGTCTTTACAAGATTTTTAACTCTAGCTCTTGAATTGTTCCAATAATTACCTTCTGCAAGAAATGCGATTACCGCCCAAACCAAAAGCATCGTAGGTAATAAAACAGTTTTAACCAACCCTGGTACTTCGTATTTCATGTGCATAAATTCATATACTATCAAATATGCCTTTACTACACTCAATATTATCATTAACCCACCTACCAAAATGTGTGGTAAGTGAACTCCTTCAATCAGATAACCCTTACCCAATAGTGCCATTAACACTTCGAAAATGGTAATTCCCCCAAGGATAAGAATTGTTTTTGTTGCTATTGTTTTTGATTGATCATATGTTAAGAGACTCATATATTCTATTTTATATAATTTCTATGATTGAAGTATAATTCTAAATATTCGATAAAAGGGTTTTATAAAAGATAAAAACAAAGGAATACGAATACCCATACCAAGTCTACAAAGTGCCAGTAAAGTCCGATCTTTTCAACCATTTCATAACCATTTCGTCGTTTGACGTATATGCCAGTAGCTGAATTCAAGCATATAATCAATAAAAAAGCTACCCCTGAGAGAACGTGAAATCCATGAAATCCTGTGATAAAAAAGAATAAGGCTCCAAATGCTTTTGGACCAAATGCCTGCTGCTTTTCCATACCAGCATTAGTACCATCAGTTACCTTATACTTAAGAGGTGCCCATTCGCCGTCATGTTTATGAATGAGGTAAGACTGACCAGCTTCAAATGTGTCACCCTCTTTTATATCATGACCATCGCCCATCAGATATACACCTTTTTCAGTATGTGTACCAAATGGATTTACCTTGATTGTCATGTGTTCTGCTCCCATCAATGTAGTCCATTCCCATGCCTGACACCCCAAAAATGCAAGTCCTCCGACTATCGTCCACAACATCCATACCACAACTCCTCTTTTATTCTCCCGATGTCCTTCCTGAACTGCCCTGACCATAGTAAATGAACTGGCAAGCAATATAAAAGTCATTACAGTCACAAAAAGTAATGGTTTGTGGTGAAATCCACCAGGAAAGGTACTGAAAACAAAATCAGGAACAGGCCAAGTCGGTACACTAAATCTTAATGCACCATAAGCAATCAGGAATCCAGAAAAAGTAAATGCATCAGATAATAAAAAATACCACATCATAAGTTTTCCGTATGATGCTTTGAATGGTTCGCTGCCCCCCTTCCAAGAACCTTCATCTTGAGAGTGCGCATGATCTTGCTCGTGAGCTAAAGTAACTGAAGCCATTATTATAAAAAATTTTATTTGCTTATTAATAAAAATAGAAACAGATATAACCAGAGAAAATCAACAAAATGCCAGTAATTTAATACCAGATCAAATCTGTTAATTCTAACATCTGTAATTTTATAAGTAAGGGTAAATGCATGCAACTGTGCAACTATCAGCGCAGCAATTCCACCCAAAACATGTAATGCATGAATTCCAGACAAAAGATAAAAAAAAGAACCGGAAACATTGCCCTTTAAATCTACACCAATTTTGTACAACTCTGTCCACCCCTGATATTGAAGAAATACAAACAATAATCCAAGAATAAAGGTAAGGGTAAGAAAAATTTTATATCTGGATTCACTACCATCCTTGAAGCTCCTAAAAGAAATTTGTAAGGTGATACTTGAACAAATGATAACAAGTGTACTAATATAAAATGCCATAGGCATACTAAACTCGAGCCAATTACCAGCGGCTTGTTTCACTATGTAAGCACTGGTAAATGCAGCAAACATCATAGTTATACTAGCCATCGAAGCCCATAAAGCAAATTTATGTGGGTGTATTTTATTTCTTTTATTTACTAATACATTTTCCATGTCTTCCTTTTACATTAACCAATAAGAAATAAGAACTAAAGGCAAGTAAAAAAAGGAATAAAACATCAGCTTTAAGGCAGATGGTTTATCAAATTTTTTATGAAAATTATAACTCAGAATAATATATCCAAGGGTCAATATAAAAACAAATATTGATGCCATAAGTGATATATCCAATCTAATGTACATGAAAGCTATCACTGGAACGATAAGAGATCCATAAAACACGGCAGACAAACCAAGTCCTCTGTCGATAGTACCCCGATTTTCCGGCAAAAGTTTATAACCAGCTTTCTGATAGTCTTCATAACCAAGAAACCCTATAGACCAGAAATGTGGAAACTGCCACAAAAACTGAACAATAAACAAACAAATGGCCAGAAGCGAAATTGTTCCCTCAAAAGCTGTAACACCAATCATAACAGGTAATGCTCCAGGTACGGCACCCACTGCAACAGCGAGTGTGCTATACCTTTTTAAAGGAGTATAAACAAACGCATATATAATCATGGATAACATACCCAAAAGGGCAGTAACAGGATTAAAAAGCGCAAGCAACGAAATCCCTACAAGACAACTTAAACCTGCAAACATAACTGCTTCTGAAGGTTTCATCCTTCCAGTAGCCACAGGTCTATTGGATGTTCTGCTCATGAGGATATCAAAGTCCTTTTCCAGCACCTGATTCAATGCATTGGCAGCGCCAGTGACAAGAAAACCTCCCATTGCCAATAACACTATTTCACTTATGGTCCCGCTTCCGTTGGAAGCTATAACATATCCTAAAACTGAAGATATTACAACTACAATGGAGAGGCGCATTTTGACGAGCATCACATAGTCACTAAGCTTTAAAGCCCATGCTTTATGTGTAGGAAGAACCGATGTATATGTGTTATTATTATTCAAAAAATAAATATTGTAAATCTATTAATTTAATGATCGCCTACTTCACCTTCTTTCAAAGGTATATGTTGTTGAACAAATTCCCTCTCGTCTTTATTATAATCATAAGCCCATCTGTGTACCACAGGAAGATTACCCGGCCAGTTACCATGTATTGGTTCGATAGGTGTGGTCCATTCAAGCGTATTGGCTTGCCAAGGATTTTTCGTTTTCATTTTTTTACCATACCAAATGCTGTAAAAAAAGTTAATCACAAATACCAATTGGATAAAAAATGCAATGATAGCAAATATGGTGATAAACTTATTCATTTCTGTAAAATGTCTGAAAGCATCAAAATTGTCAAAAGAGTAATACCTTCTTGGCACACCTGCCATTCCAATATAATGCATAGGCCAGAATATTGCATAGGCACTGATCAGGGTTCCCCAAAAGTGAATTTTACCTAAAGTCTCATTCATAAATCTGCCGTACATCTTAGGATACCAGTGATATACCCCGGCAAACATTCCAAAAAATGCAGCAACTCCCATTACAATGTGGAAATGTGCAACAACAAAATAGGTATCATGCATTTGAATATCAATGGCCGAATTCCCAAGGAATATACCGGTTAGACCACCTGATATAAACATCGAAACAAATCCGATAGAGAACAGCATAGGTGTATTTAATCTAATATCACCCCCATATAATGTTGTAATCCAATTGAATACTTTTACTGCAGATGGAACTGCGATGATCAGGGTAAATACCACGAAGAAATTAGAAATAAATGGATTTACCCCTGCCATAAACATATGGTGAGCCCAAACAATAAAAGATAAAAATCCAATCGCCATAATAGAATAGACCATGGCCCTATATCCAAATATTGGTTTGCGGGCATGTACCGACAAAACTTCTGATACAATTCCCATCGCTGGAAGAATGATAATATATACTTCAGGGTGACCAAGGAACCAGAAAAGGTGTTGATACAAAATAGGGCTTCCCCCTACTCTATCCAAAGCCTGACCTGCTATGAATATATCGCTCAGAAAAAAACTGGTACCGAGACTCCTGTCAAAAATCAACATAAAAAACCCGGATGCCAAAACAGGAAATGATAACAATCCCAATATTGCCGTTACAAAAAACGCCCAGATTGGAAGTGGCATTCTCCAAAGACTCATGCCTTTAGTTCTGAGGTTCAATATTGTTGTAATATAATTTATCCCACCAAGTAATACAGAAACTACAAATAAAGTCAAACTCACCAACCACAATGTCATACCCGTTCCTGATCCTGAAGACGCCTGTGGCAAAGCGCTCAATGGAGGATAAGCAACCCAACCACCTGAAAAAGGCCCTGTACTAAGGAATAAGGAGTAAAACATCACGATACCAGCCATAAAGAAAAACCAATAGGACAGCATATTCATAAAAGGTGATGCCATATCTCTCGCACCTAACTGCAATGGAATAAGAAGATTACTAAACGTACCACTCAATCCTGCTGTCAACACAAAAAATACTATAATGGTACCATGCATGGTTACCAATGCATAATAGAATTCAGGCGCTAACTTTCCAATACCGGTAGTGGGATCCACCACAATCCACTTTCCAAGAAATGGTTTTATCCAAGTAAGACTCTCTTCAGGAAATCCCAGCTGCATTCTGAATACTACGGACATAGCTGCTCCTATGATGGCCCATATCATACCTGTAATCAAAAATTGTCGCGCTATAATTTTATGATCCATTGAAAAAATATAATGGAAAATAAAATTAGTTTGATATTTGTCACCATGATGATGTTCATGAAAATGATCATTAAAACCATTTTCTTTGATCAAAACATCTTCTTCTTGAACGTTAACATTTGCCATTTAGCATTAAATTTTAAATTGTTATTTAGAAATTATTCTAAGTTCAGTTCTTCTGTTTTTTTGTTTGCCCTCCGCTGTATCATTGCTGTCCAAAGGTTGATCTTGCCCATAACCTTTGGCTACTAATCTATCCGCACTAACCCCTTTCTCCACCAGATAAGCTTTTACTTTACTCGATCTATCGACCGAAAGCAGTGTATTTGCTGCTGCATCCCCTACATTATCAGTATGTCCAGCCAATTCTACCCTCAACTTAGGAAATCTTCCCATTAGGGTAACAAGGTTATCCAATTCATGTTTAGATAATTCACTATTTAGAGTAGATGATCCGGAAATATAAAATACATGGTCCAGATTGATGACATTTGCCATCGTACCTGTAGTATCATCTACATATCTTGCTACGGCGGACCTCAATTCAAAACCTCTGGCTTTGATTTCATAATCAAACAATTTTTTACCTGCCCAAGGATCCTTAGCTGTATTTCTGATATTTGTAGCATAAAAAGGCTTCTGCCCAGCCAACCAAGTATCAAATTCTTCCCTACTCACTACTTCTATCACCCGACGCATTGAATAATGACCTTTACCACACAGTTCGGCACATGCCAGCTCGTATTCAAATTTTTCCCATTTTTTGGGGCCTGTAGGATCCTCAGGATCCGCGGGAACCTGCCATTCCGGAAACACACTTAACTGTTCTCTAAACTCCTGAGTTGTTTTTACTGGTGTAAATATAAATGAGGTAGGCAATCCAGGTACTGCATCCATTTTGACTCTGAAATGTGGAAGATAAAAGTTGTGCAATACATCTTTGGCTGTTATTCTAACTTTTATTGTAGAATCCTTGGGTAAAAGTATTTTATCCGTGCCCCCTAATACAATATCGTCTACTGATGCTTCATCATTCCAGTCTATACCAAGACTATTTGCCGCAGGGTCTATCAATCTGAAGTCTTTGTTACCCAATTTACCATCAGCACCAGGATACCTGATATCCCATGCAAACTGATAACCTGTGGCTTCTATTTCAAGATACTTATCTTCTGAAGTTAAGGTCGGAAAGATATTATTCCATACTATAAGACCATTTGCTACCAAATAAGTCATAACAATTGCAGGTACTACAGTCCAGATCATCTCCAGTTTGGTATCATGGGCAAAAAATATAGCCTTTCTATTTCCCGTACTCCTATATTTATAAGAATACCAAAAAAGACCAATATGGGTAATCACAAAAACAATTCCTGTAAAAAATAAGGTCACATTGAAGAGATAATCCAATTCAAATCCGTGTGCCGATGCAGATGTTAAAGGACCATATCCCAACATACTGTTTTTATAATAGATGGCAGACCATACACATCCCACAAGGAACACTACCATGAATACCACCAATGCAATACCTTGCGTATTATTACTGGATCTTTCTACGGCCTCCTCACCTCTGATTCGAGCAGCAAGCTCTGTAAGTTTTCCTATTTGAACCACAACAACGGCCAAAAGGACAATTATTGCTAAGGCTATGAAATAAATCATTTGTATTATTTATTCTTATTGTTTGACAATGTTAATTATATCACATGATGATGAATACTCTCTTCGAGGTATGGATCATTTTTAGGTACTAATGCTGATTTTGATAGTATTGTAAGTGCAACATACAAAAACAAACCCAAAAACCCTATAAATGTTCCCACTTCAAGCAAGCCCGGCATAGAGAAGCCCGCTACAAACTGAGATGCATGCTCTACAGCATGACCTGCTCCTTCAGCAACTTCATGACCTGCTGCGGAACCATGCGCGTCGCTATGACCTGCTCCTGCTGCGTGCTGCAAATTTATTAATGCCCCTGGCTTTATCATAAGGAAATAGTCAATCCAATGACCCAAAAGGCAAATAATTGCTACAAAACTCACTGATCCAAATTTTCTTTTTGTGTCATTTCTCATTAAAATAAAGAAAGGCACCAAAAAGTTTATAATTAGGTTGCCAAAAAATAAAATTGGATAATTATCATAACGTTCCCTGAAGTAAATCGTCTCTTCTCCTATATTTGCATACCATATCAGCATAAACTGAGAGAACCAAAGATAGGTCCAGAAAATACTTATGGCAAACAAAAATTTACCTAGATCGTGGATATGATTTGCATTCACTTCTCCGTAATACCCATTTGATTTTAAAAATATTAAAAGAAGTATAGTCAATGCAATCATAGATACGAACGCACTGGCTGTAGAATACCAAGCAAATAGAGTACTATACCAATGGGCATCAACGCTCATCACCCATTGCCACAACATAGCCGCACTGGTAAAACCAATGATAGGTAAAAACATAGCTGCGTAAACACGCATTTTTTTGTGTTGTGAAAACGAATTATTGCCACTTTTATCTTCCTCCAAAGAAAGCGATCTTAATTTGGTAGCAAAAAAGGCCCAAGTTCCCACAAAAATCAAAGTTCCGAATAAATACCAGTTTTTATTTAAAAATGATGATTTCCCCTTAAGAATGGCATCTTCCTGAACACCAGCTTCATCCGCCCAGTGATATAAATGATGCCAATTAAAATAAACTCCTAATGCCACAATGAGCAACAATGCCAGACCAACAAATAAAAACATGGAATAGGCTTCCCAAATTCTTTTAAATGTGGTGTGCCAGCCTGCATAAGCTGTAATGCAAGTAGCTATAAAAAATAGCGCCATAACAGATATCATGGTAAAGTACACAGAATTATGCAGGAAATTGGTCCAGAAACGAGTATGATAAGCATCAGTATCACCAAACCAGGTTAATATCATGCACACTATACCTAAACCAATTGCTCCGAGTAAAACGTTGCGATGAATGGATGCAAATGTATATTGGTTCATATTATTAATATTTCTTAAATTTTACCTTCAATTTAATTAATGTTTACTTTCTTTCCCATTTACATCTTTATGCATTGCTGATGTATCAGAACTTATAATTGTGGAAGGTGATACAGCTGGCATCTTTGCCACAATAACGCTATATGGGGTGTCAGATGTGTTAAGTGTATTTAGTTTTTCGCTGTACTCCAGTTTCTTACTTGCTGCCTGAAGAGAACGTATATACTGAATTACTTGCCAACGCTCTTCATAGGATAATTTATCAGAATACCCACCCATCAAATTTATACCATACATTATCGCATGATAATATCTGCCATTTGATGAATTTACAAAGGTGTCCAGCATAAAATTTGCAGGCTGAACAGGATACTTACCACCATCATCTCTCAACAAGTATCCAGCACCATCACCTTTTTCACCATGGCAGATGGCGCATTGAATATTGTATAACAACTTACCATTTCCCAAACCTGACGCTGTGATTGGGTATGGATTGTTGATAATCTCAGCAGTAGCACGAGATCTTTCTTCTTCTGTATCAGCATAATAGTAAGGTACGCTTCCATTTGGTTTATACGAGACCCCTTTTGCACTGTTATAAGGATGCAAAGCGCCTGCGTAACCTCTGGCAATGCTCCCCTTTACAGGTAGCCTAGGTTGAACCATTTTGTGCAAATCATCTTCTGTCCCCCATCGGTTGTTATAATAATAGCCATACACATTTGATTCATAAGCAACAGAATGTGCCATATCGGGCATATATTCGCTACCTGTACTATTAACACCTGCAGACTGACAAGAACTAATCAGTAAAATAGTAAAGAAACCAAAAATTCCTTGTAACTGGTATTTTGTATTCATGATAAAAATCTTAAATGGTTTTCGAATTTACTTCTGACGCGCCTGTTGCCTTGAAGAATGACTGAGCATCTTCTATACTAACAGATGATTTGTCAAAAGCAATACAAAATTTATCATCAGTAATCCTGTCATCTAGATAAGTGTTTACCACACCTGGCCCAAGTCCATTAATGATATAAAAAGTAACAGTCATTCCAATAGCCGCAAACAATACTGTCAGCTCAAATGTTATGGGAATGAAGGCTGGTACTGACCAAAATGGTTTACCACCAAAAATAATTGGCCAGTCTTTTGTAAATATCCACGTCATCCCCAAGAAAGCAGTAAGTGTGCCCAATGCACCATAAATAAAACCTGCCTGATGTAATCGTGATTCTTCCAATCCTAGGATGGGATCTAAACCATGTACAGGAAATGGAGAAAAGACATCATAAATATCCAGATGATCTCTTTTAGCAGCTTTTACTGCAAGCAACAGATCTTCTTCGTCATCGTACAATCCAAAGATTACTTCTATATGATTATTATTTGCCATCGAAAATAAATTTCTTGTTTAATTAATGGTGGTCCGTCTGTGAGTGGTCATGATTGTGAGTTTGCTTTTGGGTGGCATTTTCACCAATATACTGATTTCCTGCTGATTTTAATATATGTTTGATCTCAGCCACCGCTACTACCGGTGCTACTCTTACGAATATCAGATAACAAGTGAAAAATAAACCGAATGTACCTGCATAAATGCCTATTTCTACCCAACTTGGTGAATATAAACTCCAACTAGATGGTAAATAATCCCGAGCCAATGTTGTAGCAATAATTACAAAACGCTCAAACCACATTCCAATATTAACAACTATGGATAAGAAAAATGTAAGGGTAATATTCCTTCTCCAAGATTTTTTCCAGAAAAACTGAGGCGAAACCACATTACAAAACATCATTCCAAAATATGCCCACCAATATGGTCCTAAAGCTCTATTAAAAAAAGCAAACTGTTCATAAACGTAACCAGAATACCAAGCAATAAATAATTCCGTCAAATATGCTACCCCTACAATGGTGCCGGTTAGAAGGATTACTTTATTCATGGATTCAATATGCTCAACCGTAATATAATCTTCCAAATGAAGTAATTTTCTGGTAATAATCATTAAGGTCAATACCATAGCAAAACCCGAGAAGATCGCCCCAGCCACAAAATATGGAGGAAATATCGTCGTATGCCAGCCTGGAATCACTGAAGTTGCGAAGTCAAAACTCACTATGGTGTGAACAGAAAGTACCAACGGAGTAGATAAGCCCGCTAAAACCAACGACAATGATTCCCATCTCTGCCAATGTTTTGCAGAACCCGTCCATCCAAAGGAAAGTGTATTATATATTTTTTTTCTCAATCCTTTTGCACGGTCCCTCACTGTCGCAAAGTCAGGAACTAAACCGGTATACCAAAACAATAAAGAAACGGTAAGGTAAGTACTTATGGCAAATACGTCCCAAAGCAACGGTGAATTAAAGTTTGGCCATAAAGGGCCACGAGTATTGGGATAAGGTAGGATAAACATCGCCAACCATATCCTTCCCATGTGTATCAACGGAAATAATCCCGCGCACATCACGGCAAAAATGGTCATCGCTTCTGCAGCTCTATTTACTCCGGTTCTCCATTTTTGTCTGAATAACAATAAGATGGCCGAAATCAGTGTACCTGCATGACCAATACCAATCCACCAAACAAAGTTAGTAATATCCCATGACCAGTTGATGGTTCTGTTTAGGTTCCATGAACCAATACCCACCCATATGGTCCAGAGAATACAAAATACACCAAACGTTAAAACTGCAACAGAAATAACAAATCCTATGACCCATTCTTTTGTCGGTGTTTTTTCAGTTGGTGATATCAGATCCTCCGTGATCTGGTGGTAAGTTTTATTACCTGTTATCAGAGGTTTTCTAATCGGACTTACAACAGCACTCATTGTTTATATTTTGAATGTTATTTTTTGAGTTAATATAGTATCAGGCATCAAAAGATTTATCTCTATTATTAACCTTCATCGTATATGTGACGGAAGATCTAACATTTATTTCTTCTAATGCTATGTAATTCAAAGGTGATTCAAGTTTCATGGTCAGATCGCCTTTTTTATCATTCATATCTCCAAAAGTAATTGCTCCGGTAGGACAAGAAGTCTGACAAGCAGTACGAACATCACTGTCTCTAAGTATTCTGCTTTCTGTTTTTGCGGTAAGTTTACCTTCCTGTATTCTTTGTACACAGAAACTGCATTTCTCAATGACCCCTCTTGACCTAACTGTCACATCGGGATTGAGCACCATTCTGGTAAGATTATCAGCCATAAACGGCACACTTTCTTCATGCAATCTTGGTTGGTTGGCCGGCCATATATCTGCTTTGGTATAATCCAACCAATTGAACCTTCTGACTTTATAAGGACAATTATTAGCACAGTATCTGGTTCCTATACATCTGTTATATGCCATTTGGTTTAGTCCTTCTGAACTATGATTGGTTGCATTGACAGGGCAAACGTTTTCACACGGTGCATTATCACAGTGTTGACACATCATGGGTTGGTAAATGGTATTCGGATTTTCGACATCACCATAATAGTATCGGTCAATACGAAGCCATGTCATTTCATGATGTATGGAAACTTCGTGTTTACCTACTACAGGTACATTATTTTCTGACATACATGCTATCGTACAGGCTCCGCATCCAATACACGCATTCAAGTCGACGTGCATACCCCAATGATGGCCCAAAGAATATAAATGATCAAATCCCCTGTATATTTGCTGATCATTCAGATGCTGAGCGTGTTTTCTCCTTTCTTGCAGATGTTCCACACTATTTGTAAGCTCAGCAACATTTGAAGTGTAAATAACAGATCTGTCTGTTAGTGCACCCTGAAATCCTTTCACTCCTGTGAAATAATCAAAAAATACCAATGCTGCTTCATCAGCATTAATCTCTTCTCCTGTTTCCTTGTCAATGCCACGTACACCTATAGTGTGATGATATTGGACACATGAAAATTCATCTTCTTCTCCGGTTTTATCGGAGACAGCCACTGAAGTATGATAGTATGAAGGTCCTGAAGGCCCCATTATAAGACAATCGTTGACATTTACTCCTACATTAGAACCTGTATTCCCGGCCATTGTCCGACCATATCCCAATGCAAGAGAGACCGTCCCCGGCATTTGACCAAACTGCTGAATCACAGGTAAGGTCACTTTTTTATCACCAATGGTCAATTCTACAAGATCTCCATCGACAAGATCCTTAAAACCAACCATAGTCTTAATCCCATCAAAATTTACCGGAACAGCAAGATAATTGCCCCAAACTGTTCTTGTTATAGGGTCTGCCATTTCCATAAGCCAAGGATTGCCCGAATATTGACCATTTGCCATATGTACTGTCTCAAAATAAGATATTTCAAGTTCAGTAGTAGCAGGTTTAGTAATATCACCGCCTATTTCTACCGAAGTATATGAAGGGGCAGAAGTATTTGTTGTATTATAAATACCATCGTGCACCACATGATCCCAGAATGACTGAAACGATGCATATTCACTTTGGGTAGTAAAAGGTCCTGACTTCCAGGAATCTTTAAGATATTCATAGTAAGGTTGCTCTTTAGATACATCTACATTGGAACTTGATGCCCAAATCAATAGGGAAAATTCCACCTGTCTTGTATTAAACAGAGGAGCTATCGTCGGTTGAATAAGCGTAAAATGACCTTTTTTAGCTTCCACATCACCCCATGACTCTAGGAAGTGATGATTTGGCGCAACCATATCACAAAGATCAGTAGATTCATCATTGACCTGAGCAAATGATATTTTTGTTTTTACTTTTGAAATTGATTCAGCCAATTGGACTCCATACGCGGAATCATACACCGGATTAGCCCCAAATAACATCAGTACGTCTACACTTCCAGCTTTGATTTCATCCACCAGCACCTTAAATTCAGCATCATTACCTTGTCTCTGATAGGATGGCGTTGACATATCGATGGTGCTACCATAATTACCTAAAGTATTATTTATGGCGTTCACCATCAGCTGCTCATTGACATTATTGGAAGCACTAACTACAAGTGATTTTCCTTGAGCGGCCATCAACTCCTTAGCAACTTTGGACAATACTTTTTTAGCTCTATCATTTAAGCCCGCTGAAGATATACTTCTACCTGTTATCTCATTGTATAAGTGTGCTATGGCAACTCCCTGTTCAGATGGTTTTACCAATACTCTGTTGTCAGCATTTGAACCTGTCAATGACATGTGGTTTTCGACTTGCATGTGTCTTGACATTTTGGCATTGGCAATATCAATAATTTTTCTCCCTTTGGCATATCCTGATGCATATTCGACAGGTGAGATCCATGAACCCAAAAAGTCTGCATTAAAACTTACTATAACTTCAGCTTGGTCAAACCTGTAAGATGGTACAGCCCTTACACCAAAGTTCTTCTCATTGGCATCAAGCAATGCAGAACATGATACCGGATCATATGAAACTATTTTTGTACTTGGATATTTGACCACAAACTCAGCAATTGCCTTTTTTGCAGTTGGGCTCATGATAGTATTGGTTACTATTCTGATATTTTTTGCAGTTTGTAAAGATCCAGATATGTTTTTGTCCAGATCTACCCAAGATGCATCTTTCCAACTGGCTCCATCCTTTAATTTTGGACCTGTAAATCTATTGGTATCATAAAGGCTCAAAACGGATGCCTGTGCCCTGGCTGAAGTACCGCCTCCGGTCACAGGAGACAAATCATTACCTTCTATTTTAATGGGTCTGCCCTCTCTTGTTTTAACCAGTACAGGGCAATAATCACCTCCGTTGACAAATGTAGAAGCATAATAATTGGCTATGCCCGGTACAATTTGATCAGGTTTTACGACATAAGGAATGGCTCTTTTGACTGGTATGTCACAACCTGCTGCCACTGTTGCAGCCCCCAGGCCGAAGCCTAAAAATTTCAAAAAGTCCCTCCTGTTACCGGAAAGATTTGATGTCATATCAGCATAACTAACTTGTTCTTCCGCAAATTCCATATCCGCAGTTTTCATAAAATCTGCGTCTTTTACAAGATCTTTCTGACCTATCCAAATATTATCTATCTGCTTTTTCATTTATATCTTAAGATTAATATTTTCTAACTTATTTCTAAAAAACAATGATTAATAATGGCATTTTTGACATTCGAGCCCTCCTATATCAGCTACAGTTACTTTATCTCTTTTGCCTGCGGCAAGTTCTTCGTGATATCGGGTATAATTAGCATAATATGCATTCTCTTTAAATTTAACCTCAGTCTGTCTGTGGCAGTTTATACACCAACCCATAGACAATGGAGACATTTGTTTTAACACTTCCATCTCTTGAACTTGACCATGACATGTCTGACAAGCCAATTTACCCACCGTGACATGTTGAGCGTGATTAAAATAAACATGATCCGGCAGATTGTGAATTCTAACCCACTCTATTGGTCCCTGTATTTGTTTTTTCTGGACATTGGTGAGTGATTTTTTGATATTTGCCCATTGTTCATTGACAACTCTTTCTCCTTCAGCATCAATATCTGCTTTTTCTTTCACTCTTTTATATTCATCCCCGATCCACTTGGTATAAATGGCTTTTATTTCATCTTCTGATTTAGCATCATAATTCTCAATATATTTCTGTGTAGAAGGATCGTAGCCTATGGATGCATATATTTTTGTAATTTCAGCAGTCCCATACACTGATCCGTTTTTGATGGCACTGTGACAATTCATACACGTGTTGGTACCCGGGATACTGGAATGTTTTGATCTTCTTGCACTATCATGGCAATACTGACAATCTATTTTATTGACACCTGCATGGGTAGCATGTGAAAATTTGATGGGCTGATCTGGCGCATATCCCTCCTGACGACCAAGTTCCGTTGCTTTATTTACAGTGGTGTATGCACCAAGAATGACCACAGCAAAAATCAAAAAAGTAACTACCCCTTTGGATGTTAGTATTTGGGTGATTGTTTTGGCTTCTGTTTGATAACCTTCCTTTGCTGATGCGATCTGGTTTAGATTAGAAATGATTTTTGTCAAAAGCAATGAAAGGATAGCCAGCACGCCAACGATAATAAGATACATTGGTATCTGACTCTTTTCTTCTACTTTCGCAGCGGTACCTACTGATGCCACATCTTTTTTAATACCATAAGTACCATCATACACACCATTTACGTATGCCAGAATACTTCCTATCTCGTCATCCTTCAGATTTGGAAATGCTGTCATGACTGTTGGCTTGTACTGATTCCATATTTCCACTGCACGAGGATGACCTGTTTTTAACAAAGCCTGTGAGTTTCTTATCCAGGAGTACAAAGCAACATCATCTGCCCACTTAGCCTGAGATCCTCCCAAGGCGGGTCCTGTTACAGCGGATCGCATATCCTTGCTGTGACATGCGGCACAATAATTTTTGAAAAGTTCCTTGCCGGCATCAGGTGAAACTTGTGCGGATATTGATACAGCAAAACACATCGCAAAAAGTGTTGCCTTAATCTTAAAATTTAGATGCTTATAAATCATCATTGGTTTATCTTTATTAGTACTGAATCATTTCAGCGGAATTGTAATAAAAATGTAAAATTATTAATTTGCTGCAAAAGTAAAACACTATGAGATTAATCACAATTTTTGATATATGTTTATAATTATTTAGAAAACGTCTAAATAATTTAGAAAAATATTTAACCATCAATACTGTCTGAAATTAACTCATACCGATACTTCTGCCTTGATGTGTGGATCCGGGTTATAATCCTGAAGGGTAAAATCTTCAAACTTAAAATCAAAAACAGTAGTTACTTCTTTGTTTATTATCATTTTAGGCAATGTTTTTGGAGTTCTGCTTAGCTGAAATCTGGCTTGTGCCAAGTGATTGTTATATAAATGTACATCACCAAAAGTATGAATAAATTCACCAGGTTCATAGCCAGATACTTGTGCAACCATCATAGTTAACAAAGCATATGACGCAATATTAAAAGGTACACCCAAAAATGTGTCTGCAGATCTCTGATACAATTGGCAGGATAGTTTGCCATCAGCCACATAAAACTGAAATAAACAATGGCATGGGGTTAAGGCCATTTTGTCCAGTTCGCCTACATTCCAGGCATTTACGACCATACGTCGGGAATCGGGATTGGTTTTTAGTGTATAAATAAGTTGAGCAATCTGATCCACAGTCTGACCATTAGGTTTTGTCCATGACCTCCATTGTTTTCCATAGACAGGTCCGAGATCTCCGTTGTCATCCGCCCAATCATTCCAGATTCTTACACCATTGTCAGTTAAATATTTAATATTTGTGTCGCCATTTAAAAACCATAATAATTCATAAATGATGGACTTTAGGTGAAGTTTTTTTGTGGTAACCATCGGAAATCCATCTGAAAGATCAAATCGCATTTGATAACCAAAAACACTTAATGTGCCCGTGCCGGTACGATCAGTTTTTGCTGTCCCGTTTTCTAGGATGTGCCTTAGAAGATCGTGATATTGCTTCATTTTCTAATATTGAAAGACAAAGATATTGATACTAAATGTAATATAAAATTTATTTTATGTGTGTGTCACTAAAACAATCTAAAAATAAACACCAGTTTTTATATCTTTCAATGAATAAATCTACTACAGT